>OLQM01001910.1_pt1 | contig 21857 bp, 20 predicted proteins | sample 1673161 | NCBI WGS metagenome assembly OLQM01 (sample SAMEA3136761, study PRJEB25190) | human gut metagenome | reverse complement strand
GGAGCACCTCAAAAACACCATCATACACTAAATCAGTAAGTTGGCATCATCACCCAAAAGATTGCACCTTTTTCAGATTACCTCGGGCCTGGTTACGTCGCTTTCGGCTTACTGATTTTCCTCAATTAGCAACGCTTCAAGCAAATCGAGATCGTGCAGTAATTTTTGCAGCGTTTCGTTGCTGATCTCCCGTGTGGCGCGCAGGTGGTAAAGTTCAGCACGTTCAGAACGCAATGCCGCCAGACGGAAGCGACGCTCAAGGTTCTCTTCCTGCACGGAACTTTCAACGTCGTTACGTCCATCGGCGCGACGACGCAGGTTACCAATGACGCGAGAACTGACCTCCGTAAGCAGCTGGTTATCGATATTCTCTTCGGTATCCGCCGCCAGACGCTCCTCCATTTTCTGGATCGCCACAATCGCCACTTCTGCCGTTGCCGCTCGCGCAATACGTTCCTCTTTCAATTGTTGCGAATGATCCGCGACTTCAATGTGTTGTAGCAGAATAGGCAACATCACCACGCCGACAAACAGCGAGAAGAGAATGACGCCAGCCGCCAGGAACACCAGCTCATAGCGCGCCGGGAAGACGTTACCATCCGGCAAGAGCAGCGGGATAGAGAGCACACCGGCCAGAGTGATCGCCCCACGCACCCCGGCGAAAGACGCGATCAGGATTTCTCGTGTGGTCCACGAACCAAACTCCATCGGCTTCTTCTTCAGGAAGCGGTTGCTGAACTTTTTCATCGTCCACAGCCAGCCGAAACGGACCAGCATCAGCGCCGCATATATCAGAATAATATCGGTAAACAGCATCCAGATTTCGACGTTAGGGTCGATTTCTGCTGCCATCAGCGACGTCTCCAGAATACCCGGCAGCTGCAGACCTAACAGCAGGAACACCATGCCGTTAAAGACAAATTCCAGCATCGCCCAGGTGCTGTTTGCACGCAGGCGCATTGCCAGCGGCGCACGGCGCATCACACCGGAGCGGGTGATGGTCATCCCGGCGGCAACCGCAGCGAGGATGCCGGAAACGCCAATATGTTCGGCAATCAGATAAGAAGCGAATGGCAGCAGGAACAGCAGGACGATCTGCGTCGCGGGTTCATCACCGCCCCAGCGGCTGAGGAATCGCAGCGAGCGACCGTACAGCCAGCTCACCACAAAACCGGCGAGAATACCGCCAATGGCTACTTTCATAAATTCGACCGTCGCACCGCCGACGGTGAAGATCATCGTCCCCATCGCCACTGCTACGGCAAACTTCAACGACACCAGACCGGAGGCGTCATTCATCAACGCTTCGCCCTGCAAAATGCCCATGATTTTTTTCGGGATGCGCCCTTCGCCAACAATCCCGGAGAGCGCCACAGCATCGGTCGGAGAAAGCACCGCCGCCAGCGCAAAGGCAGGGATCAGCGGAATGCCCGGCACCACCCAGTAAATAAGGAAGCCAATGCCGACCACGGTGACCACCACCAGCGCCAGCGCGAGGCCGAAAATCTCTCGACCATGTTCGAGAAATTCACGGGTCGGCGTTTTCCAGCCATCAGCGAACAGCAACGGCGGGATAAACAAGACTAAAAAGAGTTCAGGATCAAACTCCACATGCAAACCAAACGTCGGCCACGCCAGTAGCGCACCGATGGCGATTTGCATAAGCGGAAGCGGGATCTGAAAGGGCATGACACGAGTGACCACCCCGGACAGCGAGACCACGAGGGTCATTATCAGTATGGTGAAGAAGATTTCCATGCGTTCCCTGTTTGCGATGTTTTTTATGATCTGAGAAAGACGTTATGCCTGAATTCTCATTTTTTCAGAATATCGCAAAAGCTCACACAATGTGCGGAGAAAATAAAAACGGGCAGCCATTGCCACCCGTTTTCAGAATCCGATGAAAGATTAGATAGCCCAGCCACCCGCATAGAAGGTCACCAGCGCCACGGCGATAACGACCGTACCGATGTTCAACTTGCGCCATTCGCCGGAAACCAGACGACCAATCACCAGAGTCGCGAAGCCGATCATGATGCCTGTTACGATGTTACAGGTCAGCACGATGAATACAGCCGTAACCAGACCCGCCATCGCATCAACAAAATCAGCAAAGTCGATTTTCGCCACGTTGCTCAGCATCAGCAGGCCAACGTACATCAGCGCCGGAGCCGTTGCATACCCCGGAACGAGGTAAGAGAGCGGAGAGAGGAACAGAATCAGGAGGAACAGCACGCCAACGGTGATAGCCGTCAAACCGGTTTTACCGCCCGCCGCCGTACCCGCCGCAGACTCGATGTATACCGCTGCCGGAGCCGCACCCACCAGGCCAGAGAAAACGCTGCTCATGGAGTCAGTGGTCAGTGCTTTCCCACCGTCGATGATCTGCCCATCTTTATCCAGCAGGTTCGCCTGGCCGGCGACGGCACGGATAGTTCCGGTGGCATCAAATACTGCCGTCATCACCAGCGCCAGAACGCTTGGCAGGACTACAGGATTCAGCGCGCCCATAATGTCCAGGCTGCCAATCAGTGAATTGCCGTTTTCATCGCTCAATGAAGGCATGGCGAAAACGCCGGAGAAATGGACGTTAGGATCGAAGATCAAACCGACAATTGAGATACCGATAATGGTCAGCAGAATGCCACCAGGGACTTTCAGTTTTTCCAGGCCGATGATCACCGCCAGACCTACCAGTGACATAATCACCGGGAAGGTCGCGAAATCACCCAGCGCAACGGGCAGACCATCAAGCGGGTTTTTAATCACCAGACCGACACCGTTAGCGGCAATGAGCAGCAGGAACAGACCGATACCAATCCCCGTGCCGTGCGCCACACCGTGAGGCAAGTTGCGCAAAATCCAGCTACGGATACCCGTGGCAGAAATTACCGTAAACAGCACACCCATCAGGAACACGGCACCCAGCGCGACAGGTACGCTAATATGTTGCCCCAGCACCAGGCTGAATGCGGTAAACGCCGTCAGGGAGATGGCGCAACCAATCGCCAACGGCAGATTAGCCCACAGACCCATCACGATAGAACCGAGTCCGGCAACCAGACAGGTTGCAACGAAAACTGCCGCAGGCGGGAAGCCTGCTTTACCCAACATACCTGGAACGACGATGACCGAGTAGACCATCGCCAGAAACGTTGTTAACCCGGCAACCACTTCCTGACGGACAGTGCTTCCACGTTGTGAAATTTTAAACCAGGCGTCGAGTGAACCGCCGGTACGCGCTGATGGCGTAGACATAAGAAAACATCCCCTGAGAGTTTAATTTTCGTCAAGATGCGTGGCGGACAATCCCCTGCCAGCGAAACGTTATCTTCCTGCTCCAGGTTTGCGACAATTTGCTGCGTCGCAAAAAAGCAAACGTTTAGCTCCGCGCATACAAAACGGGTGGTAAAAAAAGCAAACGATTATCCGGCGATCATAGCGGCTTTTTCAACCGAAGTTTGCTGCTTTTTTCTCTTTTATTGTCTTGACGATGAAAAACCAGGCAATTGATGCGCAAACGTTATCGTCGGTGCGCAAGATTGCAGCGTTATCGAGCCGTATACCGTTCAGGATTGCGATAAAAAATCGTCTGAGATGACAAAAATATTGCGGTTAAAAAGTATACTTTTACACTGGCGAAGAAACGTCGGTGACATACAATTAAAGCATCAACACCAACCGGAACCTCCACCACGTGCTCGAATGAGGTGTGTTGACGTCGGGGGAAACCCTCCTGTGTACCAGCGGGATAGAGAGAAAGACAAAGACCGGAAAACAAACTAAAGCGCCCTTGTGGCGCTTTAGTTTGTTCATCTTCCAGCAAGCGTGCGCCGGTACCTTCTTCTCCTAAGCGGTCGCCCGGGTTACGCAACGGGCAATCACTGCGCGAAAGGCAGCCACAACCAATACATCCGTCCAGTTCGTCACGCAGCGCCACTAAGGTATGAATGCGCCGATCCAACTCTTCTCGCCATTGGGACGAAAGCTGTTTCCACTCTTTCGCACTTAACGTATGCCCTTCGGGCAACACGCCAAACGCTTCACCAATGGTCGCCAGCGGAATGCCAATACGCTGAGCAATTTTGATAATTGCAACATATCGCAACACATCACGTTTATATCGCCGCTGATTGCCGCTGTTACGGATACTGGTAATCAACCCTTTACTTTCATAGAAATGCAGCGCCGATACCGCCACACCGCTGCGTTTCGCCACTTCGCCGGGGGTTAGCAGCGCTTTAATGCGGGGTAATTTCTTTTCCATAAATCGCTTTACCTCAAGTTAACTTGAGGAATTATACTCCCCAACAGATGAATTAACGAACTGAACACTGAAAAGAGGCAGATTTATGTCCCATCAGAAAATTATTCAGGATCTTATCGCATGGATTGACGAGCATATTGACCAGCCGCTTAACATTGATGTAGTCGCAAAAAAATCAGGCTATTCAAAGTGGTACTTGCAACGAATGTTCCGCACGGTGACGCATCAGACGCTTGGCGATTACATTCGCCAACGTCGCCTGTTACTGGCCGCCGTTGAGTTGCGCACCACCGAGCGTCCGATTTTTGATATCGCAATGGACCTGGGTTATGTCTCGCAGCAGACCTTCTCCCGCGTTTTCCGTCGGCAGTTTGATCGCACTCCCAGCGATTATCGCCACCGCCTGTAGTTTTATTGCCCGCGCGTTAACTCCCGCGCGGGTAATTGCTCCATCCATTGCATAAACACCTGCGGCGGCATCGCCTTCGCAAAAAACCATCCCTGGCAATAGCGCACGCCGCGTTTGCGCAGCCAGTTAACCTGCTCCTCAGTTTCGACGCCTTCAGCGATCGTTTTTAACCCCAGGCTGTGCGCCAGCTCGATGATGTGTTCCGCAATCAAATGACTGGTTTTGTGGGTGGTCAGCGTTTCAACAAACGATTTATCGATTTTCAAAATATCGACATTCAATGATTTAAGGTTATGCAAGTTAGAGTAGCCAATACCAAAATCATCAATTGCCACTTCGTAACCAGCCTAGCGGAAAGCCAGAATAATCGGCGTCATTTTTTCGACATCAAGAAATGCATGCTCAGTCACTTCAAATTTAATTTGCTGCGGACGCACCGCGTATTGCTCTGTTTTCTGATTGATTCGCGCTATCAACCGTGACGTATGAAAATCGGAGGCCGACAGGTTAATAGAAACATAGCGATCGGCATGTGTTGCCAAGTACGCGCCCAGATCACGGAAGACATTATCAATAACATAATCAGTTATCTGTTCTATCATCCCCTCCTTTTCTGCCAGCGGAATAAACTCTGCCGGATTCATTATTTGCCCCTGCTCACCAAGCCAACGTAACAACGCTTCAGCGCCGATACATTTTTCTGTTTTGATATCGATTATTGGCTGGTAATAAAGACAAAGTTGATGTTTTTCGAGGGCGCGTTGCAATTTACGTTTGGGAGATAAATAGTTTTGTCGAATACGTAGCCAGAGTAATAGCAGAACAAGACTCCCCAAAATACCGGCGGGCAACGCAAAAATAAGATGATTATAAAAATGGGTTATAAGACGTTGATATGAAGTCGCAACAATGGCTGCAATTGGGCGTTTTGTCGAATAAACTGTCGCATATAAATAGCCATTTCTTTGTACGGTTAAATCCTTCAAATGAATCAGCGGAGAAAACGTTGCTGCCGAGGCCTCTTTGCTTAACGAGAAAAAGGTTTTCGTCACCGTATCATACACACCCCATTGCAATGTCGGATCATCAGACATCACTTCACTCCAGAAGAGAGGGTTGATAACTGCCACATAATTTCCCCGCTGCATATAGGTCATTTTATAGCCAGAGAAAAAAGGCGTATCGCGGTAATAATAGATAGAAACGTTAGGTTCACGCTTATAATCGGCCGGTGCAATCGTATAGCCGTTTACAGGCGCTATCAGCGATGAGCATAAAAAATGGTTATCACGGGCATAGATCAATTCATTAATATAAAGATAGCCACGAATAATATTCAACATTCGCTTTTGATGGGCTGGAGTGCAAACTTGCCCCTGATAGCGTTCAGCTGCATCGCTCACTAAATCTGCCTGGCGAATGACCAGCTCGGATTTATCCAGTGCCAGTTGAGCAAAGGTTCGGAGCTGATTATTCACTTCTGATTTTGCCCAAAGGAAGGCAATCCATAGCGAAAGAATGATGGGAAAGAGAACTAAAAAGATAATGCCCGGCAACGCCAGTAATTGGTGTCGTGCACGATGACTCATTGCTATCAATTTCCTGCCTGTTTATACCCGGCCATTGCAAGGTGAAAACCCTGGGTACCGACGTCTTTAGATAAATCTTACGGTATAAATAGCACTTTTGCCTGATTTGAAATTGATACCTTTCTAATCGTCACCTGGATGAAAATAATTCATTGATATTCAAAATTAATTTCCTACAGGAATGCAGAGGCGGCGGGAAGATATGCCCTTAATGCCACTGAAAAACCACATAATCTGTACAGCAATAAAAGTCACGGCCTAATATGGCTAACAAACAATCAATTGTGATATAGTTCACAAAATTAATGAAACAAACAGAGTGTTTCATTTTTGTGTTCTGCAAGCCCCGCGATAGCCAGAGTGTACCACGCCTCCCGTGAACAACGCCGCGCTGTCCAGGGCATCGGCTCTTTTCAGAGGAATTGTTTGATGGCTACCCTCACCACTGGCGTGGTTCTTCTTCGCTGGCAACTTCTTAGTGCCGTAATGATGTTTCTGGCCAGCACACTCAACATCCGTTTTCGTCGGTCTGATTATGTCGGGCTTGCGGTGATCAGCAGCGGTCTGGGCGTTGTTTCCGCCTGTTGGTTCGCAATGGGGTTGCTTGGCATCACAATGGCGGACATCACCGCTATCTGGCACAACATCGAGTCGGTGATGATAGAAGAGATGAATCAGACACCGCCACAATGGCCAATGATTTTGACCTGATACGTAGAAGCCTCCATAACGGAGGCTTCTTTTTTATGGCTGGCAGATGCTTTAATCATCCACCTTAAAACAATATAACCTATTGTTTTAATGACAAATCAGAACGGAATGTCATCATCAAAGTCCATCGGCGGCTCGTTAGACGGCGCTGCCGGAGCGGACTGCTGCGGGCGAGACTGCGCGCCGCCGCTGAACTGATTGCCACCCTGCGGCTGCTGAGGCTGACCCCAACCGCCCTGCGGCTGACCACCACCGATATTGCCACCTGCCGGAGCGCCACCACCCTGACGACCACCCAGCATCTGCATGGTGCCGCCAACGTTCACCACGACTTCTGTGGTGTAGCGATCCTGACCGGATTGATCGGTCCATTTACGGGTACGCAGCTGACCTTCGATATAAACCTGAGAACCTTTACGCAGATATTCGCTCGCCACTTCTGCCAGTTTGCCGAACAGCACAACGCGGTGCCATTCAGTCTGTTCTTTCATCTCGCCGGTCGCTTTATCACGCCAGGATTCGGAAGTAGCCAGCGTAATGTTGGCAACTGCGCCACCATTTGGCATGTAGCGTACTTCCGGGTCCTGACCCAGATTACCAACGAGAATAACCTTGTTTACGCCTCTGCTGGCCATGTTCGTGTCTCCTGAAAAAAATCGTTCTGAATAAGTGTAAACGCGCGATTGTACCATTACCAATAGCGCTTTTACTATGTTGTGACCTCGGTTCCGGGAAACAAACCTGGCCAGACATTGTTACACAACACTCCGGGTAATGCATTCCAATACTGTATATTCATTCAGGTCAATTTGTGTCATAATTAACCGTTTGTGATCGCCGGTAGCACCATGCCACCGGGCAAAAAAGCGTTTAATCCGGGAAAGGTGAATGGATAAGATCGAAGTTCGGGGCGCCCGCACCCATAATCTCAAAAACATCAACCTCGTTATCCCCCGCGACAAGCTCATTGTCGTGACCGGGCTTTCGGGTTCTGGCAAATCCTCGCTCGCTTTCGACACCTTATATGCCGAAGGGCAGCGCCGTTACGTTGAATCCCTTTCCGCCTACGCGCGGCAGTTTCTGTCACTGATGGAAAAGCCGGACGTCGATCATATTGAGGGGCTTTCTCCTGCCATCTCAATTGAGCAGAAATCGACGTCTCATAACCCGCGTTCTACGGTGGGGACAATCACCGAAATCCACGACTATTTGCGTTTGTTGTTCGCCCGCGTCGGCGAACCGCGCTGTCCGGACCACGACGTCCCGCTGGCGGCGCAAACCGTCAGCCAGATGGTGGATAACGTGCTGTCGCAGCCGGAAGGCAAGCGTCTGATGCTGCTCGCGCCAATCATTAAAGAGCGCAAAGGCGAACACACCAAAACGCTGGAGAACCTGGCAAGCCAGGGTTACATCCGTGCTCGTATTGATGGCGAAGTCTGCGATCTTTCCGATCCGCCGAAACTGGAACTGCAAAAGAAACATACCATTGAAGTGGTGGTTGATCGCTTCAAGGTGCGTGACGATCTTACCCAACGTCTGGCCGAGTCGTTTGAAACCGCGCTAGAGCTTTCCGGTGGTACCGCGGTAGTGGCGGATATGGACGACCCGAAAGCGGAAGAGCTGCTGTTCTCCGCCAACTTCGCCTGCCCAATTTGCGGTTACAGTATGCGCGAGCTGGAGCCGCGACTGTTTTCGTTTAACAACCCGGCGGGGGCCTGCCCGACCTGCGACGGCCTTGGCGTACAGCAATATTTCGATCCTGACCGCGTGATCCAGAATCCGGAACTGTCGCTGGCAGGTGGTGCGATCCGTGGCTGGGATCGCCGCAACTTCTATTATTTCCAGATGCTGAAATCACTGGCAGATCACTATAAGTTCGACGTCGAAGCGCCGTGGGGCAGCTTGAGCGCGAACGTGCATAAAGTGGTGTTGTACGGTTCTGGCAAAGAAAACATTGAATTCAAATACATGAACGATCGTGGCGATACCTCCATCCGTCGTCATCCGTTCGAAGGCGTGCTGCACAATATGGAGCGCCGTTATAAAGAGACAGAATCCAGTGCGGTACGTGAAGAATTAGCCAAGTTTATCAGCAATCGCCCATGCGCCAGCTGCGAAGGAACGCGTCTGCGTCGGGAAGCGCGCCACGTGTATGTCGAGAATACGCCGCTGCCCGCCATCTCCGACATGAGCATCGGTCATGCGATGGAATTCTTCAACAATCTCAAACTCGCAGGTCAGCGGGCGAAGATTGCGGAAAAAATTCTTAAAGAGATCGGCGATCGTTTGAAATTCCTCGTTAACGTCGGCCTGAATTACCTGACGCTTTCCCGCTCGGCAGAAACGCTTTCCGGCGGTGAAGCCCAGCGTATCCGTCTGGCGAGCCAGATTGGTGCGGGCCTGGTTGGCGTTATGTACGTGCTGGACGAGCCATCTATCGGCCTGCACCAGCGCGATAACGAGCGCCTGTTGGGTACGCTTATCCATCTGCGCGATCTCGGTAATACCGTGATTGTGGTGGAGCACGACGAAGACGCGATTCGCGCCGCTGACCATGTGATCGACATTGGCCCGGGCGCAGGTGTTCACGGCGGTGAAGTGGTCGCGGAAGGTCCACTGGAAGCAATTATGGCGGTGCCGGAGTCGTTAACCGGACAGTACATGAGCGGTAAACGCAAGATTGAAGTGCCGAAGAAACGCGTTCCGGCGAATCCGGAAAAAGTGCTGAAGCTGACAGGCGCACGCGGTAATAACCTGAAAGACGTGACGCTGACGCTGCCAGTCGGTCTGTTTACCTGCATCACAGGGGTTTCAGGTTCCGGTAAATCGACGCTGATTAACGACACACTGTTCCCGATTGCCCAACGCCAGTTGAATGGGGCGACCATCGCCGAACCGGCACCGTATCGCGATATTCAGGGACTGGAGCATTTCGACAAAGTGATCGATATCGACCAAAGCCCAATTGGTCGTACTCCGCGTTCTAACCCGGCGACCTATACCGGCGTGTTTACGCCTGTGCGCGAACTGTTTGCGGGCGTACCGGAATCCCGTGCGCGCGGCTATACGCCGGGACGTTTCAGCTTTAACGTTCGTGGCGGACGCTGCGAGGCCTGTCAGGGCGATGGCGTGATCAAAGTGGAGATGCACTTCCTGCCGGATATCTACGTGCCGTGCGACCAGTGCAAAGGTAAACGCTATAACCGTGAAACGCTGGAGATTAAGTACAAAGGCAAAACCATCCACGAAGTGCTGGATATGACCATCGAAGAGGCGCGTGAGTTCTTTGATGCCGTACCTGCACTGGCGCGTAAGCTGCAAACGTTGATGGACGTTGGCCTGACGTACATTCGACTGGGGCAGTCCGCAACCACCCTTTCAGGCGGTGAAGCCCAGCGCGTGAAGCTGGCGCGTGAACTGTCAAAACGCGGCACCGGGCAGACGCTGTATATTCTCGACGAGCCGACCACCGGTCTGCACTTCGCCGATATTCAGCAACTGCTCGACGTACTGCATAAACTGCGCGATCAGGGCAACACCATTGTGGTGATTGAGCACAATCTCGACGTGATCAAAACCGCTGACTGGATTGTCGACCTGGGACCAGAAGGCGGCAGTGGTGGCGGCGAGATCCTCGTCTCCGGTACGCCAGAAACCGTCGCGGAGTGCGAAGCATCACACACGGCACGCTTCCTTAAGCCGATGCTGTAATCGTTAAGGCCGCTTTCTGAGCGGCCTTTTCCTTTCAGAGTTGCACCAGCAATTTACGTTTTTCTTCCGGCAGTAAATTCACCGCCTGCTGATAAGACGCATCCACCAGATAATAGATTTGCGAATCTGGCAGCGAACCGTCGAGATACACGGTGCTCCAGTGCGCTTTATTCAGATGGCGGCTTGGACGCACATCGCTGTGCTGCTGACGTAGCAGCTCCGCCAGCTCCGGGCTGGTTTTCAGCGAAACAGCTGGGCGATTTTCTACTTCTTTCACCATCGCAAACAGTACATCTTCCACTTTGATCTGCGTCGCTTTCCAGTCGTTATGCACGCTCTGTTCTGCGCCTGGTTTTGCCATGCAATATTGTAGCAACTCCGAAATGGTCATTTTTTACTCCCCTTGTAGTGTCGCGATGATGCGACGCGATCCGCCGTGGATGCGATGTTCCCCCAGCCAAATGCCTTGCCAGGTGCCGGTCTGAATACGCCCTTTATGCACCGGCAATACAAGCGATGTTCCCAGCATTGAGGATTTGATATGAGAAGGCATATCGTCTGCTCCCTCATAGTCATGCTCATAATTTCCGTTGTCGGGAACGGTGCGGAGGAAAAAACGCTCCATGTCGTGGCGTACGGTGGGATCGCAGTTCTCATTAAGTGTCAGAGAGGCGGAGGTATGTTGCAGCAACAGATGCAGTAAGCCGATGTTAACGCGCGGCATATCAGCCAGCTGATTCAGAATTTCATCCGTTACCAGATGAAACCCACGAGATTTGGCGCTAAGCGTGAGCGTCTTTTGATACCACATGTGCTGCTCCTTGATAAAACTCTCTTAATCAGTTTGCAGCAAGACAGCGAAAGGATAAAGGTGTGATTAAAAAAACAGCATTCGGGAGAGCATCACGCTCTCCCGCTCTGTCAGTATTCTGAATTGACGATCACCTCTTCACCAAACGCACCCGCTTGTGGCAAGGGTTTGTAGGTAGAGTTGGAGGCGCGCAGAATGCGGATACCACGAGCGCCGACATCGCGTGCGGCGGTAATATCATTATCAGAATCGCCATAAAAAATTCGGATATTTTTATCCTGCAGCCATTGCGATTTTGTATTTTGCCCTGGTTTATCGCCCGCAAAGATCACCGGATTCATGTTGGTGGCAGGAATATGAAAATTATCCGCCAGCGTTTTTGAAACCGTTTCTGTTTTCGTCGGGCTACGACCAGTCACAAAGAAGATCGCGTCACCGCGGCGTACATGCATATCAATCAGCTGGCGAGCGACCTCTTTTGGAATGCTGAATTCATCCCAGCCATTGTTCATTTTTTCCCAGAACACAGGATTTTTCAGATAATCTTCGCTTTCTGGCGAGAAGGTTTTTTTGCCGCGCCAGAAGCCCGGACTGGAAAAAAGTACCGTGTCATCGATATCAACCCCCACCGCCATTGGCGGACGCCCTGCGAGGCTATTTTCAATTTGTGCGACCGAAACCCAATGAATGGGTGCCTGTTCAGCAAGCCTGGCAACGTTAGTCCCAGGGTTAAGCGGTGAAGGAGATGAGGCCAGGGCAACAGCGGAACTGTTTAGAGCGAACAATAAGCAAACGGCACTGATTGCCTGTGTGATCTTGCGCATATTTTTCCCTAAATAGTCAGTATGTTGAAACTTTTTATTGTGAGATTTGTTGCAAAAACCATCTGACCATAACGCCAGCTGCCGGGGAAAGGAAGGATTATCTGCGGTTTTTGTGATGAAAAGCAGGATGATTATATTTAACCCAGTAAATACGTTCCTGTCTTTTTTTGTATAAAAAATGTTTATTACTCGATGTAAGGATACATTAATTTTACGTTTATTATGATGAATCCTCGGCAAATGAGCGAAATTTGATAGAACATTTATCTGCTGTACGATTTAATGAACTTAATGATACAGCATTACAAAAACAATCGAAGTTTATAAAGATGATTTCTGATTGACCAGCCCCCTACCCTACAATGGTGATTAATTTTATTACTCGCGATGGAGATGATGATATGAATATATCATATGTGAATAGCAACAAAACGACATCTTTACCTGTTGAGCTAGATGCACTAAATAATAAAGATATCTCTTATGCCAAAGATTTCTTTTTATACATAGAAACACAGTTAAAAATTGCAAAAGATTTTTTAGACCTGGAGAAGAAGTATCAAGTTCTATTGCAAGTAAAGTTTTTCACGCATTTATTGATTTAGTTAACAAAATCAGGGGTAAGAAAGACTTTATGTATATTTGCACGCTTTGCTGTTTTGCCGAGGAGGTTAAAGGTGATTATTCTCATTACAGGACCTTTTTATTTGATATTGGTAATCAATATAAGGTTAAACTTACACAAAGCGGAAAAAAGAGTTCTCTTTAACATTAGAATTTAACGATACTATAATTGAATCTCAGAAAGTCACAGGCAATAAGGCAAAGCATATTCTTGAGGATATAGAAATATTCTATCGTAACAAACCCGATACTTATTATTAAATTTAATAATGGTTAGATGTGCAGAAATTATTACTCCACCCAAAAAAACAGGATAAGGAATTCCAGATAATTGGGATAAACTTAACAATAAAAGAACTAACAACGTTTATTATCTCTCACGTAGAACGATGGCATCAAAAAAATCATCTATAAAGAAAGAGTGAAAGCGACGACAGTTTAATTTCACTGCAGGCTGGGTAGCTCCAGCCTGCTTTCCTGCATTACATCACCGCAGCAAACGCCTTTGCCACACGTTGTACATTTGCCGTATTTAACCCGGCGACACACATGCGACCGCTGGCGATGAGATAGACACCAAATTCTTCACGTAGTCGGTCAACCTGAGCGGCACTTAAACCGGTATAACTGAACATGCCGCGCTGATTAAGCAGATAATCGAAATTGCGTTCTGGCATCTCTGTGCTTAATACCTTCACCAATTCCTGACGCATTGCCAGAATGCGAGTACGCATCTCTTCTACTTCCGCCAGCCAGCTGGCTTTCAATGCCTCGTCATTCAGCACTGCAGCCACCACCTGCGCACCAAAATTCGGCGGGCTGGAGTAGTTGCGGCGAACTGTTGCTTTCAATTGCCCCAGTACGCGGCCAGCGGCTTCGGCATCTTCACACATAACAGAAAGTCCGCCGACGCGCTCGCCGTAAAGGGAGAAAATTTTCGAGAACGAATTGCTCACCAGAGCGGGTAATCCAGCGCTGGCAATGGCGCGAATAGCGTAGGCATCCTCTTCCATACCGGCACCAAATCCTTGATAGGCAATATCGAGGAATGGAATAAGCTCGCGGGCTTTGAGAATTTCAATCACCGCATCCCACTGATCATTAGTGAGATCGGCACCCGTTGGGTTGTGGCAACATGGATGCAGCAACACAATACTGCGGGCAGGTAATGTTTTCAGCGTCGCCAACAGGTCATTAAAGCGCACGCCGTTAGTCGCTTCGTCATACCAGGGGTAAGTACTCACTTCGAATCCAGCCCCGGCGAATATTGCTACGTGGTTTTCCCAGGTAGGATCGCTGACCCAGACGCCTGATTCCGGGAAGTAGCGTTTCAGGAAATCCGCGCCCACTTTCAATGCCCCGGAGCCGCCAAGGGTTTGAATGGTTGCTACGCGCTGTTGTTTCAGTACCGGATGGTCCGCACCAAACAGCAGCGGCGCAATGGCATGGCGATAGCTGTTAAGCCCTTCCATCGGTAAATAAAGCGAAGCGCCATGAGGCTGCGCATTCAGGCGCGCTTCCGCCTCCGCCACGGCTTGCAGTTGTGGAATAATTCCGTCTTCGTTGTAGTACAGACCGATACTTAAATTCACTTTGTCGCTGCGAGGGTCTTCTTTAAAACGCTCCATAAGCGTAAGAATCGGGTCGCCAGCGTAGGCGTCAACTTTTTGAAACACGCGATGGTTCTCCAGGTTTACGGGCAGGTGGTTAAAACACAATAAACCGGAAGAAGGCGAAGATCGAGTGGATGTTCAGGAGCGAACGGCAATTAGCAACAGAGTGAGACTCATGACAAACGTACATCCGCCAGAGGCACGACCTTTATAAGAGCATGAAAGAACATCAACTTATTGAATTTTTAGGATTTTATTGGCCGGATAAGGCATTCACGCCGCATCCGGCACAGACAATCAAATATTACAGAACGATTAATCCACGTATTTCATCGCGACCCTTGAAGTCAGGCGCGTAATAAGTTCGTAAGCGCTTACTTTCGTCATTTCAGCGATACGTTCTACGGGCAAACCTTCGCCCCATAAAATGACCGGATCCCCGGCTTTGTCCTGCGCCTGTGGACCTAAGTCTACGCAGATCATATCCATCGCCACGCGCCCGACAATCGGTACTTCGCGACCGTTCACCAGCACTGGCGTACCGGACGGCGCGGCGCGCGGATAACCATCGCCATAGCCCATCGCGACTACGCCAAGACGGGTATCACGTTCGCTTACCCAGGTTCCACCATAACCAACAGGTTCTCCGGCTTTATGCTCACGCACGGCAATCAGGCTGGAGGTTAGTGACATCACTGGCTGACAGCCAAAATCGGCACCGGTGGAGCGATCTTCCAGCGGCGAGACGCCATAAAGAATGATGCCCGGGCGCACCCAGTCAAAATGCGACTGTGGCCACAGCAGAATGCCACCCGACGCGGCAATGGAACGTTGACCAGGTTTGCCTTCGCAAAAGGTATTAAAGATAGCGAGTTGTTTCTCGGTTGCGCCACATTTTGGTTCATCCGCGCGCGCAAAATGGCTGACGATATTCACCGGCTGACGAACGTTTTTGCACTGGGTCAGGCGATGATAAAACGCCTCAGCCTGTTCCGGCCTTACGCCCAGACGGTGCATACCGGTATCGAGTTTCATCCAGACGGTAACCGGCTCGTCCAGGCTAGCCTCTTCCAGCGCAGCCAGCTGTTCTTCGTTATGCACGGCGGTATGAAAATGTTGCGCAGAAATCGTCGGCAGATCTCTGGCATCAAAAAAGCCTTCGAGTAACAGTACAGGTTTGGTGATTCCCCCCGCACGCAGTCGCAGAGCTTCTTCGAGACGGGCTACGCCAAAGGCGTCAGCATCGGGGAGCGTTCGCGCGGTCTCAAGAAGACCGTGACCATAAGCGTTCGCTTTCACCACCGCAACCATTTTACTGACAGGGGCCAGTTCACGAAGACGTTGCAGGTTGTGTCGCAGAGCGCGGCGGTTAATCACAACAGTTGCCGCTTGCATTTGTGTTCCTTGATAAGTGTTTGCTTTAATTACCTAATTCATAAAATAATTATTATTCGTCGTCGTACTGCGGCCCCGCATAGTTGTCGAAGCGCGACCATTGACCGTTAAAGGTCAGGCGTACCGTCCCGATTGGGCCGTTACGTTGTTTACCGATAATAATTTCCGCGATGCCTTTTAAATCACTGTTTTCGTGATACACCTCATCACGATAGATAAACATGATCAAGTCCGCATCCTGCTCGATAGAGCCAGATTCACGCAGGTCGGAGTTGACCGGGCGTTTGTCGGCACGTTGTTCCAGAGAACGGTTCAACTGGGACAGCGCCACCACCGGCACGTTCAGTTCTTTCGCCAGTGCTTTCAGCGAGCGAGAGATTTCTGCAATTTCCAGCGTACGGTTATCGGAAAGCGCCGGTACGCGCATCAGTTGCAGGTAGTCGATCATGATAAGCCCGATGCCGCCGTGTTCACGGGCAATACGGCGTGCGCGGGAACGCACTTCCGTTGGCGTCAGGCCGGAGGAGTCATCGATATAGATATTGCGTTTTTCGAGCAAAATACCCATGGTGCCGGAAATGCGCGCCCAGTCTTCGTCATCGAGCTGCCCGGTACGGATTTTAGTCTGGTCAACGCGCGACAGCGACGCCAGAGAACGCATCATGATCTGTTCTGATGGCATCTCCAGCGAGAAGATAAGTACCGGTTTATCCTGCAACATCGCCGCGTTTTCGACGAGGTTCATCGCAAATGTTGTTTTACCCATCGACGGACGCGCGGCGACGATGATCAAATCCGACGGCTGCAAGCCAGCGGTTTTTTTGTTGAGATCGTCATAACCGGTGTTTACCCCGGTAACGCCATCGTGTGGCTGCTGAAACAACTGCTCAATACGCGCCACGGTTGCGTCGAGCACATCGGCGATGTTCTTCGGCCCTTCGTCTTTGTTCGCACGACTTTCGGCAATTTTAAAGACGCGGGATTCAGCCAGATCCAGCAGATCTTCGCTGGTACGCCCCTGCGGATCAAAACCAGCTTCGGCAATCTCATTCGCAACCGAGATCATCTCACGGACAACGGCACGTTCACGCACGATGTCCGCATAGGCACTGATGTTAGCCGCACTTGGCGTATTTTTTGACAGCTCTGCCAGATAAGCAAAACCACCGACGCTATCGAGTTGCCCCTGGCGTTCCAGCGATTCCGCAAGAGTAATCAGATCGATAGGGCTACCGCTTTCCTGCAAACGCGCCATTTCAGTAAAGATATGACGGTGTGGGCGGGTGTAAAAATCGTCTGCTACCACACGCTCGGCTACATCATCCCAGCGTTCGTTATCCAGCATTAAACCGCCCAACACCGACTGCTCCGCTTCGATCGAGTGCGGAGGCACTTTCAGCCCGGCAACTTGTGGATCGCGTTCGCGGGGTTCAGCCTGCTGTTTGTTGAAGGGTTTATTTCCTGCCATAGTGAATGGAGTTACCGAGATAAAGAATGGGTCGAAACTTTACCATATGAAGCAGACCCTGACGATACGTTCTGGAGGACACATGGCAACACGAATTGAATTTCACAAGCACGGTGGCCCGGAAGTACTTCAAGCCGTAGAGTTCACTCCTGCCGATCCGGCGGAGAATGAAATCCAGGTCGAAAATAAAGCCATCGGCATCAATTTTATCGACACGTATATCCGCAGCGGCCTTTACCCGCCGCCATCGCTACCCAGCGGATTAGGTACCGAAGCGGCAGGCATCGTGAGTAAGGTCGGCAGTGGTGTAAAGCATATTAAGGCAGGCGATCGTGTAGTCTATGCGCAGTCGGCGTTAGGCGCTTACAGCTCTGTGCATAACATTAATGCGGATAAAGCGGCGATTCTGCCTGCGGCAATTTCTTTTGAGCAAGCTGCAGCATCTTTCCTGAAAGGCTTAACGGTTTATTATCTGCTGCGCAAAACCTATGAAATTAAACCCGATGAACAGTTCCTGTTCCACGCAGCAGCTGGCGGCGTTGGCTTGATTGCCTGCCAGTGGGCAAAAGCCCTGGGCGCGAAACTTATCGGCACCGTAGGAACCGCGCAAAAAGCGCAGAGCGCGCTAAAAGCGGGCGCGTGGCAGGTTATTAACTATCGTGAAGAGAATCTGGTCGAGCGGTTAAAAGAGATCACCGGTGGTAAAAAAGTGCGCGTGGTGTACGATTCCGTGGGCAGAGACACCTGGGAACGGTCGCTGGATTGCCTGCAACGCCGCGGCTTAATGGTGAGTTTTGGCAACTCATCAGGTGCGGTTACCGGTGTGAACTTAGGCATTCTCAATCAGAAAGGCTCGTTGTATGTGACACGCCCTTCCCTGCAAGGCTATATCACCACGCGGGAGGAACTAACCGAGGCCAGTAATGAACTGTTCTCTTTGATTGCCAGCGGTGTGATTAAGGTCGATGTCGCCGAGCAGCAGAAATATCCGCTGAAGGATGCGCAGCGTGCGCATGAGATTCTGGAAAGCCGCGCGACGCAAGGTTCCAGCCTGTTGATTCCATAAAAGAAATAGGGCTTCCACCTGGGAAGCCCTTTCTTTTTATAGTTCGGCTGTATGTAGGGTACAGCACGATGAATCTGTTAGAGGCGCAATAGTGACAGATTTGATTATCAATTCCTATTTTGTTCTAAGGATAAAACCTTAGGTTGTGATCATCCGCACAATCCCTTAGTAACGCCAGCGGTCATAACGCTGATATTTCGGCACTTTTGGTGCTTTAATCGCCTTAATAACCCACACCACCGCAATCGTCAGGAGTAACCACGGCAGCAACTTAATCATCAATGCCAGCATACCGCCGAGGAACATAATGGCCGTCGCCACAACCAGCGCGGCGATAATGCCCAGCAACGAAACGCCGGTGACCATCAACATGACAAAAAAGCCAATCACAAAAAGTAGTTCCAGCATGATGCTCTCCCAAATATGAAATCTCTTGCAGGCATTACAAGAATCATGCCAAAAATAATCTATTGATTTAACAGCAAAACGCCCCGCGACGGTGCGCAGGGCGTGGTGAATTTGACTACTTTTTGGTGAAAAGTTAACGCTTATCCGCCACCAGTTTGAGCGCGTGTTCCAGCACGTTAATGTCAGCACCCGCTTTATGGGCATTTTCACTTAAATAACGCCGCCACTGCCGCGCGCCAGGAATACCCTGGAACAAGCCCAGCATATGCCGGGTAATATGGCCGAGATACGTCCCCTGGCTGAGTTCACGCTCAATGTACGGATACATGGCGCGCACTACCGCCACCGGATCGGCATCGGTATCCGAGGAACCAAAGATCTCCCGGTCTACCGCCGCCAGAATACCCGGATTCTGATACGCCTCGCGCCCGACCATCACGCCATCCATATGTTGCAAATGCGCTTTAGCTTCTTCCAGCGACTTGATGCCACCGTTAATCGACATCGTCAGATGCGGAAAGTCACGCTTCAGTTGATACACACGCGGATAATCGAGCGGCGGGATTTCACGGTTTTCTTTCGGGCTTAACCCCGAAAGCCAGGCTTTACGTGCGTGGATGATGAACATCTCACACTCGCCTTTGCCGGAAACGGTGTTGATGAAATTGCAGAGAAATTCATAGCTGTCCTGGTCATCGATGCCAATACGCGTTTTCACCGTCACCGGAATCGACACCACATCGCGCATCGCTTTCACGCAGTCGGCAACCAGCTGCGCATTACCCATCAGACACGCACCAAACATGCCGTTCTGCACCCGGTCAGACGGGCAGCCGACATTCAGGTTGATCTCATCATATCCGCGCGCTTCTGCCAGCTTCGCACACTGCGCCAGCGCCGCCGGATCGCTACCGCCGAGTTGCAACGCTACCGGATGTTCTTCTTCACTGTACGCCAGGTAATCACCTTTACCGTGAATAATCGCCCCTGTGGTCACCATTTCGGTATACAGCAGCGTATTGCGGGAAAGCAGACGCAAGAAATAGCGGCAATGTCTGTCCGTCCAGTCGAGCATAGGAGCAATGCTAAACCGAGAACTCCAGTAAGCGCCAGTTTTTTCAGGCATCACGCTGGTTTGATTAGTTTTCTGTATTTCAGGATTATCGTGCATTTTTGAACATTTCAGGCTATTTTTCTCGCGTTAGGTTCCCGCACAGGTTCCCACGTTTTATGGGAACCCGAAATAACGAGGTCGTGTAATGGCGTACTATAACATAGAGAAACGACTAAAATCCGATGGCACACCACGCTATCGCTGTAATGTGATTATCAAAGAAAAAGGTGTTATCACTTACAGGGAAAGCAAAACATTCCCTAAACATGCTCATGCCAAAACATGGGGCACACAGAAAGTGATGGAATTAGATCTATATGGCATTCCATCATCAAATGCAGTTGACGGACTTACAGTCCGTGACTTACTACACAAATATTTAAATGACCCAAATGCCGGAGGTAAAGCAGGCCGTACTAAAAGATATGTGCTAGAACTGCTTATGGATAGTGACATCTCCGCGATCAAACTATCTGAACTGACAGAAAATGACGTAATTGAACATTGCAGGCTAAGAAACAACGCTGGCGCAGGTCCAGCAACAGTCAGCCACGATGTTAGTTATCTTGGCAGTGTTCTGGATGCGGCCAAACCTGTATACGGAATTAATTACACATCAAACCCGGCGAAAAGTGCTCGTCCATATCTACTTAAACTTGGTTTGATTGGTAAATCAAACCGTCGTAATCGTAGACCAGCATCTGATGAACTGGACATGCTCATTGAAGGCCTTCAACAACGATCTACTCATAAATGCTCAAAAATTCCGTTCGTTGATATCCTCAAATTTTCTGTGTGGTCCTGTATGCGAATCGGAGAAGTATGCCGGTTACGATGGGAAGATCTCGACCAGGAACAAAAATCTATACTCGTAAGAGACAGGAAAGATCCACGCAAAAAGGAAGGCAACCACATGAAAGTAGCCTTGCTTGGGGAAGCCTGGGATATCGTCCAACGACAGCCCCAAAAATCGGAATTCATTTTTCCATATAACAGCACTTCTGTTACTGCGGGATTCCAGAGGGTAAGAAGCAAATTAGGTATTAAAGATCTGCGATACCATGATTTGCGTAGAGAAGGGGCAAGTCGCTTATTTGAGGCTGGTTTTAGTATTGAGGAAGTCGCCCAGGTTACAGGGCATCGTTCATTAAACGTGCTATGGCAGGTATATACCGAACTGTATCCGAAATCTTTACATAATCGTTTTGAAGAGCTCCAAAGGAGCAGAAATAAGACCTCTTGACACTGTTTATCCATACAGTTAAAAATAATACTGTATACAAACACAGTATAGAGGGACTTTTATGCGTATTGAAATCTGCATAGCCAAAGAAAAAATGACTAAAATGCCAACCGGTGCTGTGGATGCGTTAAAGGAAGAATTAACCCGACGCATCAGTAAACGTTATGACGATGTAGAGGTGATCGTAAAAGCCACCAGCAACGATGGCCTTTCTGTTACACGCACCGCAGATAAGGATTCTGCAAAAACTTTTGTTCAGGAGACTCTGAAAGATACCTGGGAATCTGCTGACGAGTGGTTTGTTCACTAATTAACACGTAAAATCGGTAACGGCTGGAAATCATTCAATACTCGCACTATCGAAAGCTCACCAGCCAACCGCAGCACGTCCTGCATACGTCGTGTCTGCGGTTTTTCTTTTTCGCTTACATTGTGTTTGGTTCTTCCGGCCACTCAATATCAGGTGCAGTTGATGTATCAACACGGTTCAGCAACACCCGATATGTTTTCCATGCGGCCAGTAACGCTTTCTCTTCCTCCGTTGCGATCTCCAGCTCAACAACAGTCTGAACGTACCAGGAACAGCCTCCTTCAGGGCTTGAAG
>OLQM01001883.1_pt1 | contig 22135 bp, 21 predicted proteins | sample 1673161 | NCBI WGS metagenome assembly OLQM01 (sample SAMEA3136761, study PRJEB25190) | human gut metagenome | reverse complement strand
AGAAATAACTCTTTGAGTAAGTATCAATCTATCAATCTTGATGGGATGGATGGGATTGACGAAAGAGCGAGATATGAAGAGCTTATCCGAGATAATCTTGAGCTTGAAATACTCTCTCAGGATCACCGGTTTGATACTGACCGTGTAAATGAAATGGTCGAGATTATGCTGGACGCGATTTGTTCTACTCGTCCCACTATCCGTATCAACGGCGAGGATATGCCGCAGCAAGTAGTAAAATCCCGTTTCCTCAAGCTCAACAGCAGCCATATAGAGTATGTCCTTCATGCAATGGATGAATGCCCTTCCGACATTCGGAACATCAGAGCATATATGCTCACGACACTGTATAACGCATCCCTGACGATGGACAACTACTATTCGGCTCTCGTAAATCATGATCTCTACGGTCAGAAGTAATCCACTCAGGAAGGAGGTATCAAACGTGACAATCATTTTTTATCGGGGAGTACCACCTTAGTGTTGAACTGATCTCGCGATTCTTAGAAAGGAGGTTCCCATGCAGGATGAAGTAAATACCAAAGTTGTTGCTATCGCCATCAAGGGCGGCAAAATCACTGCTGAGGTGCTGGACAAAGCTCTCAAGAAGTTCGTGGAGGAAATTGAGAAGGCTCAGAAAACCGCCTCTCAGCCCAAGACCTACCGGGGCAAGCAGTCCATAAAGCGTCTCGTGGCTCAGAATGCCGCCATCAGCAACATTGAGGTGACCGACGGAAATATCAAGTCCTTCCAGCGCACTGCCAACAAATACGGGATTGACTATGCGCTCAAGAAGGACACTTCGGAAGAGCCGCCACGCTACATCGTATTCTTCAAAGGGCGGGATGTAGATGTGATGACACAGGCTTTCAAGGAGTTTTCCGCAAGGACAGTCAAGCAGAAGGACAAGCCTTCTCTCCGGCGCAAGCTCTCCCATGAACAGGAGCAGTCCAAGGCCAAGCACAAGGAGAAGGTCAAGGTCAAGACCAAGGATCGGGGCGTGGAGCTGTGAAAAAGAAGCTCGACACCAAACGCCTCATTCTTCTCAACTTCCCGTATGTGTTCGCGTTCTATTTCGTGGACAAGATCGCTGCATTGTTCAGGCAGGCTCCCGGAACTGAGATGATCGACAAGCTCACCGGGGGCTTTGCCAGCTTCGGGACAGCATATGCCAAGCAGTATCCTGATCAGTGCAGACTGATTACTTCTACCAAGGAAGGCAGCGAAACCTATGAGATCAGCAAGGCCAGAGTTAGCATCCGGCTGACAGCTCCCTACTCCGAAGAGCGCCGGAAGGCCGCCGGAGAACGGGCCAAGCAGATGAATGCAGACAAGTCTTCACAGGGCTGAGGATAAGGTCAGAATGTCCAGTGTAGACTGGATGTTTTGACCGATACATAGCCGATTAAGTAGACTTCACGACTGTTTGAGCTGCACGAAATATTGGGCACCTATGCTTGCAAACTGCAAGGAATACTTGAATTTTGCGCCTTTAAATGTTATGATGTATTTGGTGTGTTTTACCCGTTTTTAGTAATGACAGGAGGTCTGGTATGGCAGTCTGCTATAACAAGCTTTGGAAACTATTGATAGATAAGAAGATGACAAAAACCCAGCTCTGCAAGGAAGCAAAAATCAGTACAAATGCTGTTGCGAAGATGGGCCGAGATGAAGATGTAAGAGTTGAAGTTCTTGCAAAAATATGTGCTACCCTAGGCTGCACTATGGATGACATTATCGAGGTCATAACTGACCCGTGCGAATAAACTTGAAGGGATAAATGATTATGAGCAACGAAAAATTCACTGCAGTTGGTATTAATATCGCTGAAAAAGCGACTATGATCTGGAACGTGGCAGATCTTCTGCGTGGACCGTTTAAGCCTCATGAATATGGCCTTGTAATTCTGCCAATGACGGTTGTTAAGCGTTTTCATGACTGCTTACTTCCTACTCATCAGGCAGTGTTGGATACCTATGAAAAAGTAAAGAAACTGGCGGTTACCGATGGTTTTCTCCGCCGTGCATCCGGCTATCAGTTCTACAACACCAGCAAGTTTACTTTTGATCGTCTGCTGGCGGATCCTGAGAATGTGGAGAGCAATTTCCGTGATTACCTGAACGGCTTCTCTGCCAATGTGCAGGATGTTTTGTCTAAATTTGATACAGTAATAAAGCGCCTTGTTGAGAGCAATACTCTGTACCTTGTTATCAAGGAGTTTGCTTCTCAGAAGGGCTACCTTGGTCCCGACAAGATCAGCGCAGTTGACTGCGGATATATCTTTGAGGATCTCGTTCGCCGTTTCTCTGAGTCCTTTGGTGAGGAGGCCGGAGCACATTTCACCAGCCGTGACATCATCTATCTGATGACAGATATTCTACTTTCCGGCGAAGATATGAGCCGCCAGGAGAATATCACTGTCTATGATATGACCATGGGCACCAGTCAGATGCTGAGCTGCATGGAAGAACGTATTCATGATATCAATCCCGACATGGAAGTAACCTGCTTCGGTCAGGAATTCAATCCTTCCACCTATGCCATTGCCAAGGCTGACATGATGATCCGTGGTGGCAATCCGGACAATATGCGATTCGGTGATACCCTCAGTGAGGACCAGTTCAGCGACTATACCTTCCGCTATATCATATCCAATGAGGCTGTTATTTGTGGACTAACACCAGAAAAAGCCCGTAATTTCAAGGAATTTGCGGCATAAGCCGTTGCATTTGGGCAGTGCCGAAACTGAATAGCTGATGTTATACTGGGAGTAAGCGATGGACGCTTAGCCCATTTTTTATTGCCAGAATTGAATATGAACACGCCTTGCGCGTCTGTCTCTCCCTCCGGGGAGAATGCCTTTTTGGCTGGACAAACGCGCTTTTTTTGTACCCATTTTCAGGAGGATGAATGCCATGACAGATTACTGTGAGAACGGCAAGCCGAAGGACTGCCGGTATTGCTATTACTACGGCAGACACGGCTGTATGCTGAAGGTCTGCTATTATGACCGGCCAAAGCCGGAAACAAAACCCGTGAGCGAATGCGATGACTGCCCGTATGGCAAGTGCGGGCCGTGTATCGGCTGGTGTACGAAGGAGATTCTTCGTTCGCTTGAGAGGGGGCGCGCCAAGTGACGCTGGATTATTTCTACGGTGCCCAGGCAGATCAGTTTGCCTTTTACCGCATCCCCAAGGCACTGTTTACCGATGAGCGCTTCAAGTCCATCTCCGCCGAGGCAAAAATCCTTTACGGCATTCTGCTGGACCGGATGAGCCTGAGCCGTAAAAATGGCTGGCTGGACGAACAGGGGCGCGTGTTCATCATCTTCACGCTGGAGGAGGTCATGGAGGCCATCGGCTGTGCCGATCAGAAGGCCACCAAGCTGCTGAACGAGCTGGACAGCAAAGCCGGTCTCATAGAGCGCAAGCGGCAGGGGCTGGGCAAGCCCAATCTCATCTTCGTCAAGAACTTTGTGGATAACTCCACCGGCAGCATCCCGCCTGCACCGGAATCACGAATCAAGACTCGTGAAAATCACGATTCAGCAGACGTGAATTTCACGACTCCGGAATCCCGAAAATCACGAGGAAGTAATACTGATTCAAATTATACTGATTTGAGTGAGACTGAAACCTATCCTTTCCCTTCCGGTCAAGGTGGCGGTCACGGTCAGCCCCCTGTGGATAAGATGGGACGGGATATGGATGAGCGGGAACAATATCGGGCAATTCTTGAAGATAATCTGGAGTACGACATTCTCCTGGAGAACAATCCGTATGACCGGGATACCATCGCGGAGATCATGGAGCTCCTTCTCGATACCATCTGCTCCAAACGTCAGTACATCCGGATCGCCGGGGACGATAAGCCCCGCGAGGTAGTCAAGAGCCAGTTCCTCAAGCTCAACAGCACGCATATCGAGTATGTGCTGAGTTCCTTCAAGGAGAACGCCAGCAAGGTGCGGAATATCAAGCAGTACCTTCTGGCTTCCCTATACAACGCGCCACTGACCATATCGAATTACTACGACGCCCTGGTGCGTCACGATATGGCGAATGGCCTTGTCTGAGCCGCAGCTTTCCGCTGCGGCTTCTGTCATTTCCGGGAGGTGATGCAAATTGGCAGAAGAAAAGGACACGGCAGCCCCGGCAAAGCGGACTGCCGGTAAGACAGGCCGGCGAAAAAAGCCGGAAGCGGAACACGCGGCCCGGGCCGCTCCCCAGGACAAAGACACCGGCAGCAAGGCACAGGAAATTCTGGAACAGGCGCGCACAGAGCCGAAACCCGAATGGGAGGTCGCGGAACAGGTTGTACTGCTCCCGCTGGACAGGCTCCGGCCGTTCAAAAACCACCCGTTCAAAGTAAACGATGAGGACGAGCTGATGCAGGACACCATCGACAGCATCATGGCTGGCGGCGTAATCAACCCGATTCTGGTTCGCCCGGCAGAGGACGGCAGATTTGAAGTCGTCTCTGGGCACCGCAGGTTCCGGGCATCGGAGCTTGCCGGTAAAGCGGACATCAAGGCCATCGTCCGGGAAATGGACGACGATACCGCCGTGATTACCATGGTGGACAGCAACCTGCAAAGAGAGAACATTCTCCCCAGCGAGCGGGCATTTTCCTACCGCATGAAGATGGAAGCCCTGACCCATCAGGGACAGCGCACTGACCCGACTTTGCGCCAAGTTGGCGCAAAGTTCAGAACGGCAGAGCTGGTCGGTCAGCCGGCCGGCGACAGCGCACGGCAGGTACAGCGGTTTATCCGCCTGACGGAGCTGCCGTTTTGGCGGCGCAAACCCTTGGCCTGCATGGCCGGGTTTGTCATCAATCCAGCGCGCCCATTTGGCGCGCGCTTCGCCCCGCGTTATCTCAAACGCCGCAGGGCCGGAAGCGTCACCAAATTTTGAGGAGCATCATGAGTAACGAACCGGACAAAATTATTTATTCCATGATCCGCGTCACCAAGCGTCATGGCCAGAAGGAAGTGCTGAAAGACATTTCTCTTTCGTACTTTTACGGGGCCAAAATCGGCGTGCTTGGTCTGAACGGCGCGGGTAAATCCAGCCTGCTGCGCATTCTGGCGGGCGTGGATCAGGCCTTTGACGGCAAAACCGTGCTGGCCCCAGGCTACACCATCGGCTATCTGGAACAGGAGCCGCTCAAGGACGAAACCCGCACCGTGCGCGAAGTGGTGGAAGACGGCGTGAGCAACCTCACCGCCATTGCCCGCGAATTTGAAGAAATCAACGCCAAGTTCGCCGAGCCCATGGAAGCGGACGAGATGGACGCCCTCATCGCCCGTCAGGCCGAAGTGCAGGAACTCATGGACGCCAAGAACGTCTGGGATCTGGATTCGCGCCTTGAAATGGCCATGGACGCCCTGCGTTGCCCCCCCGGCGATATGCCCGTTGCCCAGATTTCGGGCGGCGAGCGCCGCCGCGTGGCCCTGTGCCGCCTGCTGCTTGAATCGCCCGACATTCTACTGCTTGACGAACCCACCAACCACCTTGACGCCGAGTCGGTGGCCTGGCTGGAACGCTTCCTCTCCACCTTCCCCGGTACTGTCATCGCCGTTACCCATGACCGCTACTTCCTCGACAACGTGGCGGGCTGGATTCTGGAACTGGACCGTGGCCGGGGCATTCCGTGGAAGGGCAACTATTCTTCCTGGCTGGAGCAGAAGCAGAAGCGCCTCGCCAACGAAGAAAGAACCGAAGCCGACCGCCAGAAGACCCTGCAACGCGAACTGGAGTGGGTGCGCATGTCGCCCAAGGGCCGTCACGCCAAGGGCAAGGCGCGTCTTAACGCCTACGAGGCCATGCTCTCGCACGAAAGTGAAAAACGCGCGCCCGATCTGGAAATCTACATTCCGCCGGGACAGCGCCTTGGCAAGGTCGTCTTTGAGCTTGAAGGCGTCAGCAAGGGCATGGGCGACAGGGAACTGATGGAAAACGTCAACGCCATCATCCCCCCCGGCGCCATTGTGGGCATTATCGGCCCCAACGGCGCGGGTAAGACCACCCTGTTCAAGATGCTTGTGGGGCAGGAAAAGCCCGACACCGGCACGCTCAAGGTGGGCGAAACAGTGCAGTTTGCCTATGTGGATCAGGGCCGCGAATCGCTCACACCCGGCAAGACCGTGTATGAGGTCATCAGCGATGGCGCTGAAACCATCAAGCTGGGCGGGCGCGAAGTCAACGCCCGCGCCTACTGCACGCGCTTCAACTTCCACGGCGCTGACCAGCAGAAGAAAGTGGACGTGCTTTCGGGTGGTGAACGCAACCGCGTGCACCTGGCCTGCATGCTCAAGTCCGGCGCAAACGTGCTGCTGCTTGACGAACCCACCAACGATATTGACGTAAACACCATGCGCGCCCTTGAAGACGCGCTGGACAACTTTGCCGGTTGCGTGCTGGTCATCAGCCATGACCGCTGGTTCCTCGACCGCGTGGCCACGCACATCATGGCCTTTGAAGGCGATTCCAGCGTGGTGTTTTATGAAGGCAACTATACGGACTACGAAGAAGACCGTAAAAAGCGGCTCGGCAAGGATGCCGACACGCCGCACCGTATCAAGTACCGCAAACTGACGCGTTAGCCGCCCGCCGCCGCGCTGCATCTTGCGGCGCGGCGGCTTTGTATGCGGCGGTTTTCGCCGGAGGGCCAATGTCGTACACCGTCCTTTCTCCCCTGCGTTTTTTTCTTTCCGGTCTTGGCATTTGCCGCAAATCTGCCAGCGGGCGGCATGCGCTGCCTGCTCTGGTACTGTGTTTTTTGAGCTTGCTCCCTTTCAGCGCGCAGGCCGCAGCCTTGCCCAACACGCCAGCAGCGCCGCAGGCCGCGCGCCTCACGCCTTCCGGCGGGTTGCTTGAGGTGGAGCAGCAGGCTCCTGTGATTTCCGCCGATGGCGCAAGTCAGGTGCGCGTGGTGCTGCCCGCCGGGGCCGAGAATTTTCAGGTATCCATACCGGGCCATACCGTCGTGCGCTGGGCATTTTTGCCCCAGACTCTTGATCAGGGCGGCAATCTTGCCAAACTGCGCGAGGAGCGCCAGCACGCGCTGATGACCCTCGCGGGCAAGCTTGAGGCCGTAAAGGCCCAGTTGGCCCTGTGGGAAGGCGCGTCCGCCGAGGGCAGCTTTCAGGATATGACCCAGCGCGAAAAGCGCATGGCCGAAGTTGTGCCGGGCTTGAGCTACGAAAAGGCCGAGCTGGAGCGCCGTCTGGCCCTGCTGAAGCAGGAATTGCAGCAATTGCCGCCAAGCCCCGAGCTTGGGCAGACGGTGCTGATCACCCTGCAAAAGCAGGTATCCGCAGCAACGCTGCCTGTGCGTTACAGTTATACGCTGCGCAATTGCGGCTGGCGGCCTGCCTATGTTTTTGACGTGCAGCCCGACAAGGGCAAGGGCGATGCCGTGAGCGTGCGCTTTATGGCCGAGGTGTGGCAGTTTTCCGGCATGGACTGGACAGATACGCGCCTGACGCTTGTTTCCCGTGGGCAAGGCCCGCGTGAACCCATGCCCCTGCCGCACTGGGTGATTGACTCGCAACCTCAGCCCGTGGCCCAGCCCCTTGCCAAGGCGGCCCCGCGCATGCTGATGGCAGCCGATGCCGCCATGGCCGAAGCTGCTCCTGCCCCTGCCGCGCCAGTGGACGCCGACACCAGCGGTATGTACGCCGCCTGGACGCCCGGAGAAAAGGGCTTGCCTGAAGGCCACTCGCGCCTGCTGGTGCTGGCGGATGAATGGAAGGCCCCCTTGCAGTGGCTGGCGCGTCCCTCTGTGGGGGACAGCCGCGTGTGGCTCATGGCGCGTCACACCCTGCCCGATGGGCAGGCCTGGCCTGACGGGCAGGCGGAGTTCAGCGTGGATGGGCAGAGCGTGGGCATGGGGCAGTTCCGCCCCAAGGGCAACGAGGTTACGCTCTATTTTGGGGCGGATCCGCGCGTGCAGGTCAATGCGGCCGCCGATCTGCGTCAGCGCGGCGAGAAGGGATTTATCGGCAAGAGCCGCACCTGGACATGGGGCTGGACGTACACCGTGCGCAACACCCGCGACAGGGTCGTGACCGTGCGCCTTGAGCGGCCCATGCCCATGCTGGTGGATCAGGGCGTTACTGTGACCTACCGCGACAAGCCGCAGGCCCAGCAGGATGCCAAGGAACATCTGCTGTTCTGGAATGTGGATGCGCCTGCGGGCGGCAAGGCCGAAGTCAAACATGAGCTGACCATCACCTCGCCTGTAGAGATTGAGCTGAATCCCGATGCGCCCTAATTTTCGGAGGCGGTAAGGTGAGTTACGGGGGCGGATTCCTTCCCCGAAAGTCCGCGTCCTCCGAACCATTATTCTGAGAAATATCTGCCTGATACAATGAAAGCCCGCGTTGCAACAATGCGGGCTTTCTGCCTTTGTTACGGCATGCTCAGTAAAACAGGGGCCGTAGCGCCAGCCAGAGGGCAATACTGGCAAGCGTCAGCCCTGCCAGCCCTTCAATGAGCGGAATGCGTTTTTCCAGCGCCCGCTGCGCGCCGGGCAGTGATATGGCGGCGGCAAGGGCGGCATCCCAGGCAAAGACCAGCAGGGTCATCCACACTCCGGCAAAGGCCTGCTGCGGCAGGGTGGCGGTGGGGCCGAGGATAACTGTCATGAGCGTGAGGTAAAAAACTGCGTTCTTGGGATTGAGCAGGGCAGAGCCAAGCCCCGTGAGCAGTTGTCTGCCGGGAGAGAGGGGGCTTGCATGGCCTGTGGCGAGGCTGCCTGTCTGGTTATGTGAAGGTTGGCTTGGCGCGTGCCGGTCTGGTGTGGGCTGGTCTGGCGAGGGCTTGCTGTTGGCGGCCTTCCGGCTGGCCCGCAGCAGCAAAAAGCCCAGCCATGCCAGATAGGCCGCGCCTGCAAGCTCCAGCAACCGGTACAGGGCGGGCATCTGCCGCATGACCGACCAGCCGGAAACCGCCAGGCAGATATACAGGGCATTGCCCAGGGCGATGCCAAGGCAGATGAACAGCGAACCGCGCAGCCGATGCCGCACGGCATGGCCAATGATAAGGAAAAAATCCGGGCCGGGGCTGAGCAGGGCCAGAAAATGCGCCAGAGCCAGCGCTGGAAAAGCAGCGGGAATCAGTGTGGAAACAGACATGGGTGGCCTCCTTGCGGACAGCACACCCTCTTTTTATTTGCGCGTATTGTACGAATGTGACCGCCCCCGCTGATAGCAGCCGGGCGTGACGGAATAAAATTTTACAAACATGCGGTGAAAGTGGCTTTGATCAACATAGCCAGCCGCAAGGGCCGCATCGGCAATGCTCTTGCCCTGCCGCAGCATGGCGCGGGCCTTTTCCAGCCGCAGGCAGTGCAGCCACGCCTTTGGCGGCAAGCCCGCGGTGCGGCGGAATGCGCGCGAAAAGCTCTCACGCCGCAGGCCCGCCCTGCGAGCCAAAGATGTAACGGGCGCATGGTCTGTGGCAGGCGGGCCGTTTCCATCTGCCATGGGAGTGCTGTCGGCAGTCAGCAAAAAGTCTGTGACGGCAAGAGGATAGTCCTCCTTTTTGCCAGCATGTTCAGCACTGCTGGCGAGGCAGCCGTATGCCTGTTGAGTCTGTCTGAAAAGAGCCGTAAAGCGCATTTCCGCATCGTCCGCACCGTTGCAAAAAGCCTCCATGGCGGCAATCCCCTGCTGAAAGAGCGCCGGGTCGCGCACAACGGGCATTGTTACTTCGTACGCATCTGCAATGCCCAGGGGGCGGCAGATATTGCGCGCAAACCATGCCGCGTCAAAATAGGCCATAAGGTAGCTGCGCGCCTTGCCGTGCAGAGGATTGCAACTGTGCGGCAGGCCGGGGGCAATCATGGCGATGTCGCCCTTGAGCGCCTCATGCGCTTGCCCCATGAGCGTAAAGCAGGTGCCGCCCTCAAGAATAAGGCCGAAAGAAAACGCTGAATGGAAGTGCTCGGCGTAGGGCAGAGTGCTTTGCAGCGTGGTGCGCACCTCAAGATACGGATACTTGTCCGGCGAAATGAAGGTTTGCTGTGGGGCAGAAGGGCGGGGGGGCATGGCTTTTCACCGTTTGCAGTTGATGTGCCTGCAAGTGTAGCCACAGCCATACGGCATGGCAAGCGGGTGCCGCCAGGCAGACGGCAGGGGGTCAGGCAAAGAGGTGCACGCGCACTGCTGCGCCACGGCGCAAACCGCCTCTGGACATATCATCGCTGCCGGGCATGGTTATCCAGCCGTTCATGTCGCGCAGCACGGCGGTTTTGCCAGTACCAGCGGCAACGGGCCAGGCCGTCACGCGCCCATGCTCACGCCGCAGCATCACAGGATAGTGGGTGGGGGCGTTTCCCTCCACAGGCAGGGCAAGGCCAAGACGCGCCAGTACGGAGGGTTGCCGGTTCATATGCTGCGGCAAGGTCTGCTGCCCGGCGAGCCTTTGCAGCAGCGGCGCCAGAAAAACCTGAGCAGCCAGCGCAAGGCTGAGTGAATGCCCCGGCAAGCCCCATATGGCTATCTGCCCCACCCTCGCAAGGGTGAGAGGGCGGCCGCTGCTTACCCGCTGGTCATTCCCGCAGATGTTGCAGCCCGGCAGCCCGGCTATGGCCTGAGCGCTGAAATCGCGCCTGCCGCCGGAAGAGCCGCCAATAACCACAATAACGTCGCAGGGCGTGGGGCCGCCCGGCACGGCCGCGCGGAGATGCTGGCCCAGAGCCTGCACATTGTCCGGCGCAGTGCCGAGGTGCAGGCAGCGCGCGCCCAGAGAGGCGGCCAGACCCTCGAGAAGCAGGGCACTGGTATTGCTCTGGCAGGCGGCAAGACCGCTCTGCAGGGCAGAACCGCAAAATTCGTCACCAGTGGAAAGAACTCCCAGCACGGGCTTGCGGTACAGCGGCACATCTCTGAAAAACTGCGCCAGCAAGGCCATATGGTGCGCACCAAGCCTCGTTCCAGCCTGCGCCAGCAGCGCGCCCTGGGGCATGTCCGCACCGGGCGCAAGGATATTTTCTCCCTCTGCGCACGGGGCGGAAGCTGCCACCACTGGCGGAGCATCCTTCGACTCTGCTGGCTGATTTTTCAGCGCCGCAAATTCCTGCATAAGCACGGCGTCAGCGCCTTCGGGCAAGGTACTGCCCGTGTAGACGCGCCATGCCTCGCCTTTTTGCAGCGTGCCGCCGCAGGGCCGGCCCATGGGGCTTTCACCCGTCAGGTGGAGTAAAACCGGGGCTGCGGGGCTTGCCCCGGCAGTGTCTGCGGCGCGCACTGCATATCCATCGCGAGTGGAGCGGTGCGTGGAAGGGCAGGGAACAGGCGCGTGCATATCGGCTGCAAGCACCCTGCCAAGGGCAGCGTTTACGGATACAGGCTCAGGCTGCAAGGGGCTTGCTCCTGCAAGAAAGGCGGTAATATCCGCAGTTTCCCGCAGGCAAAAATACAGGGACATGCCTTGACCTTCCTTGTGGAGTACATTCCAGTAGATGATTCTTTAAGCTTGTAACTATACTAATTTACAATGAAATTGTAAATATTATTATATTTTAGTGTGTTATGATAAATTAAGTTTGGTGAAAAATAACACATAGGCTTGACTGCACAAAGCGATTTACCTAAGCTTTGTTCACGCAAACAATAAAAACCATGAAGATTGTCAGGTAATTGTTGCGCATAGCCAGATGGTTGCGCGAATACACATGTCTTCCATGCGGTATCCCCCCCACCGCTTACGGGCAACATCTGGCGCAGGGTTATTCTCTCCGCCTGTTCTCAGAGTACAAGATATCAGGCAGAATTGAAAAGAGCACATTGTTCATTGCGGGAATAATGTGAAAAAAAGAACAAATTTGTATCAACTTTCAGCCTGAAGTTTTGAGCTGGCCTTGGCTCATATTGGGCCCAGATTTGGCCTTTGCTTGGCCCAGATATTGCTCCGGCTTGGCCCAGGCCGCCAATGAGTTCTGGCGCACACGGGCAGATAGTTGTGGATTGCCGGAAATTGCCGCCTCCGTAACGACAGCGGCTCCGCATAGGAAAGGAAGGGGTGCTATGGCTTTGTTCAAAAACTTAACCGCAGGCGATGTTCTGCCACTGGCTTCTCCCCCGGCCACGGTGCGCAGCTACGATATTCTGACCTACAGCAACGGCAAGGTTGCGCCGTCCGTATTTTTGTCGTGCCGGGAGCAGACGCTGACCATGCATGTCAACGGCGTGCCCTTTGTGCGCGTGGCTTGTTCAGGGCAGCATTTGCGCTACCTTGTGCCGGGATTTCTCTATTCCTGCGGCCTCATTGAAAACCTGCATGACCTCGCCGGGGTGGACGTAACGCCCCTGCCTGCCGCCGCCTCCGGGGCAACGCCTCCCGATGGGGCGGAAGAAGTGCGGGTGGACGTGCTGCTGCGCGAGGCCTGCTGTAGCAAGGCGGCTGGTTCTACGGAGCAGGCCGCCCCCAGGCTCACCATCACTTCTGCCATGGGCTGGAACATCCCCCTGGCTGCCAAAAAGTTGCGCCGCATGCCGCGCGCGGAAGTTCCCAGCTGGGACCCGCGCGTCATTCTGCGGGCCGCGCAGGAGCTGGAAGAACGCTCCGAAGTATTCCACCAGACAGGCGGCTGCCACAATGCAGCTCTGCTCAACAGGCAGGGCATGGTTTTTTATTGCCTTGATATTGGCCGCCACAACGCCATTGATACCCTTGTGGGCTACATGCTTGTGGAAGGTCTGAACCCCGCTGAACATATGATCATCAGCAGCGGGCGCATTGCCTCTGAAATAGCGCAAAAGGCCGTGCGCATCGGCGTACCTGTTTTTGCCTCCCTTTCTCGCGCCATGTCGCGCGCCGTGGATATGGCGCGCGCAACAGGGTTGACTCTGCTGGGCAATGTTAAGTCCGGCAGCATGCACATATATCATGAAAACGGGCAGCTTGTGCTGCCATGATGCCGTTGTCGATCATGACAAGGAGCGCTGTATGGCTGATATGCTGAACAAACTGAAACGTGCCGATGAAGATATGCTGCTCGAAAACCTTTCGCGCCGCGGATTCATCAAGGTAACTTCCTGCGCGGCCCTCGGGCTGGCCACGCTGCAAGCTTCCGAGGCTCTGGCCACCATGAAGGCCTCGCCGCTGGTGATTATGGAAAAAGCAGCCGGCATGATCGTGGGCGACCCCACCTTGTGCGTGTGCTGTCAGCGGTGCGAGCTTGCCTGTACGGAGTTTAACGACGGCAAGGCCGACCCCAAACTTGCGCGCATCAAGATAAGCCGCAATGCCATGTTTGGGCCGGAGGGCGGGCTGGAAAACACCACCAAGGGCATTTACGGCTCAGGCTCGCTGGTGATTCAGGATACCTGCAAGCAGTGCCCTCACCCGGTGCCCTGCGCCACGGCCTGCCCGCAAAACGCCATCATTGCCCAAAAGGGCACGGGCACGCGCATGGTGCTCAAAGACCGCTGCGTAGGCTGCCGCCTGTGCCAGAAGGCCTGCCCCTGGGGCGTGATGACCTTTGATGAAGAGCAGGGCAAGGCCGACAAGTGCTTTTTGTGCAACGGCGCGCCCAAGTGCGTGGATGCCTGCCCGGCAGCAGCACTGCGTTATGTGCCGTGGAGCGACCGCACGCGCGAGGCCACCACGCGCGGGTCGTTCTCGCTTATGGTGCCCGATGACCGCCGCGCCGCCTGCAACGCCTGCCATGTGGAATCGCCCGGCGGGCCGCGCAACCTCAAATACGAGCAGTAGCGCGCACCCCTTGCGTCTTGCAGAGCGAGGCGCAACAGGCATTCACAGGAAGTACGCTCCATCAGCGAGCCGGAGGAATTTATGGCAAGGAAATTTGGCGGTTATCAGGGCAAGGGCCTGCGGGTCAATCTGAGTACGGGCCGCATCACGGTTGAAGACACCTATCAGTATCTTGATCTTATTGGCGGCACGGGCCTTGGCTACAAGGTTTTTTGGGACGAAGTACCGCCCAAGACCAGGGCTTATGACGAAGCCAACAAAATAGTTTTTGCCGTGGGGCCGCTGGCTGGCACGGGCGCTTTGTGCAGCGGACGCACGGCGGTTACAACCATCATGCCTGTTTCGTGGCCGCAGCATCTCATCGGTTCCGGTCACATGGGTGGCAACTTTGCCGAGCACCTGAAATACGCGGGCTACGACTTCCTCATTATTGAGGGCAAGGCCGAGCGCCCCGTGTGGCTGCATGTGCGCGATGGCAAGGCATGGCTCAAGGATGCCAGCCACGTGTGGGGCCAGGGCACCCGCCGCACCACACGCGTTATCAGCGAAGAAGTGGGGGCTGACGGTACCGTTGCCGCCATCGGGCCTGCCGGTGAAAATCTGGTTCCCTATTCCGTGGTTGTCAACAGCCGCGCCCACACCGCAGGCTGCGGCATAGGGGCCGTCATGGGCTCCAAGATGCTCAAGGCCATTGCCCTTCAGGGCAGCCAGCCCGTGCACATTGCGGGCGACAAGGCCGACTGGGAAAAACTCATCAACTATCACCGCACCATCATTGGCGCCAACAATCAGCACGTGGTTCCCAATTTCCCCAGCCCGCTTTTTGAGTACTGGGATGCCGGTTCCCGCTGGGTGGGCGCGCCGGGCAAGCGCTGGGGCGCATCTGAAGCCCCTGTTACCCTTACAAACGATGTGCGTTCGCTCAACCGCATTTCGTACCGCACCAACAATGCCGCCTATTTTCTGGGCGACAACGTGTGGCAGTACACCGTGCGCAACAACGGCTGTTTCTCCTGTCCCATCCGCTGCTATACAGTGATGAAGGACGAAGACACTGCGGCAAAGTTCGGCGTCAGCCCCATCCAGTTCAATACCTGCGTGGGCATGTTTGGCGGGCGCGAATGGTTTCCCAAGCTTTCGCGCAAAAAGAGCGATCTGGCGCGTCAGGCCGGTTTTGTGGGCATTGAACTTATGGACGACCTTGGCGTGTGGGAAAACTACGGCCAGTTGTTCCGCGATTTCAGCAACATGTACGAAGACGGCATCTGGAAGCAGAAGCTCGGCGCGGATGAATACAAAACCATTCCCTGGGAAATGGTGGACGCCTGCAATCCCGAATTCATCAAGACTGCCGTGCACCGCATTGCCTACAAAGAGGGCGAATTCGGTCAGCTTCTGGGCATGGGCACAGGCTACATGCTTGAAAAAATGGGCATCCCCGAAGAAAAATGGAAGGACGACCACCGCACCGTCTACTGGAAGATGGGGCATCCCAAGCATCACGCCAACGAGGACGACGGCCAGACCGGGTGCGTCATCAACACCCAGTACAACCGCGACCCCATGTGCCACTCCAACTGCAACTTTGTGCGCAGCGGTCTGCCCATTGATGTGCAAAAGCGCCTTGCCGAGCACTTCTGGGGTTCTGCCGACGCGGTGGACGCCATCGGCGACTACAAGCCCACCAACAAGTACAAGATGATCCGCGCCAAGTGGTCCATCGAGCGCAAGGAACTGCACGACATGCTTTCATTCTGCAACTGGATGGGGCCGTGGATTTCCACCCCCAACAAGCAGGATGGCTACATGGGCGACAACAGCCTTGAGAGCAAATACTATCGCGTCCTCACCGGGCACAATCTGGACGTCAAGGAACTGGACCGCTGCGCAGAGCGCGCCTTTAACCTGCACCGCGCCTACACCGCGCGCCAGATGCAGACCACGGACATGCGCAAAAAGCACGACCAGTATCCCAACTGGCTGTTTGAAGACAAAAAGAACAAGGCTCCCTTTACCAAGGGCACCATCCGTATGGACAAGGCCGATATCGAAAAGAGCCTCGACCTGTTCTACGAAGTGCAGGGCTGGGATGTGAAATCCGGCCTGCCCAGCGCGAACCATTACCGTTCTCTGGGCCTCAATGATGTGGCCGATACCATGACCAAGGAAAAGCTGGTTCCCGGCGCGTAACCTTGGAGAGTCTATGAGCAATCAGAATCAGGCCCAGAATCAGTCGCAGGCTGCCGCCCCCTTTGACGGGGGCGGCGGAGCCGCCCCGGAGACAGGGCAGACTGGCGCAGCCGTCCAGAAAATAGAGCAGACCGGCGCAGCCGCCCATGTGGAAGAAGCCGAAAGCCGCCGACTGGTGGACCAGCGCAAGGCCGACAAGGTTCTGCTGGTGGAAACACTGGCCGATTTCAGCAGTGATGAACGCCTTGTGACCGCCGATGAACTGCTGGTCGCTTTTATGGAGCGCGCAGCGCTTGCGCCGCCCGTTACCGTAGCCCATGTGCGTCAGGAGCTGGAGTCCATGCCCGACCCGCGTTTTGAAGGGCCGGATTCGCAGACTGTTGCAGCAGATATGGCCCGCATCAAGGCCATGGAAAAGGCCCAGCCCGGCTCTGCCCCTGACCCGGAAGTGCCGGGTCTGCGCAAAACCCGCCGTCTGCTGAGCCGCAGGCAGTTGCTGAGTTCGCTGCTGCATCCCGCAGAGGCGCTGGCGGAGTCAGGAGCTGACCCGGCGCAGGCAACGGAATCTGCACCAGCAGCGGAGCCCGCAGAGGCCGCAACCGCTCCCCGCGTGGTGGAGCGCGAATACGCGGCGGCCCTGCTGACCGAACTGCTGGCGGAAGATGAAGACGTGGCGGCTTTTACCGCCTGGGACAAAAAGGAATACTATCATTACAAGCCGCAGATGAGCAGCCTGTATGCGGGTATTCTTTCCACAGCCAATAACAGGATGGTGCAGGTCGCCAGCGTGGTGCGCGACAGTTCGCGCGACTACCCCCGGCCTGTGGCCCTTGAAATATTTGAATACCCGCCTTTTCTTTTTGAGGCCGAAGCCTTGCAGCAGTGCCTGCGCGATATGGCGGAAAGCGAGGAATACGCGGACATCAGGTTTACGGAAAGCTCCGTGGGCACGGTGTATCTGTATTCCACCCGCTACCTCGATGAAGATTACGCCGCCTTTCTGGCGGAGAATGAGGACGTGGGGGCCATTGCCAGCCCATAGGCCGCAGGGGCGTGTTTACGGCGCCGCCTTGGCGGCTTGCCCCACGGCAGACATGGGGCATGAAATGATGCAATGCGCAAGCAGGGGAGGATCGCCATGCGGCGCAGACAGTTTTTGAAAATATTGGGCCTCGGCGGCGTGGCCGGAGCAGCGCTTCCCGGTGCTGCCGGGGCAGCCCCCTTTGCCTATGACGGTAGCCCCGATGCCGTGGGCGTGCTGCACGATTCAGTGCGCTGCATCGGCTGCCGCAAGTGCGAGGAAGGCTGCCAGAAGGTCAATGCCGACTTGCTGCCGCCTCTGGAAAAGCCCGTTGAGGACAGTTCGGTATTTGAGCAGACCCGCAGGCCCACATTCAAGGCCTATACGGTGGTCAACAAATATCAGCCCGAAGGGCATGCCCCCGTGTTCCGCAAGTTGCAGTGCAATCATTGTCAGGAACCGGCCTGCGCTTCGGCCTGTTTTGTCAAAGCCTTTGTAAAAACAGAGGAAGGCCCGGTAGTGTACAACCCCAAGCTTTGCGTGGGGTGCCGCTACTGCATGATGGCCTGTCCTTTCTACGTGCCTGCCTACGACTACAACAACGCCTGGAATCCGCTGGTGTACAAGTGCACCATGTGCGCCCCGCGCCTCAAGCAGGGCTTGCTGCCCGGCTGCGTGGAGGCCTGCCCCAAGGAGGCTCTGGTCTTTGGGCGGCGCAGCGACCTTGTTAAACTGGCCCGCCGCCGCATTATGGACAATCCCGGCATGTACGAAGACCACATCTATGGCGAACACGAGATGGGCGGCACCAACTGGCTGTACCTCTCGCCCGTGCCGCATGCCGATCTGGGGCAGCCGGATGTGCCTGCTGTTTCCGCGCCGGAACTTACGCGCGGCATGCTTGGCTCCATTGCCGTTATTGCCGGAATATGGCCGGTGATTCTGGGCGGCGCGTATTCCATGAGCAAGCATTACAAAAAAATGGTGGAGCAGGCCCGTTGCGAGGGTGCGCAGCAGGCAAAAGGCCAGAGCTGCGCTGACGCCCATGCAGAAAACAGCGCACAAGCCTGCGGCTGCAAGCCCGCTGACCATAATCCTGAAAAGGGCCAGGGAGGCGGACAATGCTGAAGCCTTCGGAACTGCTGAAAAATACGCTTGGCCTGCTCAACACGCCGGGCAACATCATCACCGCCGTCATATTATTCTGCGGAGCCGTGGCCACTGTCATGCGCTTTGGCTGGGGCATCGGCGCGGTTACAAACCTTGATGATTACTACCCCTGGGGCCTGTGGATCGGCTTTGACCTCTTGTGCGGCGTGGCCCTTGCTGCTGGCGGCTTTACGCTGGCGGCGGGCTACTACATCTTCGGCTTCAGCAATCTGCGTTCCATGTGGCGGCCCGCGCTGACCACGGCTTTTTTCGGCTACGCCTTTGTCATCGCCGACCTGCTGTACGACGTGGGCCAGCCCTGGCGGCTGCCGTATCCTGTCTTTGTGTCGCAGGGCACCACATCGCTCCTGTTTACCGTGGGCGTGTGCGAGTTCTTTTACCTCTGCGTCATGGCTGTGCTGTGGTTTGTGATCCCCTGCGAGTGGCTGGGGTGGAACAAGCTGCGCGCCATGCTCATGAAGCTGATCATGCCGCTGGTGGCGCTGGGCATCATCCTTTCGACCCTGCACCAGTCTTCTCTGGGCGGGCTGTATGTGATGGTTCCCTCAAAGATGCACCCCCTGTGGTACTCGTCATGGCTGCCCGTGTATTTCTTTGTGTCGAGCCTCTATGCCGGGCTTTCCATGGTGATCTTTGAAGGCACGCTGGCCCACGCCGGCATGCACAAGTACATGGACGAAAACCACGCCAAGAGCTTTGACGGCGTGAGCCTGAGCCTTGCGCGGGGCGCATCGCTGGTGATGATGGGCTATTTTGTCATCAAGATCGGCGGCCTCACCCTCGACAATGGCTGGAAGTACGTGTTCAGCGGTTACGGCCTTTTGTGGCTGCTGGAAATGGCTCTGGTCATCGTGCCTGCCTTCATGTTTGCCGTGGGCGTGCGCGAGCGGCGTTACGGCATGATCCGCCTTGCGGCGGGGCTGTCTGTATTCGGGGTCATGCTCAACCGCATGGACGTGAGCCTTGTGGCCTACAACTACAATCTGCCCACGCACCTCAAGTATTTTCCCTCGCTGGGCGAGATCACGCTTTCGCTGTTCATGCTGGTGGGGCTTGTGACGGTGTACCGCTTTGTGTGCGCCAAGATGCCCGTATTGCGCGATCACCCTGACTACAAACCCGAAGCCTGACAGGGAGGACGCCATGCAAACGGTATTTTATTCGCTTTACGCATCCCTGATGTCCGGCACGGGCTGGATGTTTATTTTCATCTGCTTTGCCCTGTTCGGCCTGCTGGGCTTTTACCTCTTTCTGAACGGCAAGGATTAGGCTGGAGCACGTTATGACAACGCTGATATCCTTTCTCACTGGCTGGGGGCTGCTCATATCCCTGCTGGGATGTCTGGCCGGGTGCGTGCTGCGCCTGCGCCAGTGCAAGGCCAGCGACTGCAATCCCGTGGATTTCGCGGCCCGCTGGCGTGCGCGCCTTGTGCCGCTTGATCTGCTGCGCGGGCAGTGGCCTGTGCGCGTGCTGGTCAACGACGCCATTTTCTGGCTGCTGTTCATGGCTCTGGTGGTGGTGCTGTTTGCCCCCGGCCATGCGGTGCTTATCGGGCGCGGCCTGGGCCTTGACTGGCCGGGCATGGCCTTTCGCTGGGCAGACGGCCTTGCTGTGCTGCTGACGCTTGGGGCGCTGGCCCTGCCGTTGCGTCACCTGCTGCTGGCCGACCTGCGCGCCGCCGCCACCAAGGCGGACTGGCGGCTTATGGCCCTGTTGGTGCTGCTGCCGTTTACGGGCCTGCTTGCCCGCTCGGGCATGCCGGGGTATGGACTCTGGCTCTTGCTGCACCTTGTTGCCGGGCATGTTTTTTTGTGGTGTGCGCCCCGTTGCCAGTTTGCACGGTTGCTGCGCTGATGGTTTTTCTGATCAAAGTCCCCAAGGGGGAGTTAATGCGAACCATATGTAGTACAGCCCTCGTTTCTGCTTGCGCCATGCGGTTTGTGGCCGCCAGTGCAGTGTTTGCCGTGGCGCTGTGTTTTTCTGCTGTTGGTGTCCAGGCAGCTTCCGCGCCTCTGGCGGGCAACACCATCTACCTTGGCGGTCAGCGCGCCAAGGAGCTTAAAATGCCTGTTGTGGCCTTTGACCATGCGGCCCATGCCAAGGCCAACGCCTGTGCGAGCTGCCACGCGGCTGATCCCGGCGTTGAGAAGAACAGCGCGGGTCTGCCGGTCAATATTATGCAAACGCCTGTGTTCAGCGCCTTTGCGGGCATGAATTCCAGCGATCCTGCCGCGCGCAAGGAGACCTTTCATGCGGCCTGCGCTACGTGCCATGCGCAAAAGGGCGCTGGGCCGTCCCTGGCGCAGTGCCGCGACTGTCACACCGTTGCCGATGCCGCAAAGCTGCCCGTCCAAAAGCCTTACAAGCCGCAGATGGACGCCTCCCTGCACCAACGGCATCTGACCTCCGGCGCGTTCCCCGTAAAGGCGCAGCCCGGTCTGGCCCCCGGTGCAATTCTGGCGGAGAACGATCCCCAGCGTTGCGTGACCTGTCACCATGCCAAGGATTTTTCACCCACCTTGCCGACAAACATTGATTCGTGCCGTACCTGTCACGAAAGCGGCCCCGGCTCGGCCCTTGCCACCAGGGATGCCGCCTATACGCCGCCGCCCCTGCGCGCCGCCGCGCATGAAGTGTGCATGAAGTGCCACGCTTCGCTTGCGGAGCAGAAGCTGCCGCACGGCCCTGTGGACTGCGCCACCTGTCATGACAAGGCGCGTTTTGAGGCCTTGCCCCGCTTTGAGGCCAGCCCCTCCATCATGACCATGGACAGACCCACGGGCGTGGTGCTGACCGACAAGGTCACGCCGCCCCAGGTGCCGCTTTCTCCCCTGTATCCGCAGGGGCCCAAATGGCCTACGGTCATGCCTGCCGTGCCTTTTGACCACGGCCTGCACGAAAGGGCGCTCAACTGCGTGGATTGTCACCACACCAGCGTCAAGCAGTCGTGCATCACCTGCCATACGCCCAGCGGCGACCCCAAGGGCAAGAATATTCCGCTGGCGCAGGCCATGCACTCTGTTACGTCCAAAAACTCCTGCGTGAACTGCCACACCAGCCTGACCACCTCCGCGCCGGAATGCGCGGGCTGTCATACGCCCAGGCCCGTGAGCAAGAGCGGCAGCAACTGCGCCTTCTGCCACCGCGCCGCCCCCGGCGTGAAGGGCACCATGGGGCTGATGCTGCCCAGCAATCTGCCTTCGTCTCAGGCCGCAGAGAAGGCAAACGGAACTGCCGGGCTGGATGCCCCGGCCCTGCCGCAAAGCCTGCCTGCCCAGCAGGCCGCACAGCAGAGCGCCACGCTTTCCCCTTCGGCCATTCTGTTGCCAGTGGACGCAGCGGTGAAGACTGCGAAGCAGTCTGCCGACGCGTCAGAAGCCGCGCTTGCGTCTTCTGCCATTCTGTTGCCGCCGCCGGACAAAAATCCCGCCGCAAAGCCCGACCCGGCAGCCAATGCTGCTGCGACCAAGGCCTTGCAACCTGCTGTAACGCCGACTCCAGCTCAAGGCGATCAGCCAGCCGTAGATGTGTCTGACGCGTCCAAGCTTGGCCCTGTCTCTGACGGTCTGCCCGAAAAGGTACGCATAGAACTCATGAGCAAGGAATTCCGCCCTGTGGACTTTGCCCATGCGCAGCATCTGCAAAAGTTGCGGGCTGGCATTGGCCGCAAGGCCGCAGGTCTGCAAGGCATGCATGCCAAGGATGGCTTGGAGTGCGCCGCCTGCCACCACAACAGCCCGCGTCTTAAAGAGGGTATGACGCCGCCGCGCTGCGTTTCGTGCCATCCCGCAAACCTGCCCGCAGGCGTAACCACCATGCCGGACGGCAGGCCCCTGCTCAAGGCTGCATACCACCAGCGCTGCATGGACTGCCACACCCGCATGAAGCTTGAAAAGCCACGTGCAACGGATTGTCAGGCCTGCCACATCAAGCGCGATCCGGCGGAAGCCCCGGTCTGGTAACAGGCTAAAGCCTAATCATAAATGACAGCATGGCGGCAAAGGTATTCCCTTTGCCGCCATGCTGTTT
>OLQM01001881.1_pt1 | contig 22152 bp, 14 predicted proteins | sample 1673161 | NCBI WGS metagenome assembly OLQM01 (sample SAMEA3136761, study PRJEB25190) | human gut metagenome | reverse complement strand
TTCAAAGCAGCTGAAACAGCAGTACCAAGGCATTGGAAGTTCCAAACTGGCCGTAATGCTGACCATTCCGGATGAAATCAACGAAGTTTTGCCTAAAAACTTGACCAAAGAAGAACTTAAGGAAATTCAGGCAGAAGTAAAGGCTGAAAATCAGGTATCTGACATTGAGGTGGAAATCGAGAAGGCAGAGGCAGCAGCCGTAACGGACTGGTCCATACTTCCGCCAAAGGGATCGCCCCTAAAAAGGAACCTATGGCAGTTGGGGAAAGAACAGGAAGATCTCTTCCGGAAGTTGTGGGAAATATGCAATAAGGGACAGTATCCGCATAGCGCATCAATTATGGATGCACTGATCCCGCAGGGGGATGCGGTGTACACCGTCCGGATCCCGGGAGAGCGCAGGACACAGATCATTATAAATTCTGACGGTGCCACGGTAATCAACCTGAAGACGCTGGAGCGGAGCAAGTACATACCAGAGGACATCTGCCATGAAGTAGAAGAACTGCTTAATGGAGGCAGCAGTCCTGAGGAGCAGTACAAGATGCTATATTGCGAGAACATGACTCCGGAAGAACCGGAAGTTGCACCGGTGCAACCGGATGAGACCCCGAAAGAGAAGAAACCGGAAAAACGTAAGGAATCCCGTGTAACCAAGGCAAACACCGAAAAGAAAAAGCCCAAGGAACCGGAAAAGAAGCCGGAGCAGATGACCATCCCGGGAGCCGCACCGGATCCGGCACAGAATGAACTGGAAACACAGGTAAATGACACGGTTTGCGGGAATCCCGACACGGCTAATAAGGATTTTGCTACAGATCATCAGAATACCGAAGCTATGGTCACGGAAGAACAGGTACCTGGGCAGACCGACATAGAAAAAGACTTTCCGCAATACTGTCCGGACACCGTCGACCAAAGGTCAGCTTATCAGCAGTCCTTACGTGGCGCTGTGGAGAACCTGGTACGATATGTCGAGATGGATCTGATCGCCGCCGCCAGACAGCAGCTGTCCGATATCTCCGGCTTTACGCACGGCGTGGGCTGGTGCGCGCCGCAGCAGGGCGCGTGCAAGCTGAGCCTGAACGTCAAGAACGGCGTCATCGAAGAAGCGCTGGTGGAAACCATCGGCTGCTCCGGCATGACCCATTCCGCCGCCATGGCTTCCGAGATCCTGATCGGCAAGACCATTCTGGAGGCACTGAATACCGACCTGGTGTGCGACGCCATCAACACCGCCATGCGCGAGCTGTTCCTGCAGATCGTCTACGGCCGCACCCAGTCTGCCTTCTCTGAGGGCGGCCTTGCCGTCGGCGCATCCCTTGAAGATCTTGGCAAGGGTCTTCGCTCTCAGGTCGGCACGATGTTCGCTACCAACGAGAAAGGCCCCCGTTATCTCGAGATGGCTGAGGGTTACTGCACCAAGATGGCGCTCAACGCGCAGGACGAGATCATCGGCTACGAGTTCGTCAACCTCGGCAAGATGATGGACTTCGTCAAGAAGGGCATCGACGCCAACGAAGCGCTTGAGAAGGCCAAGGGTCACTACGGTCAGTGGGACAGCGCGGTCAAGTACATTGACCCGCGTCAGGAATAAGGAAGGGAGGACGAAACAATGGCTTTATTTGAAAATTACGAGAGAAGAATCGACAAGATCAACGGCGTCCTCGCTCAGTACGGTATTTCCTCCGTCGAGGAGTGCCGCGAGATCTGCAAGGCCAAGGGCTTTGACCCGTATGAGATCGTCAAGGGCATCCAGCCCATCTGCTTTGAAAACGCCTGCTGGGCGTACACCGTCGGCGCGGCCATCGCCATCAAGTCCGGCGTGAAGTCCGCGGCCGAAGCCGCCAAGATGATCGGCGTGGGTCTTCAGTCCTTCTGTATCGACGGCTCCGTCGCCGAGGACCGCAAGGTCGGTCTGGGCCACGGCAACCTCGGTGCGATGCTGCTGTCCGACGAGTCGAAGTGCTTTGCCTTCCTCGCCGGTCACGAGTCCTTCGCCGCCGCTGAGGGCGCGATCGGCATCGTCCGCAACGCCAACAAGGCCCGCAAGGAGCCCCTGCGCGTCATCCTGAACGGCCTGGGCAAGGACGCTGCCCAGATCATCAGCCGTATCAACGGCTTCACCTACGTCAAGACCGACTATGACTTCGCCACCGGCGAGCTCAAGGTCGTCGAGACCATCCCCTACTCCGACGGCGAGCGCGCTGCTGTCAAGTGCTACGGCGCCAACGACGTTCTGGAGGGCGTTGCCATCATGAAGGCTGAGGGCGTTGAGGTTTCCATCACCGGTAACTCCACCAACCCCACCCGCTTCCAGCATCTGGTCGCCGGTACCTACAAGAAGTGGGCTATCGAGAACGGCAAGAAGTACTTCTCCGTCGCTTCCGGCGGCGGCACGGGCCGTACCCTGCATCCCGACAACGTCGCTGCCGGCCCTGCCTCCTACGGCCTGACCGACTCCATGGGCCGTATGCACGGTGATGCCCAGTTCGCTGGCTCCTCCTCCGTCCCGGCTCACGTCGAGATGATGGGTCTGATCGGTGCCGGCAACAACCCGATGGTCGGTATGACCGTCGCCTGCGCTGTTGCTGCTTCCCAGGCCAACGCTTGATTTGAACTGAATCATTAGGCTTTTCGCCGCCCGCTCCGCCATGGAGCGGGCGGTTTTTTTGTGTGCGGCAAAGCAGCGCCTTTTTTGCCTTTTCCCTTGCTTTACGTCACATCTTGCTCTATAATAAAATGGAGTATATGTAAATTTTAGTTGGGAGTAGTTACCAATGCCCAAAATCGACATCGACAATTACATAGAGCAGAGCGGTATGCGCAAGGCGCGCTTTGGCGGCTATGAGCCGGAGGACGTGCATCAGGCCATGGAGGACCTCTGCGCCGATTATGAGCAGCACCTGACCGCCATGACGTCGGAGCTGCGCACGCTCCGGCAGGAGAACGACGCCCTGCGCCGCCACGCCCAGGGACTGGTCATGCAGAACCAGACCCTCTCGACCCAGAACGCCACGCTGGCCGGGCAGGTGGATAAGCTGCAAAGCTACCGCGCCAATCTCGAAACGCAGTTCTCCACCGTGAAGGAGCGCAGCCATTCGCTGACGAACCAGGTCGATATGCTGCGCCTGAAAAACAGCGACCTGACGCGGGAAAATAAGGAGCTGACCGAGCGCTGCGAGGAGGCAAACTCCGCGCTGCGCGTCAAGGGCCGCGCCCATGACCAGGCCCGCCAGCAGGTCATCGCGGACCGTGATAAGGTCATTGCTGACGCCGAGGCCGAGGCTGCGCGCATCCGCCAGCAGGCCCGGGACGACGCGGACCAGATTTTGAAGGACACGAACCTCAAGGCCGAAGCCATCGACCAGCTTGCGCGTGAGCAGGCCATTGCCCAGGCCCGCAAGATGGTGCAGTCCGCCACCGACGAAACGCGCGAGATCCAGAACGCCCACCGTCTGCGGCTGCAGGATCTAAAGAGCCGCATCTCGGAGATGGAAAAGACCCGCGGCGAGATGATGGACTATCTGGCAAAAATGATCGAGGAACTGCAAAAAACGCAGGAGTACGCCAGCCAGAACGCCCCGCTGGTCCCCCATAAGGAGGAGCTGGCCGAGGCGGATGCCGAACCGCGGCTGGATCTGTCGGCCAACAAGGTCGATGCAGCGGCATCTGCGCTGCGCGGCAGCGAGGAAGCCCCCGCGGAGGAGCCGCCCGCCCCGGACGCGAACCGCGTTGTAGCGCCCGGCCTGGACGACGAGGAGCCGCGGACGAACACGGTCGTCACGCCGTCGCCGGATTATTTTGACACCACCCCAACCCCCCAGCCCGGCGACGCCCATGAGGAAGTGGAGATTCCCGGCGCGATCTTCTCCTACCCGATCCTGCGCCAGCAGGGAGAGCCGATTCTGGACGAGGGCACGCCGCCCCCGCCCACCCCGCACCGCCCCCTGATGCCCAGCATCACGCTGGCCGATGAGGACGACGAGGAGAGCGGCAGTGTGGTCCCCGCGCCGATGACCCGCCCGACGGCCCCGGCAGCCCCCGCCCCGCAAAAAACCGCAAAGGCCCAAACGAAGCGCCGCCGCAAGGCCATCACGGCGCTGCGCGCCCTGCACAGAAAAATCGGTGATTGACCACACGAGGGGAGGACCCCATGAGACAGCATAAACTCTGGCTCTGCACGCTGCTGGTGCTGCTGCTGGCAGCGCTGGGCGCGTTCGGCGCGGCGGCGGAAACCACCGTCGGCATGTCGGGCGCGGGCAGCTTCAAGATGGAGCAGGTCTATGTCAATGTGCCGGAGCTGGACGTCTACTTTTACGCATTGGACGGGGACGGCAATTCCTACTCACCCATCAAGGTGCAGGCGGCAGGCCCGGAGCTGACGCTCGGGGACCGCAGGCTGGAGGTCCGCTCTGTGGCGGCGGCCAGCGACCCGATCTGCTACATTCTGGCGCTGGACAACAGCAAAAGCATCGCACCATCGGAGTTTTATACGATGCTTGGCGGGGTACGCAAGCTCATCAACGCGATGGGCGACGATGACCAGCTGATGCTGTACACGACGGCAGGCAGTACCGAGTGCGTGCTGCCGGCAACGTCGGACAAAAACCTGATGTATAAGACGCTGGGCAGCATCAAGCAGGTCGAGGGCAGCATGGACACGGCCCGGCTGATTTCGGCGGTCTACAGTGAGCTGCAAAGCGACTATCAGGCGCTGGCCCCCCGCAAGGCGGCCATGATCGTGACCGACGCCGGGCAGGTGCTGACGAATATGGCCCTGTTTGCAACGCTGGCCAGCGACGTGAGCGACCAGATCGGTATGGCGGCGTACATCTACCTGATGACCGACAGGCCGGGCGTGTTTGAGACGCTGGAAAGCGCCGCCGACGGCAGGCTGGTTTTGTGCGAAGCCTCGACACTGGGCGACGAGCTGAAGAAAAAGCAGGAATACTTCGCCACAGCGCTGGAAATCAAGACCGAGGTGCCCGAAAGCCTCTACGGTGAGCGCCTTGAGACACTGACGCTGGCCATGCCGCAGCTGGGCAGCGCCATCAGGAGCAGCCAAACAGTCTACATGGGCTACCGTCTGGCCAAGCCCCAGGTGACGAAGGTCGAAACGCTGCGCCGCGACAAGCTGCGCCTGACCTTCAACCAGCCCATCAACGAGAACGCGAACAAACCGCAGCTTTATGAGGTGCGGAGCAAAGATATATGGAACTGGCGCGTGCAGGTCAAATCCGTGACGATCAGCGAGGATGCCCGCACGGCGGAGCTGGAAATCGAGCCGCTCTACAAAGGCGACTACACGGTAGCGCTGAACCGGGTGTCCGGCAAGATGAGCGCGGCCAACGTCAGCAGCAGCCGCGACACGGCCACGTTCAAGGTAGTCGTCTGGCCGCGGGACAGAGCCTTTTATTTTGCCCGGTTCCGGGGGCCGCTGCTGATTGCGGCGGTGCTGCTGCTGGTGCTGCTGGGCAGCTGGTGGGGCGTGCGACGCCGGGACCGCGCCGCCGAGCAGGAGGCCGAGGCCGAGCATCTGCTGGCCGGTGCGGGGGAACCGAACGCCTTGCCCCGCCGCTGGGTCACGCTGTTCTGGAGCCAGCGCTCCTCGATTGCCGAGAGCCGCTGGGCCGGCATGGTGGAAAGCAGCTTGATTATCGGCAGCGACGCCGCGCAGTGTGACCTCTGTCTGCCGGACCGCAAGGTCTCCCCGCAGCATTGTGTGTTGGCCGCGCAGGGGGACGCGCTGCTCGTGCAGCCGCTCTCTGACCGGGCCAAGGTCTACGTCAACGGTGAGCGCATTGACGGCGAGCACCGTTTGCAGAACAATGATACGCTGCGGATCGGCAAGACTACGGTCAGGCTGGTGCTGTGAGATGAACGGCAGCCTCCCGGGAACTCCTACTTTCTTTTGTGACCAAAAGAAAGTAGCAAAGAAAAGTCCCGCTGTTGCGGATGCAGCGGACCCCGCCTTAGGGGCTGCACGCCCCTAAGAACCCCAAAGAGGAAGTCGGAAGGGGCGGGGGCTAAACGAAAGCAGTATTACTTTTCGTTCTTAACGCCCCCGCCCCTTCCTCCACCTTAAACTCGGGAGTTCCCCCGAACCCCCGCAGGGGTGAGGTAGAGGCCCCCTTGTCAAAGGGGGCTGGCCGCGTTAGCGGGCTGGGGGATTCCGACGGGCCTTGCGTGGCTGCCCATCAACGGGCATTCACCCACTAACTCCCGCGGCGGCCTGGGGGCAGGCCGCCCTACGTACCCCTTTTAAATTGGTTTGCAGGGAGGGGTCTTGACCCCTCCGCGGGGCGTCGGGGACGCCGCCCCCTACAGCCTTTACCACTACCCTTTTGCCTGTTGTAGGGGGGATTCATCCCTCCCGGCAAGGCGTTCCTCACACCTCGATCTTCTCATCCTCGGCAAAATCGCGTTTCGCGGTCTGGCCTAAAATCTCATGCCAGCGCATGGGCGAAATCCCGTCCCCCGGGCGCTTCGTTGTCAGATTTTCCTCGGTGAAAACCTCACCCGCTTTGATTTCCCGGGCGGCCACAATGCTCTTGCGGGCAATGGCTTTGTTGGGGGCTTCGCTGGCGGTCAGGTGCTTGTGGCCGTCGCCGAGGGCGGCTTCTGCGTGGCGCACGGCCAGCACCATCGCCGCAAACTCGGCGGGGTCCAGGCTGGCCTTCTGGTCGGGGCCGGGCAGGGATTTGTCCAGCGTAAAGTGCTTTTCAATGACCTGCGCGCCCAAAACCGTTGCGGCTACGTCGCATTCCCAGCCGGGCGTATGGTCGGACAGCCCCACCGGCAGACCAAACTGGTCGTACAGCTCGATCATGGCGGTCAGGTTCGCGTCCTCGTAGGGCGTCGGGTACTGCGTGTTGCAGTGCAAAATCGTCACCTCGGGGCAGCCGCCGTCATCCAGCACGCCCAGCGCGTCGGTGATCTCGTCCAGCGTGCTCATGCCCGTGGAGAGCAGCACCGGCGTTTTCTGCGCGGCCATGGCCTCGAGATACGGCAGGTTCGTGATCTCGCCGGAGGGGATTTTTAAAAGCGGCAGACCCAGCGTGCCCAGAAACTTCACGCTCGGCACGTCAAACGGCGCGCTTAAATACTGGATGCCGATGGAATCGCAGTATTCCTTTAATTCTTTATGCGCCTCAAACGAGAAATGCAGCTTGCGGATCATCTCCAGCTGGCTCTCGGCGGCATCGGTGGTCTGCTTCTGGTACTCGGCCTTCTCGGCAAATTTGCTGACCACCAGCTCGGGCACGGCGGTCTGATATTTTACAATGTCCGCGCCGCATTCTTTAGCAACGCGGGCCATCTCCTTGGCCATTTCCAGACTGCCGTTGTGGTTGACCCCGGCCTCGGCTATGATCGTTACAGGCATAGGTAAAAACCTCCGGTTTTTATAGTGAGGAGATAGGGGATAGGGGATGACGCACCGGGAAGGCCTCGGCCTTACGGTGATGCGCTCTCCTCTCTCCCTAACTCCTCTCTTTTTTACTGCTGATTCTCCAGCTTTCTTCTCATCTTCTCCAGCTCCTCCAGCTGGCCCATGTCCATCCAGCTGCTCTCGCTGATGGGATAGACGCCGACCTTCTCCCCGGCCCGGCGGTAGCGCTCGATCACATCGGGGAAACCGATCTTCTCGCCGTCGCGCATTTCCTCTACGACGCGCGGCTCCACCACGTAGACGCCGGTGTTCGTCAAAAAGTCCAGCTCGGGCTTTTCGCGCATGGCGGCAATGCTGCCGTTCTCGCCCAGCTCCACCACGCCGTAGGGCACGGTGTAGTGCTTGAACGCGCAGATCATCGTGACCAGGTTGCCGTGGGATTTATGGTACTCATAAATGTCGCCGAAGTCTACATCCAAAAGCGTGTCACAGTTCGTAAAAAAGAACGGTGCTTTGATTTTTCCTTTCAGCAGGCAGAGCCCGCCGCCGGTGCCCATGAACACTTCCTCGTCGGCAAAGTCCACGGTATAGTTCTTTTCCAGCTCATTGAAATAGGACTTGATCATGCCCTTTTTGTAGTTCACGATCATCGTGAAATCGTGGCAGCCGAAGTCCCGGAACCGGTCCATGATCAGCTCGGCAATGGGCTGCTCGCCCACGGGGATCAGCGGCTTGGGCAGAATTTTTGTGTACGGGTACAACCGCGTGCCCAGCCCGCCCGCCATCATCACAACGGGAATATCGACCTGCTTGCGGTTGTCCAAATCCAGGCCGTGGGCAAAGATGATGTCGGTGATAATACCGCGCTTGTTCAGGACCGGCAGCGCGTCGATGCAATGCTCCTGCAAAATGCTGCGGGCCTTGCCGCGCTCGGACACCGAGACGCTCAGCGGATGATAGTTGGCCGCGTGGTCCACGGTCTGGTCCGGTGTGCCGCCGCGCAGGAAAAACTTGCGGATGTCACCGTCGGTGATAACGGCCTTCAGATGTCCCTCCGGTGCAATGAACAGGATGCGCTGGCCGGTCTCGTCCAGCTTGCGCAGCGTTTCCAGCACCGTGGCGGTGGGCGCAATAAAAAGCTCTTCTACTTTGATCAAGGGTGGTCCCCCTTTGACGTTTATTAAAGCCTTCCCCTGAGGGGGAAGGTGGCGCGCAAGCGCCGGATGAGGGGCGAGTGTGTCTCCGCCGCCCGGAAATGGGTTGCGGCGTGGACTTTGCCCTCATCAGTCCGCTTCGCGGACAGCTTCAGTCTCCGTGCCAAGTGCCGCCTACGGCGGTTGCACTCCGACACGCGCCTGCGGGCGCAGCCCCGCGGGGGAAGCCTTTTACAGCCCCAGCACTGCTTCGATCACGCGGTCACAGTCCTCAAAGGACAGGTTCGTGGAGCAGGGCAGGTTGACAATGTACTTGCGGTAGTCCAGCGCCTTGTCCAGACCGTAAGCCTCGTTGCGGGGGTAGTCGGCCTGCTCATGGATGAGCGCCCACACCGGGCGGGTCTGGATGTGCTGCGCCTGCAGCTTCTCGATCACAGTGTCGCGGTCCAGCCCGGAATCCTTCAGATACAGGCTGAAGAACCAGTGGTTGGAGCGGCACTCCGCCTCGCGGAAGGGCAGGATGCGCAGCCCCTTCACGCCGTCCAGCGCGGCCACATAGCGGTCATACAGCGCCTTTTTGTGGGCGATGAAGCCCTCGAGCCGCTCGAGCTGGGCAAGCCCTAAGGATGCCTGCACGTTCGTCATGCGGTAGTTGTAGCCGACCTCATCGTGCAAAAATTGCAGCAGATCGGTCTTGGCCTGGGTGGACAGATGCTTGGCGTGCTCGGCCCAGTCAGCGTGGTTGGACACGACCATGCCGCCTGCGCCGGTGGTGATGATCTTGTTGCCGTTAAAGCTGTAGCAGCCGATGTCGCCGATGGTGCCCGCAAACTTACCGGCAAACGGGCCGTCGGTGCAGCGGGTGCCGAGTGCCTCGGTGGCATCCTCAATGACGATGAGGCCGTAGCGCTTGGCTATCGCCATCAGGCGGGGCATGTCGGCCATGTTGCCGAACACATGCACGACCTCCAGTGCCTTGATGTGTGCGCCGGTGGCTTTGTTGTACAGCCTGCCGTCCCGCAGCTCGCAGTGGTTCGCACAGAAATCCTCGACGGCGTCGGGGTCAATGCACAGGGAGTCGTCGCAGCCGATGAAGACCGGCTCCGCGCCGACATAGCGGGTCAGCGGGTTGACGGCGGCGATGAAGGTCAGCGTCGGGACGATGACCTCATCCCCGCGGGTGATGCCGGCGGCCATAGCGGCCAGATGCAGCGCGCTGGTACCGGCGTTGCAGGCCACGGCGCGGGGCATGCCCACGTAAGCGGCCAGCGCTTCCTCGAACTCCGTGACCTTGCCGCCGCTGGTGGACACCCACCCCGACGTGATGGCCTGCCCGGCCAGCTCGGCCTCGCGCGCGCCGAAATTCGGAACCGAAAGAGGAATAAATTCAGACATGGTACTGCCTCCAAACTCTATCCTGGTGCCCGCCGTGCAGCGGCGGACGGAATTTTACAAATATTCTATTTTATTATACCGCGTTTGCAGGATAAGGGCAAGAAAAAGATGCGATGGACTTTCTGTATCTTTCCCCCGGGGAAAGCCCGTTTTTCCCGTTGACAAACCTTCTCCCTTGCACTACTATAAATACTGAATATAAAGAATAAAATAGGGGGTTTACCATGAAATACGGTTTTATCGGCTGCGGCAACATGGGCGGAGCTGTGGCGCGCGCGGTCTGCAAGGGCGCCGGGTCCGGCGATGTGCTGCTGGCCAACCGCACGCCTGCCAAGGCACAGGCGCTGGCGGACGAGCTCGGCTGCGCCTGCGGCACGAATGAGGAGGTCGCCGGCATCTGCGACTTCATCTTTCTGGGCGTAAAGCCCCAGATGATGGCCGATATGCTCGACGAGCTGACCCCAACGCTGGAGGCCCGCGCCGAGAGCCGCCCCTTTGTGCTGGTCACGATGGCGGCGGGCCTGTCGATGCAGCAGATCCGCCAGATGGCGGGCAGCGGCTATCCCATCATCCGTATGATGCCCAACACCCCCGTGGCGCTGGGCGACGGCATGATCCAGTACTGCTCTGACGATGTGGAGCCGGAAAAAATGGCCGAGTGGCTCACCGCCATGGCCCCTGCAGGCCGTCTGGACGCCGTGCCGGAGAGCCTGATCGACGCTGCAAGCGCGGTGTCCGGCTGCGGACCGGCCTGGGCGTACCAGTTCATCGAGGCACTGGCCGACGGCGGTGTCGCCGCAGGTCTGCCCCGCGCCAAGGCGCAGGAGTACGCCGCCCAGATGCTTTTGGGCAGCGCGCGGATGGTGCTGGAGACCGGCAAGCACCCGGGCGAATTGAAGGACGCCGTCTGCAGCCCCGGCGGCTCGACCATTCAGGGCGTGCGCCTGCTGGAGGAGCGCGCTTTCCGCGGTGCCGTGACCGACGCCGTGTTGGCCGCGTTTGAAAAGACAAAGGATTTGGGGAAGAAGTGACCCCTTCCGAGAATGTAGGGGCGAGCATTGCTCGCCCGCAGACCTGACGGAAAAAAGTGCTTTTCCAGGAAAATACCCCGCGCGGCAGACGCCTGACGGGCGAGCAATGCTCGCCCCTACAAAGCGGTTGCCAAACAGGAATAGAAAGAGAAATTTTATGCGTATCGTCGTTAAAGTAGGCACCAGCACGCTGGCACATCCCGGCGGGCTGCTCAACATCCGCCACACCGAGGATCTGGTCAAGGTGTGGAGCGATATTCAGAATGCCGGACATCAGCTCATCGTCGTATCGTCGGCGGCCACGGGCCTCGGCGCAGGCAAGCTGCAAATTGAAAAGCCCGGCGACCTTGTCACCAAGCAGGCTGCCGCCGCGGTGGGCCAGTGCGAGCTGATGTATACCTATGACCGGCTGTTCGGCCAATACAACCATACCGTGGCCCAGATGCTGCTGACGTGGGAGGATTTTGACCACGAAAACCGTCTGCACAACCTGCAAAACACGCTGGAGCGTCTTTTGCAGCTGCACGCCATCCCCATCATCAACGAGAATGACCCCGTCGCCTGCGAGGAATACTCTTTGGGCGACAACGACACGCTGGCCGCGCTGGTGGCCAAGTGCATCCACGCCGATCTGGTCGTGCTGATGTCCGACATCGACGGCCTGTACACCGCCGACCCGCACACCCACCCGGACGCAAAGCTCATCCCGGTGGTCGAGGAGATCACGCCGGAAATTGAGATGCTGGCGGGCGGCGCGGGCTCGGCCCTGGGCACCGGCGGCATGCTGACGAAGGTCACCGCCGCCAAGCGTGCCACCGAGGCCGGTGTGGACATGATCATTACCAACGGTGCCCACGCCGAGGTGCTGTACGACATTGTCGAGGGTAAGCCCGTCGGCACCCGGTTCGTGGGCCGCAAGGCATAAGGGAGGTCTGACCCCATGACTACGCAGGAAATTTTGCGGGCCGCGCAGGGCGCAAAGCTGCCGCTGGCGCTGGCCGACGCCGACACGAAGAACGCCGCGCTGGAGGCGATGGCCGTTGCGCTCATCGCCGCGCAGGATAAAATTCTGGACGCCAATAAGCAGGACGTCGAGAACGCCCGCGGGCGGGTCAGCGACGTGATGCTGGACCGTCTGGCGCTGACGCCGGGCCGCCTGACCGACATGGCCAAGGGTATGCGCGAGGTCGCGGCCCTGCCCGACCCGGTGGGCGCAGTGCTTCGCAAAATTGTGCGCCCGAACGGCCTTTTGATCGAAAAAACCGCCGTGCCGATGGGTGTCATCGCCATTATCTACGAGAGTCGCCCCAACGTCACGAGCGACGCCGCCGCGCTGGCCATCAAGGCGGGCAGTGCGTGCATCCTGCGTTGCGGGCGCGACGCATGGGCCAGCTGCCACGCCATCGTGGAGGCCCTGCGCGCCGGTCTGCGCAGGGTGCGCCTGCCGGAGTGTGCGGTGAGCCTCATCGAGGACACCTCCCACGCCAGCGCCAACGAGCTGATGACCGCGGACGGGCTGGTCGATCTGCTGATCCCCCGCGGCGGGGCCGGGCTGATCCGCGCCTGCGTCGAGAACGCAACCGTGCCCTGCATCCAGACCGGCACCGGCATCTGCCATGTCTACGTGGACAAGGCCGCCGATCTGGAGATGGCCGTGGATATTGTGGAAAACGCCAAGACGAGCCGCCCCAGCGTCTGCAACGCCGAGGAGACGCTGCTGGTCCACAGGGACGTGGCAGCGCAGTTTTTGCCGATGCTGAAGGCCCGCCTTGTCGATGCCCGCGCCGCTGCCGGCATCACCCCGGTGGAGCTGCATCTGGACGCGCGCGCCGCGGCCATCATCGACGGTGTGCCCGCCGCGCCGCAGGACTTTGACACCGAGTATCTGGATTATAAGCTGAGCGTGGCCGTTGTGGATGACGTCGATGCGGCCATCGCCCACATTGCGAAGCATTCGACCCACCACAGCGAGGCCATCGTCACGTCGGACGCCGCGGCGGCACAGCGGTTCACGACCTGCGTGGACAGCGCGGCAGTCTACGTGAACGCCAGCACCCGCTTTACCGACGGCGGAGAGTTCGGCCTTGGCTGCGAGATGGGCATCAGCACCCAGAAGCTCCACGCCCGCGGCCCCATGGGGCTGGCCGAGTTGTGTACGTATAAATATATTGTACACGGCAATGGGCAGGTCAGGGGCGGAAGCAGCGCGAAGATGAGCTGCTACACAAACAAATAAGAAATAAAAAATAATAAATAATAAAGATTGTGGACCGCGGTACTGGCGCACCGCTCAAAAAAAGACGTAGGGGTCGGCGTCCCCGACGACCCGTGCCCGTTTGCGGCAGCGGTGACGTCCGCGGGCGGATATGGAATCCGCCCCTACGGATTTTGTTTTTGCCCTTGGGGGCAAAAACTCCACCATCTTTATTATTTTTTATTTATTCTTTATTATTAAAAAAGCACCCGCGTTTCCGCAACGCGAGTGCTTTTCATTTACCTGCTTTTACCCAATATTCATATCCACCGGCTTCGAGATCCCCTTGACGCTGCCGGAGCCTGTGTACTGCCATATATTGTGCTTGTAGCTGAAGCTCAGCGTATCGCGGTACTGGGCGATCCAGATGTTGTACTTGCTGATGTTCGCAAAGTTCAGCGCGTTATAGAACCAGCTGGCATAGGAGTAAACGCCCGCGCTGTACCCCGCGCTGCGGATCGTCTCGCAGAAGGCGACGGCGCAGGCCGTGCGCTCGGCGGCGCTCAGGGCATTGGCGCGCCCGCCGCCGACACTCTCGGTGTCGTAGTAGACGCCCAGCGGCAGGCTGTAGCCGCTGACCAGGCTCAGCACCATGCTGGCCTCCTCGACGGCCTCGGCCTCGTTGATGGCCTGGCTGTAGAAGTAAACGCCGACGCGCAGGCCCGCGTTGATCGCGCCCTGAATGTTCCGGCGATAGGTAGAATCCTCGACCAGCGCACCGCTGCCGTAGCCGCGGTAGCCGCAGCGGATGATGGCAAACGTGATGCCGTCCGCCTTGACGGCGTTCCAGTCAATGCTGCCCTGGAACTTCGAGACATCAATGCCGCGGGCCGTGCGGTTCAGTGCGCCGTCCGCCGCAAAGGTGTAGACATTGCCCTGAATGACCTGCTGGCCCGTGACGGGCTGGTGGGTGGACGGGTCGTAATAATACGTTGCGCCGTCAATATCCTGCCAGCCGGTGTACTCGTATATCGTGGTGGTCGCGCTGGTCACGGCAAAGCCGTAGTTGGCCAGCTCCTGCACCGCAATGTTATCCGGCCAGCCCGCCGTCGGGTCGGGCACCTGGGTGGGTGCTTGCGTCGGAGCCGCTGTCGGGGCTTCCGTAGGGGCTGCTGTCGGGGCAGGGGTTTGCGTTTCGGCGGGTGTCTCCGTCGGGGCCTCGGTGGGGGCGGGCGTCGCCTCCGGGGTCGGCTCGGGCGTGATCTCGGGGGTCGGTTCCGGCGTGGGGTCCGCCGGGACAGGGGTCTCCTCGGCAGCCGGGGCGGCCCCGCCGATGTCCTCCTGTACGGTCACCGGCTCGTCCGCGCGGTGTACCCACGCCATGCGGGTGTTGGCCGCACCCAGCAGCGTGACGGAATCCGCCGCGCCGGGCAGCCAGGCCGCCGTGGCCGTGTTGGCGGCGTAGCTCGTATCGCGCATTGCGCCGATCAGGTCCTTCGTGCCGTCCTGATAAACGGGCAGGTAGGGCGTCTCGGTGCCGTCGGCCAGCAGCAGATGACCGCTGCTGCTCAGCTTGGCTGTGTAGCTCGTCTTGCTGCCGGTCTCGGTCCTGGCGCTGTCGGCGTAGGTCACGGTGTCGGTGACCTCGTTGACGATGGGGGCCGAGCCCGCGTTGCTGACGCCGGAGTCCTCGGCACTCTCGTTGACCTGGCTTGCCTGGACGATCTTCTCTTTAACGGCCTTGACGTCCGCCTTGTAGACGACCTTTTCTTTGACCGTCACGGTCTGGGCCTCGGGCTGCGTGTAGCCCTCGATGGGCTGGACCGCCAGCGTGTAGTCGCCGGGGGTCACGTCCTCGGCCAGCGCGGTGCCGGTCTCGGTATCCAGCTCGTAATCCGTGGCATTGCCCTTGGCGTCGGTCAGTGTGATGGTTGCCGCCACGCCCAGCAGCGGGGTCTTTTCGTTCTCGGCGTCATCCTCCTTCGCGCTTTTGGACGGCGTCGGGGACGGCGAGGCGGACACATCGGGCGTGGGGCTGGGCTCGGGGGCGTTCTCGACGTAGAGCGTCACACCGACGTCCTGCTGGATGACGCTGGCCTCCATCGTCAGCGGCTTGTCCGGCTCCGGCGTGGGGCTCGGCGTCGGGGAAGGGGTCGGCGTGGCCGCCGTCTCGGGGGTGGCCGTCACGATGGGCGTGGGGCTGGGCTCGGACGCGGAGAGCGGACCGACGCTGGCCGCAAACGCGCCCAAGCCGATGCTGGCGGTCAGCACCACGGCCGTGCCGCCCGCGGCCAGCTTATACAGCGGCAGCCGCGCAAAGGTGCTGCCGGAGAAATACCGCATGGGGTTCTTCTTATTAAACATTCCTGTTCCTCACAGTTAAAAAGCGATAAACTATTACAAAATGAATCATACCACGAAAAAAGCCCCCGCCGCAAGTGGGCAGGGGTGGAAAAGTGCACAGAAAAACGCCGAAATTTTCAACATCCATAGGGTCTGTTTGTGGATAATTGTGACACCGCGGACACAACTTTCCGGGCATCTAGTGGTCGCGGCTGCCGTCAGGTGCCAGCAGTTGTGTTGGGCAAAAATTCCTCCACCAATAAATCGACACATGCACCGTAGCTGCGCTCCAGCCCCGCAAGAAACGGCCAGCGCCCGGTCAGCGGGTCGTAGAGGTGGCTGTACCCCGCAAAAATTTCGTTTTTGTACTGTTTATTATAGAAGAATAGCACCATGCTTGCAAGCCGGCTGCCTCCCCACGCGGGGGAGGGCTTAGGGGGACTGGATTTTTACGTTGGATTTGCTATAATAAGCGTAAAGGATGCTGGGGCGGATGCAGGCATCGACCCCTGCAGCAAACGGAGAGCAATATAAGAGGTAAACACCATGCAATACGTCAATTTCGGCACCACAGGCTTACAAATCTCCCGCCTTGGGTTTGGCGGCATTCCCATTCAGCGCATCGACCAGCCCGGCACGCGGGAGCTGCTGATCGCCGCGCATAAGGCGGGCATCAATTACATCGACACTGCCCGCGCCTACACGGTCAGCGAGGCATGGATCGGCCAGTCGCTGGAGGAGGCCGGGCTGCGGGATGACTTCATTCTGGCGACCAAATGCCGCGCGCTGACCAAAGCCGACATGGAGGCCGAGATCGCCACGAGCCTGAAAAACCTGCGCACCGACCACATCGAGCTGTTCCAGTTCCACAACCCGAGCCTCGACGGCCTGAAAACCATTCTGGCGCCCGGCGGCGCAATGGAGGCGCTGCTCGAGGCAAAGGCCAGGGGCATCGTCGGGCATATCGGCATCACGGCGCATCTGGCCGCTGTGTTTGAGGCAGCGCTGGACATCCCCGAGATCGAGACGATCATGTTCCCGTACAACATCGTGGAGCAGCAGGGCAGGGAGCTGATCGACCGCTGCGCCGCGGCGGGCAAGGGCTTTATAGACATGAAGCCGCTGGCGGGCGGTGCCATTGAGGATGGCCGCCTGGCACTGCGGTACGTGCTGTCCAACCCGGCAGTCACGGTGTCCATCCCCGGCATGGCGACGGTGGAGGAGCTGAACGCCAACGTGGCGGGCGCGGCCAACACCGCCCCGCTCACGCCCGAGGAGGAGGCCGCCTGCCAGAAGGTGCGCGACGCGCTGGGCACCCAGTTCTGCCGCCGCTGCAACTACTGTGCGCCCTGCACGGTGGGGATTTCCATCCCCAGTGTGTTCCTGTTCCAGGGGTATCTGAACCGCTACGGCCTGCAGCAGTGGGGCCGCGAGCGCTATGCGACGCTGCAGACCAAGGCCGGTGCCTGCATCCGGTGCGGTGCCTGTGAGCCGCGCTGCCCGTACAACCTGCCGATCCGGCAGATGATGCAGAAGGCCGCGGAGGATTTTGGGGAGTAAGGGTAGATAAAACAAGGCGTAGGGGCGGATTCCATATCCGCCCGTGGGGGCTTTCGCAGCCGCAAGCTGCCCGGGCGCATATAGAATGCGCCCCTACAGGGTCAACAGAATAAAGCGGCTTTCCCATTACAGCACATTTGCCGGTAAGCCGCGGGCCGGGCATGCCCGGCCCCTACCGAGTTACAGCCCGTAAATGGGCAATCAGGATGAACTCTGCCCGCATCAGTCCGCTTCGCGGCCAGCTTCCCCCACGGGGGAAGCCTTTTTTTGTTTCTGAATATTGTTTTTTGCTGGGCGAACGTGTATAATTTAATCTGTATAATTTTGTGCAATAATGTGAGGAATGAGTGCTATGCTTTCCGACCCCCAGCTGCATTATCTTGATAACGCCGCCACGTCCCGGGTGAACCCGGCGGTGGCGCAGGCCGTCAGCGAGGCGCTGACTGAGCTTTGGGCCAACCCCAGCAGCCTGTATGACCCCGCCGTTGCCGCGCAGGATGCCATTGCCGCGGCCCGCGCCCGCGTGGCCAAAACGCTGCACTGCCGCAGCGATGAAATCTACTTCACGGCCTGCGGCAGTGAGGGCAACAACATGGCCGTGACCGGTGCGGCCCGCCCGCGTAAGCACTGGGGCAATAAAATCGTCGTCACGGGCTTTGAACACCCCAGCGTGCAGCGCCCCATCCGCGCGTTGAAGGACGAAGGCTTCACCGTCGTCGAGGTCATGCCCGGGGCGGACGGACGCATTGACACGCAGAAATTCCTGGCCGAGATCGACAAAAACACGGTGCTGGCCGCCTGCATGGCCGTCAACAACGAGACCGGCGCCGTGCAGGACATCGCGGCGCTGGGCAAGGGCATCAAGGCGCGCAACAGCCGCACCCATTTCCATGTGGACGCCGTGCAGGCGTGGCTGCGCATGCCCATCGACCTGCAGAAATGGCGCGAGGTCGATACGCTCTCCGTCTCCGGCCACAAGGTCCACGCGCCCAAGGGCGTCGGCGCACTGTTCATCCGGGACAGCCAGCGCCAGATGCTCAAACCGCCCTATCTCGGCGGCCATCAGGAGCGCGGCCTGCGCCCCGGCACCGAGAACACGCCCTACATTGTGGGTCTCGGCGTGGCCGCCGCGCAGGGCCAGCAGAAGCTGCGCCCCCGCATTGCACACATTGCCGTGCTGAATCGGCAGCTGCGCGCGGGGCTTGAAGAATTGGACGGCATCACGCTCAATTCGCCCGATGACGCGGTGGGGGAGATCGTGAATTTCTCCACCGGCTGCATCAACAGCCAGACCTTTATCAACTACCTGAACACCCGCGCGGTTTATGTCTCGGGCGGCTCTGCCTGCGACAAGGGCGAGCCGAGCCACACCCTGCTGGCCATGGGCTGCGCCGACCTGACCGTCCGCACCGCCCTGCGCGTGAGCTTCTGCGCCGATAACACCGCCGAGGACGTGGACGCGCTGCTGGCGGGGCTGCGGGACGGATTACAGGAATTGCAGCATATTTGAACGGCACATCCATTTTGAAAGGAACCATTTTATGAAAGAACTCATCCTCGCCTATCAGGGCGAAATGACGCTGAAGGGCCTGAACCGCGGCAAGTTTGAGGCGCGGCTGGCCAAGACCATCCGCTGGCGGCTGGAGCCGCTGGGCAAGTTCAAGGTCTACCAGGCCCAGAGCACCGTTTTCATCGAGCCGAAGGAGGACGGCCTCGACATGGACGAGGCGTTCCGCCGCGTGTCCCATGTGTTCGGCATCGTGAAGCTGAGCCGCGCCGTCGAGTGCCCGAAGGACTTTGCCGCAATATGCGAGACCGCCGAGGCGTATCTCGGCGAGACGCTGCGCGGCATCCGCACCTTCAAGGTCGAGGCCAAGCGCGCCGACAAGACCTACCCGATGAAGAGCCCCGAGATCTGCCGCGAGCTGGGTGCCTTCCTGCTGGACAAGCACCATCATCTGCGCGTCGACGTGCATAACCCGCAGCTGGAGATCATGGTGGAAATCCGCGACTATGCCGCCTATGTCCACGGCCCCAAGGTCGAGGCCGCGGGCGGTCTGCCCGTCGGCACGAGCGGGCGCGCGCTGAACCTGCTGTCCGGCGGCATCGACAGCCCCGTCGCCGCGTGGTGCATGGCCCGCCGCGGTCTGGCGCTGCACCACATCCACTTTGCCAGCCCGCCGTACACGAGCCTGCGCGCCAAGCTGAAAGTGCGCGATCTGGCCCGCGAGCTGGTCGAGTACACCGGCAACTGCACGCTGTTCGTCGTGCCCTACACGAAGCCGCAGGAGTATATCCGTGACAACGCGCCTGACGTGCTGTTCACGGTTCTGATGCGCCGCAGCATGCTGCGCATTGCCAATCAGGTGGCGAAAAAGCTCGAGCTGCAGGCCCTCATCACCGGTGAGAGCCTGGCTCAGGTCGCCAGCCAGACCATGGCCGCGCTGGCCTGCACAGACCAGGCGCAGGACCTGCCCGTGCTGCGCCCCTGCATCGGCATGGACAAGATCGAGATCATCAATATTTCGCGTAAGATCGGTACATTTGAGACGTCCATCGAGCCGTATGAGGACTGCTGCACGATCTTTACCCCGCCGCACCCCAAGACGAACCCGACGCTGGACGAGATCTTGGCCGCCGAGGCCGCTATGCCCGGCCTGGCCGCGCTGGAAGCCGAGGCCGCCGAGAACGTCGAGAAAATCTATATCCGCATGGGAGATGACGAGCTGCTGTGACTGCTGAAATTATCTGCGTAGGTACGGAGCTTCTGCTGGGCGACATCCTGAACACCAACGCGCAGTTTTTAAGCCGCGAGCTGGCCGAACTCGGTATCAGCGTGATGCACCAGCATGTCATCGGCGATAACCCCGCCCGCCTGAAGGAGCTGGTTTTGCAGGCGAAAAGCCGCAGCGACCTGCTCGTCTTTTCGGGCGGTCTCGGCCCCACCGAGGACGATCTGACGAAGGAGACCGTGGCCGAGGCGTTCGGCGATACGCTGGCCTTTGACGAGGGCGAGTGGAAGAAGATCATCGACTTTTTTGCCCGGACAAACAGACGCCCCACGCCGAACAACCGCAAGCAGGCCATGTGCCCGACGGTGGGCCACAAGCTCATCAACGACCACGGCACGGCCCCCGGCGCGTGGTTTGAGGACGCCGACGGCCACTGCGCCGCGCTGATGCCCGGCGTCCCGCGGGAGATGAAGGCCATGTGGGCCGAGCAGGTCCGCCCGATGCTGCTGAAACGGCAAAACTGCACGATCCACAGCCGCACGCTGCGGGTACTGGGCGGCGAGAGCGCCATTGCCAGCAAGGTCGCGCCGCTGTTTGAGGCCGCGAACCCCACCGCCGCCATCTACTGCAAGACCGGCGAGTGTGAGATCCGCGTGACGGCCCGCGAGGCCACCGAGCAGGCCGCCGAGGCCGCCTGCAATGCCCGCATTGCGGAGTTTAAAGAGATTCTCGGCACAGCCGCCTACGATGTGGACGTGCCCGCGCTGGAATACACGGTGGTACGCGCTTTGCGGGAGCACGGCTTGCACGCCGCCGCGGCGGAGAGCTGCACCGGCGGCATGATCGCCGAGCGGCTGACGAACGTGCCCGGCTCCAGCGAGGTGTTCGGCTACGGCTTTGTCACCTACGCCGAGGCCGCCAAGCAAAAGCTGCTGGGTGTGGATGCGGCTGTCATTGAAAAGTACAACGTCGTGTCCGGCCCCGTGGCCGCAGCCATGGCCTTTGGCGCTGCCCGGGAATCCGGTGCAGAGCTGGCCGTGGGCATCACGGGACTGGCCGGACCCGGCGGCGCACTGCCCGGCAAGCCGGTTGGTACGGTCTATCTGGCCGGTGCCGACACCCGCACGGACACGGGGTATTTAATGCGCCTGACCCTGGGCGGCTATCAGGACCGCCAGATCATCCGCACCCGTGCCGCCCTGTACGCGCTGGATATGCTCCGCCGCATGGCGCTGGGCCTCGATGTCCCGGACAGCGTGCGTTTCACGCCGGAGACGGCGGACAGAGATTTAGATATTTAAAACGCAAAACCGTAGGGGCGCATTCTATATGCGCCCGGCCCGTTTGCGGCTGTAGAAAGCTTCCCCGGGCGGATATGGAATCCGCCCCTACGGACAAGCTCGGCAACATTTCCAAACAAAGAAAGGTTCCACCATGGTCAACACTCAACTGAAAATCCTGCGTGTTTTCGGGCCCACGGGCGCGGAGGTATCCTCCGTGCTGCGGGGCATCCGGGATGATGGCTGCCCCGGCCTGCGTCTGCTGGAACGGGACGGCGAGTTTGCCATCTGTGTGCAGGTCAGCGCACCCAACCGCGCCATGGCGGAGCAATACTGCGATAAATGGGCCGCGCGGTTGCGCGCTAAGTTCGGCGACGATGTCTTTGCCGAGGGGGAGACCAGCCTGGCCCAGGCCACGCTGGACGCGCTGCTGGAAAAACGCAAGCTGTTGGTTGCCGTGGACGAGCCGACGGGCCGCCTGCTGGGCAGCCTTTTGCAGCCGCTGCCCCACAGCGAGGCCGTCTTTGACTTTGGCACCGAGAGCTACGCCGACCCGCAGAAATCCCGCCGCATCACCGTGCCGGAGCAGCTGCTCCGGCGCTTCCCCGGCGACATTGTGCAGGCCGCAGCGGGCCGTGCGCTGGCCGCGCTGCAGGTCACAGGCGCGGATTACGCTGCCGCCTACATGCCCGCCAGCGTCGGGCAGTGCCCCTTTGTACTGGTGTGTGACCGCCGCGGCGCGGTGGCCTGCGCCCTGCCGCCCGATATGAACGATACCTTCATCGGCAACCAGATCCTGGACCTGCTGCGCCGCCGTTTGTTCGGCCTGCAGCTGACAGATTCCTGCATCACGTTCCGCCCCGGCCATGACCGGCCGCTGCTTGTTGTGTCGGAGGCCGCCCGGAGCCGCGGCAACACGGTGCGGTTCTCGCTGCGCCGCCGCACGCCGCCCACGCGGGACGCCGACCATACCGCCGATTTTGAGCCGATGCTCGATTTTGACCGGCCCGCGCCGGTCAGCCCGCCGAGCTTCCCGCAGCCGGAGCAGTCTGCCGCGCCCGACCCCGCGG
>OLQM01001854.1_pt1 | contig 22409 bp, 14 predicted proteins | sample 1673161 | NCBI WGS metagenome assembly OLQM01 (sample SAMEA3136761, study PRJEB25190) | human gut metagenome | reverse complement strand
GAGCACGTTCAGTAATCGGAGGATACTGGATGAAGGTATTAATGGATAAAGTTCAGAATAATCAATAATTTAAATCTAGTGTATTATGAAATGTAAAACTATGAGACATGAGATCATTGAATTTCAATGGATGACTCTATTATTACTCTTTACGATTTGCTTCAGTAGCTGTAAAGATGATAAAGATGCGTCTGCGGAACCTTATGATCCCAGCCAACCGGTGACTGTGACGGATTTTGCTCCCAAAGCAGGAGGAGCAAACACTCGAATGATTATTTACGGTAGTAATTTCGGCACTGATTCCTCTATTGTCTTTGTGAAAATAGGCGGGAAAGAAGCAAAAGTAATTAATGCGAAAGGTAATAGTTTGTACTGTATTACCCCGCAGCAATGTTATGAAGGAACTATTGAAGTAAAAGTCGGTGAACAGGATGTTATAGTATCATCAAAATATAAATATGTTCCACAAAAGGTCGTATCAACTTTATGTGGATATGTAGATGAGAAGGGTAATGGAGAAATTATAAAGGAAGGTCCTTTTAGCGACTGTGGTAAAATAGATTTTCCTGCATGGTTCGAGTTTGACCCGAAAAATCACGATATCCTGTATTTAACTCAGGATGCAGAAAATAATGGTAATGGTAAGCCGATGCGTATATTGGATTTGAAAAATGAAAGAATATACACTGGAATAACCGGTAGTTCGGAAGGAGCCGACCGCTTGCGTAGCATGTCATGGACTTTAAGTAAAGATACTATGATTATAGCATGCTCAAAAGGAGCTGATAATGCCGCAAGTAATATAATGTTAATCCGTAACCAAGATAATGATATGGTTGATGTTACAGATTTCCAGAATCCTGTAGTAAAACGTCTGACCACAAGTAGAGGGTGTCAGAACTCAATGATACACCCGGAAAATGGTGAATTATATTATAATTTCTTTGGTTCAGGGGCTGTGCTCAGATATGATTTTTACCAATGGGGAGCAAACGATAATAAAGCTCATGCAGAAGAACTGTTTACGATTCAGGATGCCAACTGGGAATTTAACTTTATCGTTCATCCATCTGGTGATTATGTTTATATGATGGTACAGAATCAGCATTATATTCTCCGTTCAAATTATGACAGAGTTAACAAACGACTTACGACCCCATATATTGTTTGTGGACAGCCCGGACAAGCAGATTATAAAGACTTGGCAGGAACAAAAGCACGCTTGAATAAACCCGGACAGGGAGTCTTCGTATTTAACAAAGAGTATGAGGATGCGAATAAAGAGGATTGTTATGACTTCTATTTTACGGATCGTAATAATCACTGTATACGTAAATTGACTCCGGATGGAGTAGTCTCTACTTTTGCCGGAAGAGGAAGCACAGGAATGAATGTACATGCTAATGGATATGTGGATGGCCATTTACGTGATGAAGCACGTTTTAATTATCCTTATGCTTTAGCTTATGATGAAGATACAGAAACTTTTTATGTGGGTGATGTGAACAATCATCGTATCCGGAAGATAGCATTAGAAAAGATTCCTGAAGCGACAGAAGAACATCCGGAAGAGAGTCAACCGGAAGAGGGAGAACAATAACCGAATAAAAGAAAAAACACATGAAAATAAAGAATTTTATCACCATTTGTTTGTTACTGGTTTCTGTTGCCACTTTTGCGCAGAAAAAAATTGAAGTAACGGGAGTAGTGACGGATACGAATAAAGAGCCACTGGTCGGTGTCAATGTAACAGTAAAAGATCAGGCTGGCTTAGGAGCAATTACGGATATTAACGGACGTTATAAAATTAGTATTGAAGAGTTTTCAAGACTAGTATTCTCGTACATAGGTTTTGATAAACAGGAAGTATTAGTGAAAAGGCAGCAAGTAGTCAATGTAATTATGAAGGAATCTGAAGCAAGTGAGCTTGATGAAGTCGTTATTACAGGAACCGGTGCACAAAAGAAGTTAACTGTGACTGGAGCGGTGACTACCGTTAATGTAAATGATCTGAAAGCAAATCCGACAGCAAATCTTTCAAATGCTTTGGCTGGTAATGTGGCAGGTGTTTTAGCTATGCAGACATCCGGTCAGCCTGGAAAAAATACTTCGGAATTCTGGATTCGTGGTATTTCTACTTTCGGAGCTGATAACTCGGCTTTAGTGTTAGTAGATGGATTTGAGCGTAGTCTCGATGAAATTAATATTGAGGATGTTGAATCGTTTACTGTTTTAAAGGATGCTTCTACTACAGCAATTTACGGTCCTCGTGGTGCTAATGGTGTAGTATTGATTACAACAAAACATGGTAAAGCTGGTAAAATCAATATCAGTGCTAAAGTGGAAACATCTTATAACACACGGACTATCACACCGGAATTTGTAGATGGGTACACTCATGCTAGAATGATGAATGAAGCACGTATTACTCGTAATCAAGAACCGATCTATCAGAATGACGAATTGGAAATTCTACGTTTAGGACTTGATCCTGATCTTTATCCAAATGTAGATTGGAAAGATGTATTATTGAAAGATGGAGCAATGACTTATCGTGCTAATGTGAATATGAACGGCGGTGGTAATACAGCACGTTATTTTGTTTCGCTTAGCTATATTAGTGAAGAAGGTATGTATAAGACAGATGAAGCAGTTCGTAAAGATTATAATACCAATCCCGGTAGTCAACGATGGAATTATCGTTTGAATACCGATATTGACATCACAAAAACAACTCTTGTGAAAGTCGGTGTTTCCGGTTCTTTAAAGAAACGTAATGCTCCTGGACAAGGTGGAAATGTATGGGCATCGTTAATAAATCAAAGTCCGATTAGTATTCCAGTAATGTATTCCAATGGTTATGTACCAGCATTCGGAAAAGAAGATGATCGTTCCAATCCATGGGTATTGGCAACACAAACTGGATATTTTGAAATCTGGGAAAATAAGGTTCAGACTAATATTTCTTTAGAACAGAAGCTGGATTTTATTACTAAAGGATTGCGTTTTGAAGGTCGTTTTGGTTTCGACACTAACAACACAAACGAAATTAGCCGTAAAAAAATGCCTCAAACATGGCGCGCAGAACGTTTTCGAAATACTGATGGGGAAATTACTTTTAAAGAACAGCGAACCGAAGAAAAAATGACTCAAAGCTCTATTTCAACAGGTAACCGGACTGAATTTTTAGAAGCAATTTTACACTACAATCGTGCATTCAAAGCGCATCACGTAGGTGGTACTTTAAAATATAGCCAAGATGCTTATCGGACTACAGTAGATATTGGTACAGATATAAAGAATGGCATTGCCAAACGTCATATGGGCTTGGCAGGACGTGCTAGTTATAACTGGAATTATCGTTACTTCATAGATTTTAACTTCGGTTATAACGGATCAGAAAACTTTGCCGATGGACATCGATTCGGATTCTTCCCCGCTTTTTCTCTGGCTTGGAACATTGCAGAAGAGAAATTCATTAAGAAACATCTGGAATGGATGAATATGTTCAAGCTGCGTTACTCTTATGGTAAAGTAGGTAATGATAAATTGGGTGAACGTTTTCCTTATCTATATACAATTGCTAAGTCATATAAAGAAAATGATAAGGACGTAACCTTTCCTGGTTGGAATTGGGGTGATTATGGTTATGGCAATTCTTATGATGGTATGGCATATACTCAATTAGCTTCTGAAAACGTTACTTGGGAAATTGCAACAAAGCACGATATAGGTGTAGACCTTTCTTTGTTTAATGATAAGTTTACAGCCACTGTAGACTATTTCCATGAACAACGCGATGGTATTTATATGGAACGTAAATATCTACCTGGCATAGTAGGAATTGTGAGAAGTAATCCTAAAGCAAATGTGGGTAGTGTACGTTCGCAAGGTTTTGATGGCCATTTTGCCTATAAACAGAAAATAAACAGAGTGAACCTCACGGTTCGTGGAAATTTTACTTATAGTAAAAATGAGATATTGGAGAAGGATGAAGAAAATACTGTTTATCCTTACCAGACAGAAGCAGGTTACCGTGTAAACCAAGCTAAAGGTTTGATTGCATTAGGTCTATTTAAAGATTATGATGATATTCGTAACAGTCCTCAACAGACAGCATGGGGAAAAGTACAACCGGGTGATATTAAATATAAAGATGTTAATGGAGATGGTGTAATCAATGATGGTGACAAAGTAGCTATCGGTGCGACTACCAAACCGAATCTGATTTACGGATTTGGTATCTCTGCACAATGGAAAGGATTTGATTTCAATGTCCATTTTCAAGGAGCAGGAAAGTCTTCATTCTTCATTAATGGATCTACAGTATTTGCCTTCAAGGATAGTCAGTGGGGAAATGTTTTGGGAAATTTAGTAGCTAATCGTTGGGTTGATGCAGACACTGCAGCTAAACTTGGAATTCCTGCTAATGAAGATCCGAATGCTTCTTATCCACGCCTTAGCTATGGTGGAAATGATAATAATCAACAAAAGTCCACTTTCTGGCTAAAAAATGGTTCATATTTACGTTTGAAGACTTTAGAAGTAGGGTATACATTGCCTAAATCAATTGTAAATAAGATTAAGTTCAATAATATACGTGTATTCTTTATTGGTACCAATTTATTGACATTCGCTAAATTTAAAGAATGGGATCCGGAATTAGGAAGTTCCACAGGGGCGGAATACCCACTGTCTAGGGTAATGACTTTAGGATTGACTGTTAATATCTAATCAATACGTGTGAAATGAAAAAGATATATAAGTTTTGTATAGGTGCCCTGTTAGGGACAATCACCGTTTCGTGTGTAGACCAGCTGGATTCGGATAAAAATTTTAAAGACCGTATGACGCTGGAAGATGTATTTACTAATGAAAAATACTCGGAAGAATGGTTAGCTCATGCTTATTCCTATCTTAAAGGAGAGAATATGGATGTTGGAACCAAAGATAATATACTGTGGTGTTTTGCCGATGATATTTATTTTGGTGACCGTGATATTTATAACACCTTTAAAACAGGGACTTATAGTGAAGGAGACCGACAATCATGGGGAGCCAGTTATAAAGGCATTCGTCAGGCATCCATTTTCATTCAAAATATCGACATGAATATGGAGTTTACAGAAGCTGAAAGAGCTGACCTGAAAGCACAAGCCCGTTTTGTACGCGCTTACTATTATTGGTTATTACTCCGTAAATATGGCCCTGTTCCTTTATTGCCGGAGGAAGGACTCGATTATACAGCCAGCTATGATGATTTGGCTTGTCAACGTAATTCCTATGATGAATGCGTAGAATATATCGAATCAGAAATGCGCTTGGCGGCTAAGGACTTACCTTTGGACAGGGGAGCGAATCATACCTCTCGTCCTACTAGAGGGGCCGCATTAGCAGCACGCGCAAAAGTTCTATTATACGCGGCAAGTCCTATTAATAACCCTCGTCCTGAAGATACCGAAAGATTTACAGATTTGGTAGATCATGACGGAAGATGTTTGTTAGCACAGGAATATAATGAATACAAATGGGCCAAAGCCGCTGCAGCAGCAAGAGACGTTATGGAACTCCCGGGAAGCAATTATGGACACCGTTATGTGTTACACACTGTGAAGAAAAGAGATGAAGCCGCTGCAGGTTATCCGAAGACACTTCCTCCTTATTCTGATAATGATTTTGAAAATGCTGATTGGCCAAATGGATATCGGGATATTGACCCCTTTGAATCCTATCGACAAGTTTTTAATGGAGCCCTGTCTATGTTTGATAATCCTGAACTTATTTTTAGTCGTGGACAAAATCAGGGTGACCGCAATCTTGCAGATATGGTATTACATCAATTGCCTACCAGTGCCAATGGCTGGAATACACATGGTATGACACAAAAGATGTGTGATGCTTACTATATGTATAATGGCTCTGAGTTTAACAGACAGACATTTTTGGACACTTGCCAAGTTGAGAACCGTTTTGTGTCTGAAAAGGAAGGGAAGGCAGGAACATATCCTTATTTAAAGAAAGGAGTATGGAAAGAGTATGCATGGCGTGAACCACGCTTCTATGCTTCAGTTGCTTTTAATGGTTGCGTATGGCCTCTATTGAATAATTCAACGCTTAAAGATCCTAAACCCGTAGAGCAACAGGTATTTTATTATCGTGGTAATGGTAATGGATATACTAACTCCAATTTTTGGCTTCGCACTGGTATTGGAATCATGAAATTTGTTCATCCGGACGATACCTCTGCGGCAAAAGGTAATAAGGACTATGTCAAACTAAAAACGGAACCTGCTATTCGTTTTGCTGAAATCTTATTGATTTACGCTGAAGCTTTGAATGAGTTGGAAGATGGATCTTCATACGACATTCCATCTTGGGATGGCTCTGCCAGTTATTCTGTCAAACGTGACATAAATGAAATGAAAAAAGGTATTCGTCCTGTTCGTTGCCGTGCAGGGGTTCCCGATTATACATTGCCAGAGTATCAAGACCGGAATGTATTCCGTAAGAAATTGAAGCATGAGCGACAGATAGAGCTCATGGGAGAAGGACATCGTTATTTTGATCTCCGCAGATGGAAAGACGCTCCGATTGAAGAGTCAATGGAAATATATGGTTGTGATGCTCTTATGACTGAAGAAAATAGAGCAGCGTTTCATTCACCAATTGTAGTCAATGAACTTCCAACTGCTTTTTCTCGCAAATTATATTTCTGGCCTATCAGTCATGAGGAGTTGAAACGCAATAAGCTGTTGACACAAAATCCGGGTTGGACATACAATGATTAATTTTAAAATGATATAAGTATGAAAATTATATATAATTGTTGGTTTGCATTATGTATGTTGCTCTTGATCACTTCTTGTAATGATGAGTGGAAAGATGAGCAGTATCGGCAATATATTTCTTTTAAAGCACCTATAAAAGATAAAGATAATGGGGTAACTCCAATATATGTGAGATACAACCCTGATGGAAAAGTACGCTATCAGTTACCGGTTATAGTTAGTGGGTCAACTACGAACGAACAAGATATAGATGTCCATGTAGCACTATATGAGGATACCTTGGAAATATTAAATAGAGAACGTTTCAGCGGGCGTACAGATTTATGGTATACGCTATTGGAGGAAGATAAATATGAATTCCCGGAAATAGTTCATATTCCTGCAGGAACATGTGTGGAACAACTAAATATTGATTTTGATTTGAGAGGAATCAATATGACAGATAAATGGGTGTTGCCTCTAACTATCGTTGATGATGCTTCTTATAATTATCAAGGTCATCCACGTAAAAACTATGCAAAAGCATTATTGCGTGTAATTCCTTTTAACGATTATTCCGGTTCATATAGTACAAGTACAATGGAAGTGTATATTCGAAATGCAAATGGAAGTACTGATAATAAACCGATGGTAACCAATAATCGTACAGCATATGTGGTAGATAATAATACTATTTTCTTTTATGCCGGTTTAATGAGCGAAGATTTATCAAGAGATGAACGGGAACTTTATAAAATATATATACGCTTCAATGAAGACAAATCATTGAGTATGTGGGCAGATGACGAAGAAAAGATTGGATTTAAGCTATACGGTACTCCTGCTTACAGCGTAACGGAAACTATGGATGCTACACGACCTTATCTAAAACATCGCTATGTTTCATTTACTATTGAATATGATTTTAAAGATGTAACTTCTCGAAATCAAGAAGTTCTTTATAAAGTTAAAGGAACAATGCTACTGGAACGAAATCTCAATACTCAGATTCCAGACGAAGATCAGCAGATTGAATGGTAAATAATGAAAAATTAAGAACTAGTCTGATAATCTAATTATATTTTATGGATTAGCAGATAAATACCATAAAATAAGAGAATAAGTTAGGCGTGATTCAGTAAACGACTTACGTGATTGAACCACGACAATAATTTAATATTCAATATAAGATAAATAATTAAGTAGCCTGTCATTGTCTAAATCGAGTTCAATGACAGGCTGTTTAAATTGCTTACAGTATGCTGCGGATATGATAATAAAGAATTTGATATAAATAAAAGGCTTTAAGTTAAGAAGAATGAGTATCTCTTATTAATTCATTCTTTAAGATTAAATTTACAAATAACAAAAAAGTAGAAACAGTGACGATAGAACGAGTATTGGGATCCAAGCTAATTGAATTGCTGTAACTGGGGATTTCTAGGGATAATCGCGTCATCTTATTTACATAAAGTTACATGTCTTCTAATCCTAAGACTCGTGTTTCAATATCGTATTTTGCCATCTCTTTGTGCCTTAAATGTTCCACTTTTTCCATGAACGTTGAATGAACATAATTATTCTCTGGCATCCGTTTAACTTCTGCTATAAGGGCTTTTTTTCCACTTGATTTAAGAGCTACAATATCAATTTCATAAGAGTTTAATCGTTCTTTGTTTGTAGAACTTTTAGTTTCCCACCAGGAACCAATTTCTTTAAACCCACCTTCTTCTGCTAATTTCTGTTTAAAATAGTTTTCTAACACTTTGCCTGAATAAGTCTGATAATCAGCCTTTGCTAGTTGACGCAGGTCTTCAAAATTCTGTAGTTCAATATATGAACGATTCCGTTCGATGTATTTAAACCAGAAATTTAGAAAATTATCTCCAATAATATATCGTACATTTTTCTTAGTACCTGGTTTCGCAAAAATAGGCCGTTCGCGAGTTATCAAATTATACACATTTTCTAATTTACTTAAATGACCTCCGATAGATATCCCCCCTAGTACTGACTCTATTTCCCCTTGTGTATAATGCCCATTTGCTATTTCTAATAAGATGGAAAAGTAAATGCCATAATTTTTTCCAAATTCAGTAATCAACAAATTACGTCCTTCATCTATAAACAAGGAATTTTCTGAAAAAACGAAGTCATATATCCGGTCAACAGAAAGTGCTTGATTGTCACAGAATAACTCTACATATTTAGGGATTCCTCCAGTCAGTGTATACAAAGCTAATAGGTCATCATTACTATATCCGGGCGCAAAATCTTCCATAATTTGTTTTAGCACTTTTGTATTGAAGGACCGAAGACATAAAATATTGTCAGCACGTCCGAATAATGGTTCTCCATGATCCGTGAATATCTTTTGCATCAATGAATATACAGAGCCGCTAATTACAAGATTTATTTTAGTTTCTTGCCGATATTCATCCCAAAGATTTTGCATATCACTAAAAACATCGGGTCTGATATTATAAAACTCCTGAAATTCATCAATAACAATATTAAAAGAACGTGTTTTTCCTATTTCGAAAAGATAATGTATCAAAGTAGTAAAGTTGGATATGCCATCCGGAATAAAAATAGATAATGTCTCGCGTACTATTTTTATAAAATCTGCGACTAATATACTCTCTGCTTTTCTTCCAATGAAAAAATATACAGTAGGTGTTCCCTTCAGAGCTTGTTTTATAAGACTGGTTTTTCCAATACGCCTACGGCCTGTTACCACAATCATTCTGGAATTTTGACCAAATGCAAGCTCTTGTACACGCTTCAATTCTGCAATTTCTTTCTCTCTATTATAAAACTTCATAATCAATAAGTTTTTCTCAACGGCTGTTGAGTCAACCGTCGTTGCAAAAATATGAAATAAATTAAGAACAACCAATTTTGCAATACTTATTATTGATGTTTTCGCCATTTTTAGAGTTCATCCGAAAGAAAATAGAATAATAAAATAATGAAAATAAGTGACTTTATTGAGAGAAAAATCACTTTAATTTTACTTGAAAAAGATGTAAAGCACAACACAGTAACAATACGCTAATTTATAATATTCAGATTATCAAATAGATACAGTACTGTTTGTTAGTTTGGACAGGACCCGGAAAACCAACTTTGCACGGATGATTTTGCCGGACATTGGGCACACAATGCCAATCTTTCTGTAAAAGCGATCATGGGAGTGGCCGGATACAGCGAGATGGCTCGGATGCTCGGATTGAATGATGTAGCAGACAAATATGCGGCTATAGCCAAGAAAATGGCGGTGAAATGGGAAGAAATGGCGAATGAGGGAGATCATTACCGTCTGGCTTTTGACCGTAAAGATACCTGGAGTCAAAAATATAACATGGTTTGGGATAAGTTGTGGAACCTGAATTTATTCCCTAATAATGTTATCAGAAAAGAGATTAACTATTATTTGACAAAACAGAATCCTTATGGGCTCCCTCTGGACTCTCGTAAAGAATACACAAAATCCGACTGGATCATGTGGACGGCAGCTATGTCTTCAGATAAGGAAACCTTCCAGAAATTCTCTGATCCTGTCTATAAATATATCAATGAAACAGTATCACGTGTGCCTATCAGTGACTGGCACCACACCGACAGTGGACGATGGGTAGGCTTTAGAGCACGTTCGGTGATCGGAGGATACTGGATGAAGGTGTTAATGGATAAAGTTCAAAATAATCAATAAAATTACTATGACGTTAACTTAAAAATTGTACATATGAAGTTCTTAAAGAAAATGTTGTTGGTTGGGCTACTTCCTGGCTATTTGATATGCCAGGCACAAAATGTCCAAAACAAAGAAGATGTACCCTTGGATTTAGGATATCGTGTACTCCCTATGGGAGATTATAACGGTTCAGCCTACACAATCTCGGGTAAACAGTTACGCAATCTACCTGTTACAAATCTTTCGGCAGTATTAGCCGGACTGGTACCTGGTTATTTTGCCCGACAAGTGCAAGGTGGTGGATTAGTGAATGAACAGAATTCATTCTGGATAAGAGGACAAAGAAGTAATTCGCCCGATGTATTAGTACTGGTTGATGGACAGGAACGGGATTTTGCTGTTTTGTCATCACACGAAGTAGAATCAATTACCGTATTGAAAGATGCTGCAGCAACAGCCTTATATGGAATGCGTGCAGGCAGTGGAGCTATTCTGGTTACAACTCGTAAGGGAGCAAAGGGAAAACCGCAGGTTGAATTGACAGCTCAAATTATAGCTCAACAACCACTTAAAGAGTTAAAGTCATTAAACGCAGCCGATTATGCAAGACAGCACAACATAGCCCGTCATAATGACAATATGGATCCCCTGTATTCGAACTATGATATAATGAATTATGCTAAGAATGATCCTAATTCCATTTTATATCCCAATGTAGATTGGGCTGATAAATATTTAAAGGATATCCGATGGAGTCAACGCTATAATCTTAATATTCAAGGAGGAACAGAAAAAAGTACATATTTCGTGAATGCAATGTATACTCGTAACAATGGCTACTTCAATACAGATGATTCACATGATTATAATACCAATCACTCTGCTGAACGGTTTAATATCCGTTCCAATATCGATTTTGCCGTAACTCGCACTACCCAACTGGATGTAAATCTGTATGGCTGGTATCAAAGTCAGAATGGCCCTGGCAGCGGAGCCGAAAATATCTATAAAAATCTAGTCACATTACCGCAAGGAATCTTCCCAGAATGGTACAATGACCAAGGATATACAGATCAATACGGCAATGTTATCAATGCAGAAGATGGGAAAATTGTAGCAGGAAATGCATTCCGTGAAAATCCATGGGCAATGCTAAATCGCTCCGGCTACTTCCAGGACAAACAATTGTATGGTTCTTTCCGTACAAAACTCTCACAGGATCTTTCCTTCATAACAGAGGGATTAAAAGCTTCTGTTGCTCTATCCATGGATTCACGTACAATTTCTTCTATCAGACGTACAATAACTTTCGCATATTACGAAAAGGATGCGACGAATGAGAATGTTCTCCGCCGGACCCGTGAAGATGACTCAATGATAAACAAGGTAGATAATACCAGTTCTTTCCGCCGGACCGGTATCGTGGCTCAATTAGATTATAACCGTACCTTTGGAAAACATGGAGTTTCGGCTTTAGCTTTCTATGAACAATATGAAAGCAATGATGAAATGGTATTGCCAACCCGATTCCAAAGCGTAAATGGTTGGTTCGGCTATAATTATGATAAAAAATATGGCATCGATGTTATCGGAGCTTATCAGGGATCTCACAAATTTGGTCCGGGACACAAATTCGGTTTCTTCCCTACAATATCTGCCGGATGGACTGTTTCTAACGAATCTTTCTGGAAAGATGCAAAAAAAATAGTGCCCTACCTGAAGCTAAAAGCATCTTATGGACAAGTCGGCAACTCATCCGGCGTAGATGCCTTTTATTACAGAGGACGTATGTGGCCGCAAAACGAAGTCTATATTACAGGGGTAAACATGGGAACAAAGCTTGGAGGATACATTCAGGATATACTTCCAAATCCCGGATTGACTTGGGAGAAAGCTAGAATTCTGAATATCGGAATAGATACCCGACTATTTTCAGACCGGTTATCTGTTACAGCAGAATTTTTTAAAGACAACCGTCATGATATGTATGTAGTAAATAACAAAATCAGTTCTCTTGTCGGCAATGTAAAGGAATTTAAGCAGAATATAGGCAAAATCAATAGCCATGGAGTAGACTTATCTGCCATGTGGAATTCAAATATTGCAGACTGGAGCTATTTCATAGGTGGTACATTCTCTTATTCTACGAATGAACTGATTGCAAACGGTGAAGTAGATCAGCCATACGAATGGTTGAAGAATCAGGGACGGCCTTTAGGAGAAAATCGAGGATACATTGCAAAAGGCTTTTTCAATTCTTGGGAAGAAATAGCAGCCTCTCCTGTACAAACATTCTCTGATGTCCAACCAGGTGATGTACGTTATGAAGATATAAACAAAGACGGACAGATTGATGTAAACGATATGGTACCTATCGGTTACGGAGACATTCCCAGAATCATGTATGGTATTAACTTAGGAGTCGGCTACAAAGGATTTTCGATCACCGCATTATTTCAGGGAGCCGCAAAAGTCTCTCATCAATATTCGGACATTGTGATGAATCCTTTCACAGATAACGGAACCATATTTGAGCATCAACTTGATTACTGGACACCCGAACACCAGAATGCAACATTCCCACGTTTAACAACACTGGACAATGCCAATCTTAATAACAGGCAGATAAGTACATTAAATGTGAAAGATGCTGATTTCTTAAGATTAAAAACGCTGGAAGTTGCCTATGACCTTCCTACAAAAATGATACAGAAAATCCATCTTAAGGGATTGAGACTTTTCCTTAGCGGAACGAATCTGATTACCTGGACAAAATATAAATGGGTTGATCCTGAAGCTCCTTCACTGGCAGCTCCTTTGACGAGAAACATGAGTATAGGTTGTTCCTTAAAATTCTGATAGCATGAAAAAATCGATAATTTATTTGACAATAAGCGCAACACTAACATTTTCCGGTTGTGATTATCTGGATGACATGCCCTATGACTGGGCACAACCTGATGATATTTTCACGAATGAACAGAACTATCTGAAACCGATTAATCAGGTGTATGCATATATTCCCGAAGGCTTCAACCACGTAGGAAATGCCTTTTTAGATGCAGCCACCAATGATGGAATAAGTACAATCATAGATTCGGATATTCATAAGTTGTCTCGTGGGTATGTCACTTCTTCAAATCCGATTGAAGAATGTTGGAATAAGTCATACAATGGAATTCAACAGGCCATTTTTGCCCGCAAATATTTGCGTGAGGCTGACTTGGTGTTACAAAATAAGACAGAAGAAGACATCCAGGCATTTAAAGATACCTATTGTGCGGAAACTGAATGTTTACAAGCCTTATTTGAGTTTAACCTGTTAAGACACTACGGAGTCTTTCCTATTGTCGATCGTATTTACGAAGTCGACGATCCTGAACTGCAGACAAAGGCAAGAGACTCTTTCAAAGACTGCGTCAATCACATCGTACAGTTATGTGAGAGTGCTGCCGCTGTATTAAAAGTTGATCCGGAAGGTGGGAATGGTTCTTATGGCCGTATGACTAAAGGAATGGCACTTGCTATTAAAGCCAAGACATTACTCTATGCCGCAAGCCCACTCTACAACAGAACAGATAATAACGATCCACTACTAGGCTATACTGACGGCTCGGATGTGACGGAACGTTGGAAACTTGCAGCCAAAGCTTGTGCAGATGTAATCAATCTAAATGCAGACGGAACAATATCTCCGAATGGAAATAAAAAATATAATCTGATAGCTCTTACTGCTGCTAAAACGTACGACAAGATCTTTATCAATGCCAATCCTAATCCGGAATATATCCTATTCTATACGGCTGCTAAGGACAATGCTCTGGAAAACAGGCATTATCCCCCTACAATCTCAAAAGATCAGGGAGGAGGTACAGTACCTTCACAGCAATTGATCGATGCATTTACCATGAAAGATGGAAGCGATTATACCCATTCTTCTGACGGTGCAAGCATGTATACTAACAGAGACCCGCGTTTGGCAGCAATTATCGGATATGACGGTTCGGTTTATGGAAAGAATACCATTTATACGCGAATTAGTGATAACACAACCATAGACGGACTCAACCAAGTGAAGAACCGTTCGACCAATACGGGATATTATTTAGCTAAATTCCAGGACAAAACACTGAACTTCGGACAGGCCAATGTGGGTACCGTTTTCCACTTATTCCCGATGATTCGCTTATCTGATATCCTACTTTCCTACGCAGAAGCCATGCATCACGCTTACGGCATGAGTGCGGATCCAGAAGGCTATGGTTTGACAGCAATAGAAGCCATACAAAAAATACGTACCAGAGCAGGATTCGGAACAAATGATAAATTTCTTAATGGGGTGACAGATAACAACTTTATGGAAAAAGTGAAGCAAGAACGCCGTATCGAACTCTGTTTTGAAGAACATCGTTACTTCGATTTGCGACGTTGGATGGATGGCAATCAACTTAGAGAACCTATTATCGGAATGAAAGTAGAAGAAAATGCTTCTGGGCTTCATTATACACGCATTACAGTAGATGAAGCACGCAATTTTAAAGATTACATGTATTATCATCCTATTCCTCTGAAAGTAATCAAGGAAAGCCCTTCCATCCAACAGAATCCAGGTTGGTAACGGGCATCAAAACTATTTAATAGATAGAAAACATGAAAAAGATAATAATATTATTCATATGCTTAACCTCCTCCATCTGGCATGTCTGTGCCCAAACCAAAGTTAGCGGAATTGTTAAAGATGCCCAAGGAATGGAGATGATTGGCGCTACTGTCCTTCAGAAAGGGACTAATAATGGAATAGTGACTGGTTTGGATGGCAAATTTACTCTTACATTGTCCAACAAAGCAGAGCAAACACTTCTTATCTCAATGATCGGCTTTATAGAACAATCTATTGCCATAAAAAAGAATCATCCTTTTATCAATATCACTTTGGAAGAAGACATTGCACAATTAGATGAAGTTGTTGTGGTGGGATATGGAACACAGAAAAAAGTATCTCTGACCGGTTCTATTTCTAATGTCGGGACCGAAGATTTGAAAAGCATGCCTGTATCAAGTGTCACAAACGCTTTAGGTGGCCGCATCCCGGGACTAGTAACCCGACAAGAGAGCGGACGTCCCGGCGGTGATCAGGCTACGATGTTCGTTCGTGGTCGTGCTTCATTGAACGACTCTAGCCCTTTAGTATTGATTGACGGGGTAGAACGACCTATGGCGCAAATCGACCCTGATGATATTGAAACCATTTCTGTATTAAAAGACGCTTCTGCAACTGCCGTATACGGTGTACGAGGAGCAAATGGTGTGATATTGGTAACTACCCGCCGAGGTCGTGAAGGAGAGACTCGAATATCCTTCTCATCTGAATTCGGTGTCACTTCCTTCAATCGTATATCTCAAACCCTAAATGCAGAATCCGTTTCAAGATTCATGCGTGAGGGGGCTATCAATGATGGCTTTGACCCTTCCGATACAGGTAATACTCGCGGGCTTTTCCTGTCAGAATATGACAACTACCTCTATCGTACCCAGAAAAGCCCGTTTACACACCCGGACAATGACTTTGTAGATATGTTTACGAAAAATGGTCTCCAACAGAAATACAATGTAAACCTATCCGGCGGAAATAAAACAGTACGTTACTTCGTTTCCGTTGGATACTTCACTCAAACCGGTATGTTTGAGACAGACGTAGACAAAATTAAAGAACATGAGACAATACAAGCTCTTTTAGCAGCCTCACCCGATGTAGCAAAAGGCTTATACAAAGAAGGTTATAATTCGGAATATAAGTACAGTAGGCTCACCACTCGTTCGAATATCGATATCAACCTAACTGAAGATTTCAAGGTATCCGTGAATCTTGCTTATCGTTTCGGAAGTCAGAACCGCCCCTATGGCTATGATGCTGACGGACAGGAAGCACTGCGTCTGTTCGGCATGTTCTACCGCAATTCTCCTCAAGCATTCCCAATCTTAAATGCGAATGGAACTTATGCCGCCGCCGATGGTATATGGAGACAGAATCCACTCGTGACATTATGCTATTCAGGATTTTTTCTTAATTTCAATAACAAACTTGAGACAGATTTTGCTTTTAAATATAACCTAAGGAAACTGTTAAAAGGATTAAGTATAGACGGAAAATTCTCTTACGATGCAGGCTGGAGCAATAACCGAAGCATACAGCAGCGTCCCAATATCTATCAATATAATCCTGTAAACGGGACTTATAAACAAGGACTTGAAATGGTGTTGCCAACAAAAGCCACCAATAAAACGGCAGCTACACATCGGAAGTATGCTGAAGCGGCAGTTCGTTATAAGCAATCCTTCTCCGGACATAATATATCTGGATTGGTACTTTATAATATGAGTTACACTTCCACTCCCGGTGGACGCTATTCTTATGTACCTCATATCTATCAGGCTTTAGTAGGACGTGTTAACTATGATTATGAGAATCGCTATCTATTCGAAGTTAACGCAGGCTATAACGGCTCAAACCGTTTCGCGGAAGGACACCGTTATCAGCTCTTTCCTGCAGCATCAGTGGGATGGGTACTGACTAACGAACCTTTCTTTAAAGAAAACCCTATCTTAAGTTTTACTAAACTACGCTTCTCTTATGGTGAAGTTGGTAATGACAAGCTGGGAGGTTTCTCTTACTATTATCGTTCAGGATACGATGAAGGACTAGGCTACACTTTTGGAGAGACACATAATCCTGCGATTAAAGGTCTGATTCAAGGAAAAAGCGCCAATGAAAATATCACATGGGAAGTTGCACGGAAATACAACTTAGGACTTGAGACCAAATGGTTGAAAGACAAAATATCTGCCAGTATCGACTTTTTTAAAGAACGTCGTAGTAATATCCTATGTGAACCGGAAAGATATTCTCAAGCAGCCGGTTCAAACGGATTGGCTCCCATAAACTATGGTGTCGTAACAAATCAGGGATATGATCTGGAAATAGGCTATCAAGATCAAAAAGGAGATTTTGGATATTCCATAAAAGGGATTTATGGATATGCACACAATGAAATTGTAGAGAAAAGTGAATCTGTAAAGCCCTATGCCTATATGTCACAAACGGGAAATCCTATCGGACAGTTTATCGGCTATATTTCCGACGGTTTCTTTAGCTCTTATGAAGATATAGCAAGTTCTCCCGTTCAATTCGGACAAGTAAGCCGACCTGGAGATATTAAATATAAAGACTTGAATCATGATGGAGTGATCGATTCTAACGACCAAGCTCCTATCGGCTATAATCCGGTACCCGAAATGACTTTCTCTCTTGCTGCCGGTTTGAACTGGAAAGGTATTGATTTTAGTATATTGCTTCAGGGAGCTGCCCGTTCATCCATCTATCTGCAACAGGATATTGCATGGGATAATTTCTGGGGTAATTATTACGAAGAGCATATCGGAAGATGGACACCGGAAACAGCAGCAACAGCAACGTACCCACGTTTCACTAAGGCAGCCACTGCCGCGCATCCTAATTATTATAAATCTGACTATTGGTTGAAAGACTCCAAATACTTACGTCTGAAAAACATTCAGTTAGGTTACACTATACCTCGCAAACTATTGAAAAAATTCGGAGTACGTTCACTTAGAGTATATGCGAATGCCTACAATCTCTTTACATGGGATAACGTAAAGAAGGTAGACCCTGAATCATCGAACAATAGTAATGGACAATTCTATCCACAACAAAAAGTAATAAATTTTGGTATCAACCTGAATTTCTAATGTTTGAAATGAATAATTTATGAGAAAACTATTTATATCCTTTGTAACGGCTGTCCTGCTTGCCAGTTGTAGTGCAGATAGCCTGATGAAAGAAACCGAACTGGATCTTACGGATACAGAGAAAGTTTATTCGGACATTACATTGACCCGCAAAGTTGCATACGACTTGTATGCACGTATGCGCATGGGGAGAGACCGCCTTGGCAGTTTTGGTTTTTTGGCAAACATTGGTGGTTCACCTTGTATGCTTGACAACGCAACAGACGATGGAGCCGGAAATACAACCCGTGCCGGAGGGGCAGTTATTCCCGAACTCGAGAAATTTATCAAAGGGGGAATTGATGCTTCCAAAGGTTTGATTGGCGGTGACCATCCATGGACATTTTACTATAAGGCCATCCGTTCTGCGAACACATTCCTGAACAACGTAGACCGTTCACCATTGGAGGATGCAGAGAAGATTTCCTTGAAAAACCAAGTACGCTTTCTGCGTGCATTGTATCACCACGAACTGTTTCGTTTCTACGGAGCATTAGTAATCGGAGACAAAGAACTCGATCCGTTGCTTTATGACGAAATCAAACGTGAATCGTTAGAAACCACAGTCCGTTGGATTGCTAATGAATTCAAAGAACTTGCAGAGCCGGGAGTATTGCCCGACAAATACGATGCAGCAGATTACGGAAGAGCTACCCGGGGAGCAGCCCTAGGCTATCTGGCACGCACATTACTTTATGCAGCAAGTCCCTTACACAATGCGTCCGGAGTAACTTGGAGAGAAGCGGCTGATGCTGCCTACGATATGATTGAATATGCTGACAATGGAGATTTCTATCGTTTATATGAAGATCCGACCACTCCCGAAAAGAGCTACACACGATTATTCAATACCCGTGCCAATGGTGAGGTAATCATGGGATTTCTCCGTGCACCGGCAAATGACCTTTACGGAATGATGCCTGCCTTTGACCCCTGGAATGTAAATAAAGAACTACTGACTTGTCCGAACCAATGGCTGGTAGACTGTTATGATATGCTCGACGGCTCACAGCCCATTCTCGGTTACGAATCAAATACGAAAGCCATCATCAACCCAAACTCCGGTTACAATGTAAATTCTCCTTATGCTAACAGGGATCCTCGTTTGGCGCAGAGTATTCTATGTGATGGTGCTACCTGGCCTTTAGTCAACGGTAAGCCAGCTGCAATAGACCTGTCAAAATCATATAGATGGGGAAGCGGATACTTCCTGACAAAGTTCCTGGATGACCGTATCGATCATCGAAAAGGTGGTACCACTTACATGGACTTTCCAATGATGAGATATGCAGAAATCCTGCTCGATTATGCAGAAGCCGAGAATGAGGCTGAAGATACGAATACAGCCAGAGAAAAAGCAATAGCCCAGCTTAACAGGATACGTCGTCGTGCCGGTATCACGACAGACTTACTGGCCGCAGATTATAATCAGGCAACCCTTCGGGAACGCATACGCAAAGAACGCCGTGTAGAACTTTGTTTTGAAGATCATCGATTCTTTGATATAAGAAGATGGCTGATAGCAAAAGATGTAATGAGATTACCGGCTGTCGGAATAAAGAAAATTAACGGTGAATATCAACGGGTAACTTTAGATACACGAAACTATAACGAGCGCATGAACTTGGCTCCAATACCACAGGATGAAGTTAATAACTGCCCGAATATCTACCAGAATCCAGGATACTAATCTAAATAGAATGTTTACTTAAAAAAATAAAGTCATGAAAACAAATAGTATAATTGCATTAATTCTGTCAATCAGTTTATTTGGATTATTCGGTTGTGCAGATAAATATGAAGTTGATTATGAAGCACCTGTCAAAATCGAATTTGCGGGTGTCGTCCGTAGGAGGTGATTTTGAATGGGAAGCGGAAACTGGATCATTGACAACCTGAACTCTGCGCTGGAGATGTGGAACGGCAGACTGGAGGAGATCTGGCAGCTCATCACCACATCGCCGGAGAATTTCAAGGGCGGCGGTATCTGGAATGTCATCGTGAACATCAACGATGGATTAAAAGCTGTGGGGTATGCGCTGTTGGTGCTGTTTTTCGTAATGGGCGTGGTCAAGACCTGCGGTAGCTTCACCGAGATGAAGAAGCCGGAAGTGGCCTTCAAATGCTTCATCCGCTTTGTGCTGGCGCAGGCGGCAGTGACCTGGGGCATGGAACTGATGACCGGCGCGTTTCGTGTTGCCCAGGGCATGGTGACAACCATCATGGATTCCTCCGGGCTGACGGCGATGTCTGCCACCACATTACCGGATGAACTGGTGAGTGTCATCGAGGATGTGGGCTTTATTGACTCCATCCCCCTTTGGGCGGTGACGCTGCTGGGCTCGCTCTTTATCTGGGTGCTCTCCCTTGTCATGATACTGACGGTGTATAGCCGTTTTTTTAAGCTCTATATCGCAACGGCCATCGCGCCTGTGCCCTTGGCCAGCTTCGCGGGACAGCCCTCCAGCAGCATTGGCGTGGCCTTTCTGAAAAGCTATGCTGCCATCTGTCTGGAGGGCTGTGTCATCGTATTGGACTGTGTGATCTTCTCTGCCTTTGCCTCGTCCCCGCCCGCCATCGCGGACGATACGCTGGCGGCAGCCACCATCGTATGGAACTATGTGGGCGAGCTGATCTTCAATATGCTGGTGCTGGTGGGCGCGATCAAGATGAGCGACCGCATCATCCGGGAGCTGATGGGCCTTGGCTGATTCAGCGCCACAGACCCTCTGTGCTGACGGTGTCTTCGCCGTTCTCCCGTGCTTTGCGAACACGGTAGGAGAAATACTCCATAGCGGCAGCGTCATCCCGTGCCTGCATAACAAGATCGCAGACAAAGCGGATCAGCGAAAGCAGCCAGGACAGCACCACCAGCCCTACAAGGGCGAACAGGATGCGGTCTGCCAGCACGGTATGGGCGCGATACCAGCCGTGGAACACCGTCAGCATGGACACGGTGTACAAAAGCGGGATGGTCATCCGTGTCAGTGCGGCGAACCGGGAGAGAAGCGCCAGGACGCCAAGCCCGGCGATCATCAGAAAAGCGATCATGTGTCACGACCTCCTTCATCGGGTTTGTGGCATAGTACCATGACTGCACAGACAAAGCAAGAGTCTGTTCAGCAAAACTCAAAAAAACTCGGAGGTGATCCATTGGAGGTCCGCATCAACAAAGAAGTACGAAATTACCAGGAGAGTCTATTCTTCGGCCTGTCCCTGCGGCAGTTGCTGTTCGCACTGCTGGCGGTCGCCGTGGCAGTGGGCGTATATTTCGGCCTGCGTCCCGTGCTGGGGAATGGGGAGATCGGCTGGGTCTGCGTGCTTGCAGCCTTTCCCTCTGCCCTGGGCGGCTTTTTTCAGTATAACGGCATGACGCTGGAACGCTTTCTGCTCGCGTATATCCGCTCGGAATTCCTGTTTCCCCGCAGACTCGTGTTCAAATCGGACAACATATACGCCAAAGCTCTGGAAAATTCAACGATAAAGGAGGCTCTCAAACTTGATTAAAACTCTGCAAAATACACTGAAGCAGGACAAAGAAAGATTTACGGTTCCGAGATCTGTACAGGACATCATCCCCATCCGCCGCATCTGGCCGGATGGGGTCTTTCAATTTGGCAGCAAGTATTCTAAAACACTGCGTTTTAGCGACATCAATTATGCCATTGCCTCGAAAGAGGATAAGACAGCCATGTTTCTCAGCTATTCCGAGCTGCTGAACGCGCTGGACACCGGCTCCACCACGAAGATCACCATCAACAATAAGCGCCTGGACCGGCGCAATTTTGAGCAGGAGATCCTCATCCCGCCCAAGGGAGATGATCTGGACGGCGGACGCAAGGAATACAACGCCATGCTGCTGGATAAGGTTACCGATTCATCCAACAGCGTGGTGCAGGAGCGCTACATCACCCTGTCCGTCCACAAGAAAAATGTAGAGGAGGCCCGCGCATTTTTTGACCGCACGGTCCATGACGCCTCTTCCCGTCTGAACCACATGGACTCCCACTGCGAGGAGATGGATGCGGCAGACCGCCTCCACATCCTGCATGATTTCTACCGTGTGGGTGAGGAAAGCGAGTTCCGCTTTGACCTCCGGGAGAACATGAAGAACGGGCGTTCCTTCAAGGACGCCATCT
>OLQM01001852.1_pt1 | contig 22429 bp, 20 predicted proteins | sample 1673161 | NCBI WGS metagenome assembly OLQM01 (sample SAMEA3136761, study PRJEB25190) | human gut metagenome | reverse complement strand
GAGTCGACACTGTACCCGATCCTGAAAAAACTGGAAAAGGCGGGCTACGTGACGATTTCTGCTTGTTTTTTCCCGCCCTGAATGGTCTTGTAATAGCGTTTGCGTTTTCCGTTGGCAAAAGAGGATTCTTCTTCCACGATGACCTGATAGGTTGTGATCCCGGATTTGGTCGTCCGCTTTCGCACATGACCGGTATATGGCATAAAACCGCCTCCTTTGAAAAGTATAACGGAATGTTCTTCGGGCTTTTCTTGAAAAGGGAAGAAAAGCACTTAGTATTCTTCTGCAAACAGCATGGTGGCATAGGGCTTTTGGTTTGCATCATATTCTGCAATTACATAGATTTTCGCTGTGACCGGCGAAAACGGCACGTCAAACTGATAGCGTTTTTCATAAGGCGGCACTTCCTGACTATGCAGAATAATTTGCTGGCTGCCTGCTCCGGAAAGTCGAAATATTTGCAGATAATCCTTTGGAACAGGCAGTTCTGCAATGCGGTTCCAGAGAAATAATTGCAGAAAAAGCGGCAGTTCCTCATGGATTCTTTTGGTCAGATAGCGGTTTCCCGAAAACATCAGCAGCACCTTCTTTCCACAAGTTTCTGCGTTTCTGTGGAAAACGGAATGTAGATATCCTCGCTGTATCCGTCCGAAGATGCCCAGACAGTGTGGATCCAGTCAGCATGGGAAAAAGAAAGGATCTCATAGAATTCCAAACCTTTGTCGAGCAGATAGGATTCCTCCTGTTTTTCTAAGAGAATCACAGAAAGGCTATCACCTATGTCACAGTGATAGGTTTTTTCGATGTTTTCCATTTTCTGCACCAGATATGATTTGAGATCTGACGGCATTGCAGCATTTGAAATAGTTGCAATAGAGCGTAATTTTTGCATGATTTTCCTCCGATTTTGTTTCAAAAAAAGAGGCTCAGCGTCATGCCAAGCCTCCCACGAACAATGTTTTCCTCACTTACTCTTCTTGACCAGTGCCAGCAGTTCTACGCCGCAGGCAACACCCGCCAGAAACATTTCAATTGCAATCGGCATTGATGTACTTCACCTCCTCCCGTTCCTGCATTTCGATGGCGATCCCGATGCCGCCGATCACCAGTGTCAGTACCAGTCCTGCGATAAATTCCTTCATGTCAAATTCCTCCAATTTTTCGTTTTGATTTATGCTTCACACTGTAACAGTGCTTTTGCCTCGATCAGTGCCTCTTCCATTGCCGCTGTATCCATGAGCAGTTCTTCGATCTCGTCCGGATCATAGCCGACTTCCAGCAACAATTCTACTTCTTCTTCTGAAACGCCAAATGTGCCGCAGTACTCCAGCAACAATTCTTCCCGCTCATCTTCCATCCACCATTTTGCGTAATCCAGTTGATCCCAATTGTACGGGTTGAATATGGTGTGGATGTAGTCCTGCATTTCAAAATCACTTCTGTTGAGCTTTCCGTTCGGAGCAATCTCCAAGATTTCTCCCTCAGATATTTCAACTTCACAAGCTTTTTCTGCTATATGAACTTTTCGCAGAGCGTTGTCCAAAATGCTCTTTGTGCTGGCGTAAACGTACAATCCCAGTGCCGGAAAATGATAAACCGTCAAAGGATTATTTCCTTTCACCAGAAACAATGTATTGTCATTTCTGAGGATTGTAAAGACAAAACTGCCTTCCACCAGTTCTGCGGTTCTCCGGATGTTTTCCTTGTCCAGCTGCTGCCCCTGTTCCAGAAGCTGCACGGAGACGTAGCTGTCGGTTTCGATCGGTGTCGGTGGGAGATGCTGTTCCCGGCGAAGCTCCCTGTCGTTGTACAGCACGCCGTTGTGGGCAAGGGCGAACGATTCTTTGCCGCAGCGTCCCTCGAACGGATGATTGTTGCAGTTCCGCTTCTCGCTGCCCTGGGTTGTGAACCGGGTATGCCCGATGACCGCTCTTGTGTCCCTGGGAAAGAACAGCTTGACCTTGTGTGCCGGTTTCGGCTTTTTGTAAGTAACGATGCTGCCGTCCCGGACGTAGGCGATGCCTGTTGCGTCTGTGCCACGGACTTCCGCGGCGACCGAGAGATAGTGTATCAGCTTTTTCAAAACAGCATTGCTCACTTTTTCCTTGTAGTCTAAGAATCCAAACACTGCACACATCTTACATCTCCTCGCTTTCTGCTACCATTTCGTTGACGTACAATCTTCTCTCCTTGAGATACTGGATCAGTTCCGGTTCCCGAATGGAGCTTACAAATTCCGACCAGCTCATGGCATCGATGCCATCCTCAGATAAAGAAATCGCCGCATCACAGATGTGGTTGACCATCTGCAATGTGGCGATGAAGGTGTTGTATTTGAGGGTGCCTCGGAACAATCGAAATTCGATGGTGTGGTAGTTATTGAGATTGACCGCAACGTATCTGCCGTTGCAGCCGCTTTTGGCTTTCTCTAGGATTTGTTTTCCGGTTTTCTCAAAACCGAATCGTGCACTCCAACGGCTCATGTTGTAGCTGCTTCTGCGGCTGAATGTAAAGAGTTCATTCCAATGCTTTTCCACGAAGAACAGGATCCGGCTGATGACATCTTCCTGTTCTGTCTGATTATCGCCAAAAGCATTTCGATTGACGTGAACGTGCAGACCGCAAGTCGATGTCTGATGGGAACGATAGCCCATGGAGACTGCCTCCCGAAGGATTTCTTTCCAGTTCATTTCCTCTGTGTGATACTCTAAGGTCATGGGATGAGAGACGATCTCAAAGCCGTCTTCCAGAGAACCATCCGACTTGATGTAAATGTTTTCCTCATGAATGTTAGCAATGCTTTTGAGACTGGCGGCGTTATCGTTGTCCTTGCCGCCTTCATCCACTTCCAGTTCTACGCCGAAGTATCGTTTTCCCTGACCATAGAAAATGGGTGTGGGTTTGTAGCCGTATTCCTCGATCTCATCCTCAAACTCGTCGAAGCATCTTTCGCAGTAGGGCAGGTCGCTGTGCCAGCAGACGATGCTTTCCGGAACGATCTGTCCGCAGGATTCGCAGCGGTAGTAGTGGGCATTAAAGCAGTCCTGACAAAGGCAGGTGTCTTCATCGGAGACGCTGTTTTGTTCCCAGATCGTCTCGCCGCAGTGATCGCAGGTGACACAGTGTTCCTCAACACAGTCATCGCAGAGCAGTTCATCGTCTACCGGTGTGCCCTCTCCCTCCGCAAGTACTCTTCCACAGTAGTCACAGATTCTTACTTCTTCTTCCATTTCAAGTTCCTCCAAAAACAAAAATTCCGGTAAGGCTGAAAGAATTTACCTTACCGGAATTATAATATATATTTGAGATTGGGGGTTGATACGGGTGAGAAAAGTGATGTGGTTTTCGCAGCACCTTTCCGAAAACAACTCGTTTTTACAAACTGAAAATTGAAAGTGTTATACTGATACTGCGGTTGCAGAAGCATTGCAGCCGATAACGAAACGGGAGGAATTTTCAATGTCTCAGAAAAAACGAAAACCAAACGAATTTACAATAGGATACAAGGCAATGGTGACAGATTATCTGCTTTACGAGGATTGCTGCGACTATCATCTGAAACTGATTCTTGCGGTTTGGGATGGTGTGACTGTGCAAGAAGAGGTGAAATACTTTAGCTATCTGACCACATGGGGTAGCAGTCAATTCCGTGATTTGTGTGTGGATTTTGGCTTGCTGGCTTGTGCGAGGTCCGTATACTGCGATTTGAACCGTCTGCTGGGAGCCTATTGCATTGTGCAGTATTATCCGAAAAAGCGGCAAATACCGGAGGATAAAATTGACGAAGTCATGCCGGTGGTGTCGAATTGTGACAGGGAAAATGATTGGGATCATCTGCAATTTGCAGAACCATTTGCTCGTATTGCCGTGGCAGAAGAAAAAGCGGAAAGCACCATACCGCTGGCAAAGTATGTAGATGATATCGAAGAAACATATCGCTTTTGCGTTAATCATCTATGGCTGCACCCGAACATTCGGTGTATCTATCGAAAGAATATGCCGGAGCTTCCAATTCCCAGACATCCGGAACATGACAAGAAATGGATCTCGATGCGGAAAAGGGATTTTCCAGAGCATAATCTGTATGTTCCGGTCAAGGAGTATGACCTGCGAATGGAGCATGATGCGGAGTCGTACTATGTAAAGGAGCCGCTGCGGCGGAATCGATAAGGGGAAACTGATAGAGTAGGGGAGATGTGAAAAAATCCGGTGAGGTTTGGGAGGAAACCTTGCCGGATTTTTTATGTGATAGGGTTGAAATTTGTAAGAAAGGCTTACTTTGCCGAAACCAATTTCAGGGAGTTATCCAGACCGTCCAGAACGGCGAATGTGGAGTCGTCAATTTTGGTGAAAGCTACAATGTTGTCGCTGAGATAATTGGTGCCGGAGTTTTCGATGTCTTTGCCGTCTATGATCATAATGTCATGGTTTTCGTCACGATTCAAGACATCTTCCTCGGATTCCTGATAGCTAAGATTCACCTGATAGATGGAATGGTCTTCTGTCATGTAATACACGGCATCTGTGTCTACAAAGAACGGATTTTCATCAATGTTTGTTTTTATTTTTTCAGAATATTCTCCGTCCGAAGTTAGCAGCTGTGTCGTTTTTACAATACTAATTTTATCATCAACGCTGCTTGAAAGAGCAGTCAAATAATAATATTCATCATTATACAAAAAAGGATAAGAGAAGGAAGGATAACCTACATAAGGAACTTTTCCGGAAGCGAGAACATCACCCGTATCCAAAGAAAATTGATATCCATTTGTAAAGGCTTCATTTTCTGACAAAAAAGTAAAAGCTGTTGGCGAAACAACGTTGTAAGACTCTTCTATATAGCATACACTTTTATCTGCCTCTACATCGTAAATACCAATATTTTCATTCTGAACATTCAGGTAAAGCTTTCCGGTATACGGATTCACCCCATATGTTTTGAATGCATCTCGGTAATCGCTTTCGGATAAATCAACCGCTGTTTCTGTTTTATTTGTATTCAGGTCGTAATACATGATTTTAGCTTCGTCTTGCATATAGTAGATTCTATTGTTTACCGGATTATATTGAATTTTATATGTTCCATCATGTGTATTAAAATGTGCTAAAGATTTTACTCCATAAGTTGCCGTATTGCCAGCTGTTTTCTCTGTTGTCTGTTCCTCTGTTGCTTCCGTTGTGCACTCTGTCTCTGTCGCTTTTTCTGTGGTCTCTTCTTTGGATTCTGTTTCCGGTTCGGTGGATGCTTCGCTGCTCTCTTCGACTTCGGCGACGATGGCAGGCGTGGATACCGTTTGCTCCGGTTCATTTTTGTGGCTCATCAGATACCAGATGACCAATCCGGCGAGAAGCAGCAGCAGAATCAGGATTGCGATCAGGTAGCCAAGCGGCGACTTCTTCTTCTTTTTGACGGCAGCATTTTCCGGATTCAGAGTGCCGTTAGGATTGTTTTGAAGTGCACCGTTTGCATTTTTTGGTGCAATCGTTCCGTTGGGATAAGCCTGTCCGTTCGGCACCGGCGGGACAGGATAGGGCTGTGCACCCTGAAAGGTAGCGTTCGGTGCTTGCTGCCGAGGATTCTGTCCGTTTGGAGTTGCGGCAGGATTTGGCTGACCGGCGATTGCAGCATTCGGAGGCGTTGCAGTTCCGGGTGTGGCAGCAGGTGAAAATGTTGCATTTTGACTTGCCGGATTCGGGCTTGTCCGAGAAGCATTCGACACTGCCGGCTGCTGTTTCTGTGTCGGCGGTGCGGCGGCTTTTGCAGCGGGCTTCGGTGCAGCCGGATTCGCTGCTGCATTCACAGCCCCTGTTTTTTCCGCTGCTGCTGCGGGAAGTTTCCATTGCAGTGCGTTTGTAAAATACGTGACAACTTCTTCGGCTTTCTTTTTCTCTGTCGAGAATTCACGAATCAGTCTGCCAATGGCCTGCTGTACGGCAGCCTGTTTTGCTTTTTCGTCCTTTTCGTCTGCATCGATCAGAATCGAACCAATGTCGCTGTCGATGGCGTTTTTCACCAGATTGTGATTCGGAAAATCATTGCCCATCAGGTCATTGATATAGGCGTTCATTTTGGATTTGTTTTTCAGGATTTCCTTTCCGCCCATTTCCAGACAGTAGGCAATTCCCTCCGAAGCCGAATCGAAATACTGGAACTTAGAGATGAATTTTTCTTTGCAATGGGGACAATGCTGCTTATCTGACAATTTTTCGTCAAACAAGCTCCATGTCTTATTGCATTTGCTGCACTTCATAATCAGATTCCTCTTTTCTCACATACTGCCGCCTTTTAGCGACATGTTGTTTTGTGTTTTTGTTTCTCCGGATAATCCGCACCAGGCACACGTTGCATAGGATTCCCCATGGTAGCAGGTAATCTTGGAACAGCGTGGACAGTGTAAAAAAGTTTTGGTTCCGCAAAAGGGACAGCCGTTATAATCGGGGGACGGGTGAAATGTTCCGTTCAAAACGGTTTCGTCGTAGCCCTCCGATTTTGCTTTGCTCTCGTCAATCGGGAACGCCCATGTCAGTGCCCAGTGGTCTGGCTGCTTTTCGACTCGGATGCCATATAAGCGCCGGTTGCACTGGGGGCAGCGTGCAAGAACAATGTGTGCCTCTTTGATCGCCATGTTTCTCACTCCTCTTCCCATTCGTTTTCGCTTTCGCTGATGATCTCTTCCGGAACTGCGTCATTTACTTCGCCGGCATTGTCGTTTTCTGCTGAATCCGGTTCTGCTGCATCCAGAGAGAATTCCTCTGGCTGTTCGGATGCGGTTTCTGTTTCACAGGCGGGAATGCAGGCTTCCTGTGCATCTTGCTGCGCTGTGACTTCCTGTGACCGGTCACCCTCTGAAACCGTGGGACAGATTGCAGCGTTGTCTTGTGTTTTCTCCTCTGTATCAGCAGCTTGCACCTGACCGGAAGCATCGTCTTTTTCTTCCCAGCCTCTTTGCACTGCTGCAATATCCCGTGTGACACCTGCCAGCTTCTGCTGCTGTTCAGAGAGTTTTTCCTCGATTTTACGTTTCTTTTCCAGATACCGCTTGATTTTTTCCTCGGTTTCCGGCGTTTCAGCCGATTGTGACAAAAGGCGCTGTATCTTTTCCAGCTGGAACTGCAATTCCTGAATGGTGTCCTGCAAATGCTTTTTCTGTGCAGTTAGCGTCTCCAATTTTGTGATCTGTTGTAAGGTTTGTTCGATAGCGGATAACTTCTGCACATCCAGAATCCCCGCAATGGAAACATCGTCATGACTGCCGGATTTGGAGATGTTTGCAAGATTGGCTTGCAGCATTTCTGTTCGCTTTCGGAAATTGTCGTGTAAAAAATCAAGTGCAACATTGCGGTAAAAAGAGTGCAGCATCTCGGCAAATGTATCATCGATACCGTCCGTTCCTAGAAAAATGGCAACGGGAATCTGGTTGTCCCAGATGTGGCAGCGAAATTCACTGGCTGCATTTTTATCGCAAATGGAAGTGCAGCGGTTCAAATGGCAGTTCTCATCCCATGGAATCGGCTCGTCCATGGTCCCGTCCTCGTATAGGGCAACGCATTTTCCATCGCCGATGTGCAGACCGATGGCGTAGGATTTGCATAACCCGACCGCAATTAGAGTAGTACCGTAGGCTTTCTGTACGTGAGAATGCTCCTTTTGTATCAGGTCTGAGATCTCGCTTTCCGTATGTGCTCTGTAGTTTTCCCCGGTGAAAAATTGAAAGGTTTTCTGGTACTTTTCCGGCACTCTCTCCAGTTCGTTCGGCGTGAAAGGGGATTTGATCAGGTCATTTCTCACGGCAATATGCCATTCCGTAATGATGCTGTGGATCAGCTGTGTCACCACACTTTTTTTCGTTTTGGAGTCTGGAAACGGAAAGGTGATTGATTTTAGAAATTCCCGAATCTTATTGCAAGCGATCTCTGCGGCAAAGCGGGAACCTCGGTCGCTCCGGAAGTACTGCTTGCTGCCGTGACCGTCTGCCACAGTTGCAACGACACAGTCCGCATCCTGCAGATATTGTGTGCTGTCCTGGCATACGGTATGGTTCAAGATATGCTGATAGCCCTTTTCTGAAACGGCAAATCCTTCGTACATCATCATTGTTTAATCCCATTCGTCATCATCATCGGAATCATCCGAATCCAGTATCATCGGTTCGGGCGATTCTTCGGTGCTTTCTATACTGCTGTATGCAGATTCCTTTTCTTCTTCCAGCATAACCTTTGCGGCTTCCGCCATCTGATGTTCCGCAGACGTAGAACGGACGTCCTTCACATCTGCCGGTGCTTCCGCAGAATCCTCGGAAACCGTTGCAGAGGTGCTTGCGATCTGTGAGGAGGTGACTGCAATGAAACGGATGATCTTTTTGAGGCTTCCAATGTCATTTACGGTAAACAGAAGTTCAACATTGCGAATTGCTTTTTTCAGCACTTCCCGGTTGGCATCTTCGCCGATTGCAATTGCAATTTTCAACGCAGCCTGATACCACTTATTTTGCTGTAGCTTTTTCAGTGCAGTGAGGTAGTCATCTGTTGGCTCGCCGTCAGAGAGGAGCAGGATGACAGGCGCATAAAATCCGGAAGATGCTGCGCCTCGGTCCATGAATCCATTTTTGGACAGCTTGTCGTTCAGCTCCAGAAATGCAGCTCCCAGATCGGTCAGGCCGTTGGCGTCCAGCGGTTCCCAATCATCAAAGGCGTCCAGAGACATCAGAGCAGGCGTGACCCATTCACAGCCGGTGGAAAATTTCAACACGCTCAGTTTGATTTCGGAATCTGCCTGCGATTCGGAAAGATGCCGCAGATCCGGAATCAGTTCCTCGATTGCAGAATTGACGGCACCGATTTTTTTGCCCTCCATGCTTCCGGAGGTATCGATCAGGAAAAAGATCGGCATGACTCTTTTCGGGATGCTCTCTGCATTTCCCAGAAAACTGCTTAGATTTTCAGACATAGTCTAGTCTCCTCTTCTGTTATTTGATTTCCATATACTCATTTTTGATTTGAATGCGGATTCCCTTTTGAATCAGAACACGCTCTCCGGGAGCGACAGTTTCATTGTTGATCCGCCAAGATTCGCCGGACTTGTTCATGAGTGCAATTTTGGTTTTGGTTTTATTCTGTACGACCTTTGCTGTAACTGTCCGGCATTCGTTTTGGTCGTAGCAATCTGTGATGTAGGCTGTAACAATCTCCTGCTTGGGGAAAATCGGAATGCGGAAATATTGTGTCTGGATCCAGCCAATGTGCGTGATTGGCTGATGACAGCACATACACGTTGCATTTTCAGTGGTATATCTGGTTTCTTTTCCGCAATTGGGACAGATGATGACTTCCGACTGGAACCGAAGCAGATTTTGCAGCCACTCCTTTTCCGTGATTCCCATTTTGTCTTCGCACATGACTTCCTTGCTGAAAGCCTTGATAAAGGTATTCTGAATATATACCGGCATCTGAGGCCATCTCATCAGGAAGTTATTGTGCACGCCCTTTACCGGACGGTTGGACGCATCCTTGGGGTCGGCAATGAAAACAGGGGATTCGCCGTAATAGCGCTTCTGTCGTTGTTCCGTCATGACGGCCTTGCTCTGCGTCTGCTCGCCCTCCAGAGGGTGGTTTCTCAGCAGAAGCAGGAAAAGGACAACGGCAAGAGAAAACTGGTCGGTTCTCTTATCCGGCGTCTTTCTTCCTACAACGATAGATGGTGCCATGTATCTGCATTTTCCAGCAATCCCGGACTTTTCTCCAAACTGGGAAACGTTGTCGTTATCGCAGATCAGGACATCTCCGGTTTCAGGGTTCAGGAAGAAGTTGCCATCATTCAAATCCTGATAGGAGAATCCACGGTTATGCAGAATCCGGAAACTCTCTACAATGTTGATGGCTGCATTCAGCAGCGTGTGAACACTGGAAAAGTCAATCTTTCCGATCAGGAAATCAGAAAAGTCATAGTAGTTATCGGGGCGCAGTTTCATAATGTAGCCAAATGTATCGTAGTACATACGGGTGATGGCAACGGGCCACAGGAATGAGTCTGTGGGAGCCTGTTCCCGGATGTTGTTTTGCAGGTTCTTGCGAAATCCCTCCATGTCCTTTATCGAACCTTTTTTGTACCATTTCAATGCCATCTGGTTTCCGAGATAGTCCACCAGATAGACATATCCCTGGCCGCCCTCTCCTAATTTCCGGACGATTTGAATCGTTCCCATGTTATCATCTAATTCAATTTGCATTCCTGCTTGCAATTCAGACATTTTTCTATCTCCTTTTCCTTAGTCTTCCGCAGCGAGAATCCGGTCGATTTCCCGAATGATTTCCAGCCTGCGTTTCCGATTTTCATTCTCTGCATTCAGCTGATTGTATTTTTCCTCTAAAATATGTGCCTTTTCCATGTTGATGAACGAGGTGAATGCCGCAGTTTCCAGACTTTTTTGTAAGCTGATAATATCCTGCTTTACCAGATCCAAGAAAGGAATTTCAATGGAAACCGCATTCATGACCTGTTCGTTTAAAATGTTCTTCAGGATGCAGACATCCTGGTTGAACTCGCTCGGAATCTTTTCAATTGTTTTTCTGTAGTTCTGAAAGAACTGCGCATATGCTCTTTCTGTCAACTGGCTTTCAGTGGAATTTGGACTTTCCTGTAGTGCATGTTCCAGCAGCTGATTCAGCTTGGTGACTGCTGGATTTTCCTGAATGGCAAAGAGTGGAATTGCATTGGCATCTGCCGTTTCAACCGGTGGGAGTTGAGCCAGAAGGGTGTCCAGTTCGGCGAGTGCATTGTTCGGATGCTTTTCACAGAAGTTTTGCAGATTGTGGTACAGCGGGCTGTTAACTGCGATCACTTCGTTTGTCACAGATTCCACATTTACAATTGCATCGTTCAAAGAATTGCTTTGCGGTTCATTGTTGGAATTGATTTGCTGATGAAATAAGATCTGATAGTGCATCGACTGTTTGTCCGGCTGGATCTGCGGATTTTCTTCATCTGTAAACAGAGAGATGCTGTAGAAGTTGCGTCGGTCGTCATCAAATTTTTTATATCTTGCGATGTTTCCAAAGGGTGTGGAAATCAATATTTCAAACAGGCTTCTGGAGTAGCGGCGAATCAAGCTGTTATAATAGCCTTCCGGTGCAATTTTTCCGCATTGTTCGGAGATGTACTTTTTCAGTGCTTTCTCCAGCTCCTTGAAAAAAGGATGGGAAGGTGTCAGTTCCAGACCGGATTCAAATGCGGTTAAAATCTTCTTTTCGCTCTCACGATACTCTTCCACTGCCAAATGTACTACATTGTCGATAAACTCCTCATACATCGCAGTAAATTTGCTGTCCCGTATGGATGCGTCAAATCGCTCCAAAACACCTGCACCGGAGAGTTCCTCGTACTGTGCTCTTCGAATCTCGTCTTCGGTGATCTGATAGCGTACAGGGTCGATGCTTTGAATTGCATTTTTGCGGACTTTATCCGTGATTGGCTTGTTCTCTTTGCACTGCTGTACAATTTGCGTCCGGCACTCTGCCAGTGCGTTATGAATTCTCTGCCTTGCCGTTCTTTTTAGTTCGTCAACCAGATTGTCCATTTGCAATTCTATGCTGGAATTGCCGTCGATCTGATTTTCCTGTCGGAGTTCACTGAATAGTGCGAGCACATTTTCCTTTAAGTTGGCAATGCACTGCTGCATCACTTGCAGGCGAACGGTATTGTTGTAGTCTTCAAGCAGGCTGCGGATGGTGTCGATGCCGTCTCCGGCAAGTCCTTTTTCTTTTAGGCTTTGTAAAATTGCACTTTGCGTATTGCCGTTGTCAAGTTCAATTCTTGCCCTTGCGGAGCCGGCCGTCAGGCGCTGTGCAATCAATGCCGTTGGCATGATTCTGTAATTTTGCAGTTCCTCTCGAATCCGCTGCAAATTATCCTGGAGTGTGGTTGCAATATCTGCACGGTTTGCGAAAACAAATAGCTTTTCCCCAATGGAAATGCCGTCATCGTCTTTGTCCACAGATTCAAAGAACTGTACCAGAGAATCATTGAAACTGGGGCGATCTGCATTGACAATTAAAATGACAGCATCCGATTTTTTCATCCACGCTCTGGTCTGGTCTTTGTGTAGTTGTGTCGGAGAATCGAAACCTGGGACATCATATATGATCGCATTTCGCATGGCGGAAAGCTTATCGGAGCGTATCACAATTTCCTTAACGGCAAGTGCTTTTGCAGGATTTTCGATGTATTCCTTTACCTCGGTTTCTAGTTCATGGTTAACAAAATGCAGAGATTCAGAACCGATCAGATTTTGAATGCTGCTCCGATTTTTGATGATTTCGAGGATGTCGTTATAGATATTTTTCTGTTCCGAACGCAAGGGTGGCAATTGTTCGGTTTCTTTGTCCAGCAATTCCTTTGACCATTCGCTCCAATGCTGCGGGTTTTCAATGCCGAGAAGGTTCAGCTTTCTGTGAAATTCCTCGTTGAACTGTGCATCGGAGTAGAAATCGACCTGTGCATCGTTCTCCGTGCCAAACCTGATGCTGGTTGCGGTGTATGTGCACCGTGCGTCTTTCGTCGGAAGAACATCATTCCCCATAAATGCGTTTGCAAAAGTACTTTTTCCGGATTTTTCAAGGCCAACAATGGAAATCTCAAAGGTATTGTTTTTTAGTTTTTCCTGAAAAAAAGTCATTTTTTTCAGAATTTCCCGGAGCTTTTGCTGATAAGAAATTTCAATTACCTCACTATATTTTGTATCCAATAGCTTTTGTACACAAGAAATCTCTGAACTCAGCCGTTCTAATGTTTCTTCACGATTCATCGATAGCTCGTCCTTTCTGATAAGCATATTTCTTCTCAAAAAAATTATTTTTCAAATGGTGAATACTATTAACCACCACTATCCTCATTATATCATATAATAGATATGATGTCAAATAATATTTACCATATCTTCAAATGAGGGAAACCAATATGTTCAAACTGAAAACCACCTTGGGCACCAACAATATCTGCGGACCGAATTTGATTCGGATCCGGCATGAAAAAGGGCTTTCTCAGCGACAGTTGGCAAAGAATCTGCAAATTGCCGGATATGATGTAGACCACCACTTTATCCGCCGCATCGAAAATGGAGAAAGATTTGTGACAGATATGGAGCTGGTGGCACTGGCAAAAGTGCTGCAGGTGGAGATCTCGGACTTGATTGATCCGACAATTCCCGTGGCGGTGCAGAAAGATTCCCTTTGATTCTATTGTAGCAAATGAGCAGGACAAACGTCTGTCCGTTCAAAGAAATGTTACGGCTGTAATAAAAAAAGGACCGGCTTGTCATGCAGCCGATCCTTTCCGTTATGATTTCTTGGGAGTATATTTCCGAATTTCTGCAAAACACGTGTCACAGTAGCCTAATTGCTTCTCCCAATGCAGCTGCTGTTCCGGAACGACTTTGCCGCAGCTTTCACAGCGGCAATTGCCGGAAGTGTCTTTCCAGGGTTGGTTTGGCTTTAACATTCGCAAAAATCGAAGCTGCCATGTTCCTGGTTGCAATAATGCTCATAAGCCCAGACAAACTGCATCATGTCCATTTCGTCCTGGAAGTTCGCTGAAGAATACTTCATCAGCCGGTTTACATAGAGGTTTCCGGATTTCGGAGACTGATAGAGATAGATGGTAAGCGGTACAAAGCAGGCATTGTGCAGCTCACACAGATCGATCAGCTCATTGGGGTTGTCTTCTTCATAGAGCAGCCCAAGCGTTGCACAGAAGTGCTCGTAATCGCCACGCCCTACAGAGCGAATGCGGTTGATGTAATAGTCTCTGTGTACGATGTGTCCTCTGTCTATGATAGCAACGTAACAGTATAGTGTTAGTTCTTCCGGACGAAAGCGGTCTTTTTTCAGCTGGATCTTTTCGATAAATCCGGCACAGGGGCGATGCAGCTGCAGCGGCGGAAAACGACGGTAGTTTTGGAATAATGCCGGAATCTCCCGTTCTGCCTTTTGATAAGAAACGCTCTTTATCAGTATGAGATCTCGTTTCAGCTGCAGACGCTGTTCCCTGATCTCCGGAGCAAGGTTTGCCATATCTTTCTCAGTGCAGTAGGTTTCCGGCTGAAACCAGCGGATCTTCTCGTAGCAGTCGTCCAGTCCGAAAGCAATTTTCAGATCTGTATCGCCAAGAGGTGTGATGCTTTCAAAGCCACGGTCTGAAGAAAGAACAGCGGTGCAAGATGTTCCAATGGCATAGTCGAGTTCCAGTGCGTAGTCATTTCGATGTTCTGTTCGATCGGAAAACAGGTCGAACTCCTCGCAGAAATTCTGGAATGCTTCTCGTTCGTTGGTAAAGGGCTTGTTGAAACATTTCTGATGCTTAGCAATCTTGCCGTTGATCGCCAGTGCAGCGGTTACTGTAACACTGGGATACGGTTTTTCCACTGTCTGAATGTCTGTGATGATGCCGATAAATGTGCCGTCTGGGTAGTTGCAAGTGTCTTTCATTGAAAAAATCTCCTTTGTATTGATTTGCAGTTTTTTCTGCCTTTATAGTATACCATGCTAAAAATCTATTTTGTAAAAACGACTTTGCAGGAGGCGATCGTGTGACGGAAGAAGAATTGTACGCAGGTGCAGGTGAGGTTACCAGAAAGTGTTTGGATGACATTCTGGAATCTGAGTATGGCTTTGTGCAGGACGATGAAGAAACTTACACATCGGAGTACCTGCTGACTTATCCGTGCAAAACATTTGCAGAGGGCTTGACGGATACGCTTTTGCAGCATGGATTTTCCGGACAGGCAGACGATGCCAAAGAAAAGATTGCTTATGTTCGGGAATGCTGTAAGCAGCGAGGGGTAACGCTCAATCCGGAAGTCATCAAAAGCTGGTTCTGCGGAACTCGTCCTAACAGTGGCGAACGCAGCCGGGACAGTCTGTTCCGGCTTTGTTTTGCACTGGGATTGAACGACCGGGATACGGCTTCTTTTTTTCAGAAGGTGTACTTTTCCTGTCCTTTCAATTTCCGCAGTGCAAAAGAAACGGTGATCTGGTACTGTCTGCGAAATGGACTGGGGTATCCGGAAATGCTGTCTCTGGCAGAGCAGGCGGAACAGTTGATAAATGGGGAAAGTACGGCAAAGGAAGAAATGTACTATGAGCAGACCCGCCAGCTGGAGAATGCATTGCTGCAAGTTGGTTCCACGGAAGAACTGCTTTGCTTTTTCCGGGAAAACCGTCTGGATTTTCAGATGCCTAGAAAGACTGCCATTCACTATGCGAAGTGCCTGATACAGGAAGCCACAGAACTTGCTCAAAATGCAGTTGCAGATCAAAATGAAATTTCCCACCAAAAGCAGAAATCCGGAAATGTTGATCTGCTGCTGAGTGTGATCTTCGGAGAGAATATGCGGACTTACCAGAAAAAGAGTTCCTTTTCCAAAGAGGCTGTTTTTCCGGAATTGATACGTTCTGATTTTCCCTTGGGAATGAACCTTTCCAGAATCAAACGGGGAGAACCAGTTTCAGATACGATTTTGCGAAAAACACTGATCCTGCTGAACTTCTATTGTTTCTTTGCAGTGCTGTTTGCAAAGAATGACACCTCCGATTTGTTTTGTGCCATTGAGTCTGATTTTCTGGACTTTGTCCATGAAACCAATGACCTGTTGTGCAGCAGCGGTCTGCCGGCTTTGTATGTGCGGAATCCTTATGACTGGCTGTTTCTGCACTGTGCCAATCATCCCTATCCGTTGGAAGAACTGCGGTCTGCCATGCGGCGGTACTATTTTGACAAGGCAGACGAAAAAAGCACATCACTTTCCACACTGTGATGAAAGTGATGTGCCTGGGTCATGTTGCTGTTAGAACATGGTCTTGATTTTAGAACTGCATTTGCAGGTGTAAGTAGAAGTCACCGCGGTTACGGTGTACCATGCGTGCTTCTGTGCCTTCTTCGGTCAGAATGTTTTGAAACATCCGGTGAAATTGAATGCTGGAAATGCTGCAGGGGAATCGGTTCTCCCGGCAGTAGCTTAAAAATCCGGCATATACCACAGCGGTTCGCTCTGCTTTTTTGTGCTTGGGTTCTGGCAGGACGATGCAGTGATTGTAAAACGCCTTTACCACATTGTGTTCGTTTTTGTAATGCTCCAATGCAGCTTCGCAGGCAGGAGAATAGGTGAAATTGTAATCGTTGTCGATCAGCCGTTCCAGTCCGGCATAGGCAAAATTGAAGATGCCCGGGAGTTCTTGCATCAGATCTCCTTCCAGATAAATGTTCTTGTAGAGAACACCCTCCTCCGGCTCCTGATTGGGAGCGAGGTCATGGAAGCACTGTTCAAAGGGAATGATCAGCAGCCGGCGATAGAACCCGTCGCTGTAATCCTTGGTCTGGATCATATCATTTGCAAGGAGAATGAACTTGCTGTGGATCTCTGTGGTATAGGACTTTTCAAATTTTTCTTCGATTTCAATGGAATCGCCGCCGGTCAGTGCCTTTAGGTCAGCTGTGCTGTATAGCTTTTCTGTCTTGGTCTCAGAGGAAATGTTCAGCAGCTTTCGGTCCAGGTTCTGCTTGCCAAATCTTCCGCTGCTGATCTGATCCAACGCAACAGCAGATACATTCCATTCTCCCAGCATATGCTTGATCATGTTGGATAACAGAGACTTTCCGTTGGAACCGGAACCCAGAAAGACAACAAGCTTCTGCATAATGTCTTCATAGTATAGGCAGGCTCCCATGATCTCCTGAACCAGATCGATCCGTGTCTGGTCATTGTCAAAGAGTTCCTGCAGAAAGCGGAAAAACTGCGGTGCTTTTGCCTTGGGGTCGTAGTCATATGGAATCTGTACCAGACAGAAAATGTTCGGCGTTGGTTTCTCTATCGTTTCCTCCTGTAAATCGAAGATGCAGTTTTGGAATTGCAGAAGTCCCGGACGCATTCCGTTATCCTCTGCATAGGGAACTTTTCGCTTAAAATAGGGGATATACTCGTTTTCCTGCTTTCGTTTCCAGATATTGCAGGAAGCTTCTTCAATGATCGCAAAGAAAATCTTTTTGTATGCGTGATCTTCCAGGCATTCATAACACTTTGACTTGAAATTGTAGAAGTAGAGCTTTCCATTGCAGTATAATGCGTGGACTCTTGTCATTGCATACTGAATGAATACGGTGTGATCGAATTGAATCTTGCTGCCGTTTTCTTGAGTAAATCCACGTTGTGCCAGCATCTTTTCCTTGAATTCTTCCGGCGGCAGACTGCTTTTCCATTGTTCGTTTTCTTTGTCTTTGGCAATGTAGTTTGTTTCCTGAAATGGTTTCATATAATTTTTTCCTCCTGTTGTAAATTGGCGGAGAGATTTCCGCATGATTCATTGTATCATAGGAAGAAATGGGTTTGTAACAATGACTTTTCAAGTGGTTGTTACAAATGCCGTATGGCGTTGTGTTACGATGACAGCCGGGAGGTGATGGGATTGCAGGAATGTGTTTGCAAGGCAATGGAACTGATCTCTGTTTTGCAAAAGGAGTCCGTTTCTCCGGCAGCTTTTTTGAAACGGCACGTACCATTTTTTTCGGGTATCCCTTTGTGGTCACTGCTCGCACCGGAATGCAGGCAGAAGGCAGTTTACACAGAAAGCAGCTATGTCTACTTGATCGGCAGCTATTTGTATTTTCAATGGGAGAGAAAACCGGTGACATGGCTGGAGCGAAGACGGTTTGCTGTCTTTCCGTCACACTCGGAATTTTATCAGAAAACATTGTGCAGCAATTGGAAAAGGCGATTTCAGACATTGCAGGAATTACAGGAATACCTTTTGCAGATGCCGTCATAAATCAATATCACAACTTTTGAAAAGAGGAACTTACCATGCGAACGCCACTGCCAGTCGGTACACATCTGACCCTTTCCGCCATTGGAACCCAGCATCAGATCACAGTGCAGATTCAGGAACTGATCGGAACAGGAGCCAGCTGTCTGGTCTATACGGCGGTTTGCAGGGACGGAGAACAAAACGAATTCTATCTCCGGCTGAAAGAGTTCTGTCCGGAAAATCTACACCTGATTCGGCAGCAGGACGGCAGTTTGCTTGCAGCAGACGAAGAAGCTTTTCAGCGGCAGATGCAAGGCTTTATCTGGGGGTATCAAAAGCAGATGCAGTTCCGGCAGTTTTCGGAGAGTTGCAACAGTATCAGCAATGTCCAGGGCGTTTTTGCCGGAAACGGCACCCGGTATATTGCTATGAACTGTCAGAACAGCATTCCGTTGGAACAGCAGGAGTTGTCGCTTTATGACACATTTCGGGTATTGCGTGCAGTGGCACAGCAGCTGGACAATCTGCATCAGCATGGGTATCTCTATCTGGACTTAAAGCCTGCCAACGTGCTGCTCTATCCGGAAACGCCGGAACTGGTGATGCTGTTTGATTTTGACAGTGCCATCGAAAAAAGCCGGCTTTCTGATGCAGTGATCTCCTGTACAGCAAAGTGGGCAGCACCGGAAGTGTTACAGCAAAACCGCAGAAAGATCGGCGTTGTGTCCGATGTCTATACGCTGGGCGGACTGTTGTTGTACCTGTTGTTTCGCCGTGCTCCGGAAGTAAAGGACAGGAGAAATCGTGCAGTATGGGATGCAGAGTTCCCGGACTCAGTGCTTGCCGGAACTTCTCCGGAAATCAGACGCATGGTCACGGAGCTGCTGCGAAAGACCTTGGCTGCCAATCCGGAAAAGCGATATGCCTCCTGTGCGGAACTTCTGGCACAGATCGAGCCTTTTCTGGATTCGTTTCGACAGCCAAAGCCCTATCTGCAAACAAAACTGCCCTTGGGTAACAATTACTTTTGCGGACGGGATATCGAATTGCAGGAGATCCATACCCTTTTGCAGCAGGAAAAGTTCCTGCTGCTCCACGGTGTCGGCGGTATCGGAAAAACAGAACTGGCAAAGCACTATGCTATGACGTATGCGGAGGAGTATGACGCCGTTGTATTTGTTCGGTTTCTGGATAGTATGGAGAACACCATTCTCAGCGATACCAATTTTCCCATTGTGCATTGCACACGCTCTGACGGGGAAAGTGATGCGGCATATCTGGAACGAAAAATGCAGGTACTGCGTCAAATCTGTACGCCAAGGCATCTGATCCTGCTGGACAATTTTGATACTGGTGACTGCGAAAATCTGGACTTCCTGACAGAACTGCCTTGCCCCATTCTGGTGACCTCCAGAGTGGATTATGACGGTATTTTCCCCCAGTATGAGGTGGACATTTTGTCTGACGAATCAGCGTTGTATCAGATGATGGCGTACTATACAAAGAGAGAGCCGGACTTGTACACCGATGCCATATTGAAGGCACTGAATGGGCATACCATGGCAGTGGAACTGGTGGCGAAGCAAATGGCACTGCATCAGCTCACCTCCCGTGAAATGTATGAGAAACTCTGTGCAGAAGGCATTTCCGGAGATGACGGTAAAGTGCGTCAGCTGAAAGACAGTACACTTCGGGAAAAAACAGCGTTCCATCATATGGAGATCCTGTTCTCGGTGCTGGATTTGTCCGAATCGGAAAAGCAGGTGCTTCGCTGTGCTGCCCTGGTCGGTGCAACGTCAATGGAACGGCAGTATTTTGAAGTCATCAGTGACTTGAACGAGGCAGAGATCAGCAGCCTGGATCGGCTGATTCAAAGCGGCTGGATCTCCGAAGTGTACCAGAATGAAATGTGCACTCTTTCCACCCATCCACTGATCGTAGAAGTGCTGTGTGAAAAACTGCGTCCGAACAGCAGGGAATGCAAACGAATCCTGATTATGTCAGGTGCCGTTGCCAGTTACATTGAGAAATCTGAGAATGCAGAACAACGATTTTTATCTGTGCAGTGGCTGGATCATATGGCACATCATATTCAAGGTGATGACCCGGAACTGTCGTATTTCTTCGGCACCATGTGTTATCCGCTGTATCTGGGAGAAGATCGTTATGAGGATGCTCTATGGGCAGCACAGCAGGAACTTCGGATTCTGAGGCTGGAGGAGGATTCCAGGCAACGGCAATTCAATGCACTGTCTTTTATCCGGGATATTGCAGCACAGCTGCATGATACAGAAACCAGTGAAAAAGCGGCGGCAGAAATAGCGGAACTGCATTTATCAGCAGAGGAACAACTCAGCGATCTGAGTGGAATACTGTTAGGGTATATAACCGATCGCTGTGATTTTGAAGGAACGAAATCATGTGTAGAACAGATCTTACAGCTTGCAGAAGAAATCGGAGAGCCTATGAAGCTTGCTTCGGCTTATTCCAATTTTATCTTGCTGGAAAATGCTTATTGGATCGATTGCAATAGTGCGGTTTACCTTGAAAAAACATTGTTCTACGCAGACCAGTGCTTTGCAGAACAAACGGCGGAACAGGAGCAAGATATGTCATTTTGGTCAGAACTGGGGGATATTTATCGGGACTGTGAGCAGTTTTCCCGTGCAATGGCGTGTTATCAAAAAGAGCGGGAATTGTTTCAAGTGCAAATGCAGGAAGAGCCTATGGAGGAGAGTACCAAACTGGTGCAATTTCAAACCGCTGTGGCAGTCTGCAATTTGAAAATGAAACAATTTTCTGAAATGGAAGAAAATTACGAGGAGGCAATCGCACTGGCAAATCAGCTCTATGGAGAGGAGCATGAAGAAACCGGAGAGATCTGGGCTACCTATGCCTGTGCATTGATCGACTGGTACAACGCTCAGCCAAGCCGGGAACTGCTGAAAAAATGCAAAGCTGCCATGGAACAGGCGTTGGAAATCTTACTGGAGCATGACGTGTATGGCGAAGTTAGGATTGCAAATTTGATGATGCGGTATAGTTCTGTGCTGTCAGAATTGGGAGAATTCCAGAATTGTGACATCGTTGCAGCTGAGGCGTTGGAGTATTTTCAGAAGAATTTCGGGGAACTGCATGAACAAATGGAATGGGCATATCTTATGGTAGGAGACAATTACCACAAAGCAGGGGATAAGGAAAATGCCAAGCGATATTATGACCTGGCGATCCGGGTCTTGCGGGAAAATGATTATGAGACGGATGAGCTGGAAGAACGAGTGGAGGAGATATTGCAGGGGATGTGATTGTGGGAAAGGTGTGTCAATTTTTTCACGGTATAGCGTGATTGATGGTGAGAAAAGTGATACGATTTTGTGAGTTCTTTTTTGAAAAAATGTCGTTAATTTTTCGATGATCAGAGATTCAACTCGTCAGGGCAACAGCATTTACTTTTGAGGAGAAACGGAAGAAGGGTCAAAAAGAATATCAAGAAAAAGCGTGGGTTCGAGAGCAGCCCTGAACATAAGCCGCTTTTTGCTGATGCGTTTATACTGGGCTTGAGAAACCAGATTCAGTGCAGTTTTACGCAAAATGTTGAGATTCAGCGGAGAATTGTCCTTTCTTGCCCTTGAGGCATCCTCACGAAAAACAACATCAAGACACCAGTGAAGCTGGTTTTCAATAGCCCAATGCTTTCTTACAGAATCCGCAAATGTTTCAAGATTCGTAAGCGAAGTGATAAAATATCTCGTAAATTCACGGATTTCGCCATTTTCCGCAATCGTTGACCTCGCACATCCAAGTGCATTCAGTCCGTTCCATTCATTCTTTTGTTCCAGCCATGATAAATCCGTTAAAAGCTGATACTCCCTCTTTTCAATCCTTCCATGCCCTTTCTCGATTGTTGTTTTGGAAGGAATATCAGCAGAAAATGCTTTGAAATAGTCCTCGGTATCCTTGTACAATGCAGGCTGATTAATCGTGTAATCCGCTTTCTTGTCGCTGTTGCCCTGCGCCCTTGTTATTCCTGTATCAATCCGTGCAGAAAATCAGCTTCTGCCTGATTGCAGCGTTTGCCGTTTTCACTATACAGATTCAGATGGAATACATGGCCGTCTGACGGCATCCCTTCACCGTATTCCGCATAAACAAAAGGAATCTCCAGCGTCTCCAGCTTTTTCTTCATCGGCATTGTACACGGCCGCAGTCCGTCATTGACACTTGTCATCACATAAGCCGGTGGGAAGCTGGTGTTCATATATGTTAAAGCCTGCTTCAACAATTGCTTCTGCTTTGCGTTGGTATCATGGGTATAGTTATCAATTTGGTCGTTTTTCAGAGACATATCATAGACACCGCAGTTCAGCGCCACACCGTCCGGCAATTGGTCACAGGTATCGAAATCCAATTGTTTCCGATATGCAGCATTGCCTGCCAGAATACAATACTGACTCACCAGCTGCGCACCGGCAGAATCACCCACCATAAACCAGTGTTTGTTTTGGGTATAATACTTTCGGTTTTCCAACGTCCAGCGCACTACCCGGCATACATCTGCAATGGCTGCCGGATAAGCGTGTTCGGGTGCATGCCCGTTATCGCGCCCGATTATTCCCTGCGCACTCAGTATAACTCCGTG
>OLQM01001828.1_pt1 | contig 22758 bp, 17 predicted proteins | sample 1673161 | NCBI WGS metagenome assembly OLQM01 (sample SAMEA3136761, study PRJEB25190) | human gut metagenome | reverse complement strand
TTAACATACGCGGAACATTCTCATAGAAACCACCACCTGTAATATGGCTGCATGCCTTTACGGTCACGCCGGACTTTTTAATGTTCTTTAATGCCTTTACGTAAATTCTGGTTGGTGCAAGAAGTGCTTCGCCTAAGGTCTTTCCAAGGCTGTCATAATAGGTATTTAAACCTTCTTTATTCATTTCCTTCTCAAATACCTTACGTACCAGAGAGAAGCCATTGGAATGTACGCCGGTAGAAGCCATACCGATCAGCACATCTCCTGCTTCCAGTTTCTCACCTGTGATCATTTCTTTCTTGTCGCAGACACCTACTGCAAAACCAGCCAGGTCATAATCCTCTTCCGGCATCAGTCCCGGATGCTCTGCTGTCTCACCGCCGATGAGAGCTGCCTCAGACTGTAAACAGCCTTCTGCCACGCCCTTAACGATATCAGCGATCTTTTCCGGATAATTCTTTCCGCAGGCAATATAGTCCAGGAAGAATAATGGCTCGCCGCCTGCGCAGGCAATATCATTGACACACATAGCCACTGCGTCAATACCAATGGTATCATGCTTGTCCATGATAATAGCCAGTTTTACCTTGGTTCCGCAGCCGTCTGTACCGGATAATAATACCGGCTCTGCCATTTCCTTGATCTTTGCTAAAGAAAAGGCGCCGGAGAAACCGCCAAGTCCGCCTAATACTTCTGCGCGCATGGTCTTTTTTACATGCTCTTTCATTAATTCAACTGATTTATAACCTGCCTCAATATCAACTCCGGCTTTCTTGTAATCCATCATCTTCTTATCCTCCGAATTTGTCCTGTCTATACCTTCTGTAATGTTATTTCTGTGCCATATACTCTTTGTATCCGATCTTTTCCAGCTTCTCAGCCTTTTTCTCTACGTCTTCTTTTAAATTCTCAGAATATGCTTTTAACTTTCCTAACAGTTCCTCATCAGATGTTGCAAGGATCTTTGCTGCAAGGATACCTGCATTGGCACCGCCGTTAATTGCAACGGTTGCAACCGGGATACCGCTTGGCATCTGTACGATGGAATACAGAGAGTCTACACCGCCCAGATCAGAAGTCTTCATCGGGATACCGATTACAGGGAGTGGAAAGATAGCTGCACACATTCCTGGAAGGTGAGCTGCTTTTCCAGCACCTGCAATGATCACTTTAAAACCTTTTTCCTCTGCAGCCTTTGCCCACTTAAAAAACAGATCCGGTTCTCTGTGGGCGGAAATAATTGTCATCTCATAATCGATTCCAAACTTGTCCAGGATCTCTGCCGCTTTCGCCATAACCGGCATATCTGAGTCGCTGCCCATTACAATTCCTACCTTAGCCATCTTTCATTCTCCTTTTGAATAATATATATTAGATTTACTAATATATATGTTTTGTATATTTATCTTTTCTAATAATTATAATACTAAGAAATAAACCCGCAGTCAATAGTAAAAACGCAAAAAAGCAAATCAAAAAAAGCCGCACACTGCTTTTTTTGCCAGTGTGCGGCTCTTATCAGTCACTTAAGACTTATTTTGTTGCTTGAAACTCTCATGATCCTTGTTACTTAGGATTCCTCTTCTTTATGCTTCTTGCTCATAGCTGCCAGTGCAAGGAAGATACCGGAGAACATAAGGGTATTTGTCCTTCCTTCGTGTAATGTCGCAGGAAGATACTGCTTATGATCCGCTCTCCCTGCTTAAATTAATTTGGGTTTAAGCAAAGAGTCTTTCAGATACTGGTGAAACCAGCTTAGATTTGAATTAATAATATTTTAGAATTATTCCAGATACCTTGCTCATGTTCATTTTAGCACATGACACAGTGGATTGCAATACATTTATGCCCCTCCCATTTTATCCTTCAGGCCTATTTCCCTTTGTGTTCCCGCTTTTTCTTAGTATGTTATATACGCAGAAAGCCCCGGCCGTTTCCGACCGGAGCTTTCCGCTAACAGGGTATGTTTATGAGTTTGGGAATATTTTCTTTATTTCAGATATTCTTTCTATACATCCTGTTCTTTCTTTTTCCTTCCGATTGCAGTTAATGCAAGGAAGATTCCTGAGAACATCATGGTCAGTGCTGCTTTTACAGTGGTCTGGCCAGTCTTTGGAAGTGCTGCCATTGGGATCTCACCATCATCAATGACGATTGGTGCCGGTGACTCTGGTAATTCTGCCATTGGTACGTCTCCCGGGGTGATCGTTGTAGTAACACCAGGACCTCCGCTTGTATTAGAGATAGTTGATCTGTGGCTTCCGCCACCGCCTCCACCTGATGAACCGCCGCCACTATCTCCGCCACTGTAGCTGAAATATGCGGTAAATGTGGTATCTGCAATAAATCCGGCTTTTGCGATCTCACTTGCTGCGCTATAGTTCGTATTTCCATCAGACCAGCGGTTAAACTTATAATTTCCGATTCCTGCAACTGTTACTTCTGCCTTCGGATGAACCGGTGCAGTCATGTTGTAGGTACCATCTGCATTCTTAGGTCTGGTAACAACTTCTTTTACCTTACCGCTTACTGTTCCATAAGATGGATTTTCAGAAATATACTGGAAAGTAACCTGATACTTATCTGGAATGTTGTCTGGCTCATCTGGATCAATTTCTCCGATCTCGTCCATACTGTAATATACATTTACCATATTTTCCTTAGGATCAAGACCGATCTGCTTATCTGCGCCTTCAATGCGTTCCAGAACGTAATTCTTTCCGTTAAATTCAGATTCTTTTGGCACTGTAGTCGTAAGGATCTTTTCTCCGAATACACCGATATCACTTACAATCGCTGCTGCTGTATCTTCTGTTACAACGCCATTGGCATCTTCATAGAAGTAATGGATCTCATAATGAAGATCTCTTCTTACAATAAAGTGTGCAATGAATGTTTGATCTTCCAGGTATTCAGAATTTCTCAGCTCATCATCACTATTGAAGAATGTCAGATCATCCTGCTGCCATTTTTCAAATCTGTAACCGTCTTTTGGTGTTACAGTAGATGGCTGGGTTGGATGCTGAGGTGTCTGTGGGCCAAGTTCTGTGATCTCACCAGTTTCACTGTCTCTGAAGATTTCATAAACAGTAGCAATCTCACTTGTTGTTCCTGTCACAGTTCCTTTATCATCATCTGCTGATACATAGGTGAATGTGATCTGATACTTATCCGGGATATCATCCTCATTAGTATCTTCGCTGTAATATACATTTACAATGTTCTGTTCATTGTCTGTTCCTACTGTAAGGTCATCAGCTCTTACAAAGGTATATCCACTGATTTCAATTTTCTCTGTATAACCTTTGATCTCATCCCCAAAGTGTGCATCCCTTGGATCTGACATATCACGGATTTCAACATTTTTATCTTCATCCAGATATTTCACCCTATAATTCTGCTCTGCTGCTGTAAAGGAACCTTTCAGTACCACATTTGCATCCGGCATTACAAATTTGCCGCCTGTAGTAGTCACTGCTGTTCCGTTTTCAGTTGCTGCCGTCCAGCCAATGAAAATATATCCTGTTACATTCGGATTTTCTGCTACTGTAACCTGTGCCTGATACTTATGATTTGCTACATCAGGAACTGCCGATGCACCTGTTGGAACATCACCTTCATATTGATAACTTACCTGATGGGTATTTCTGGTGTAATACAGCTTCAGGGATAATACATTTTGAATATTTGTAGTACCATCTGTTACTGTTCCAGCAATACTTGTATCCAGCGTAAATCCATCAACTGGTATTTCTTGTCCTCTTGTTGTAACGGACTGTCCTGCTGCTGTATTGAATGTATCAATATAGCGAAGTCCAAATTCACCATTCGGTCTTTCATACCAGTGCTGTATATGATAAATTGCAGTCTTAGGTACATAGTAGAAAATAACTACCTGATTCTCCTGGGTTACTTTCTGCACTGGATCAGATTTTAATGTATATCCTTCAAATGTCTTAAAGGTTATCATTACATTCTGGTCACTGGTAGTACCTGTTTCAACTGTACTTCCAGGTACCGGTGTTTTAGTGCCCTCCAGTAAATATTTTACTGTATAAGTCCAGCTCTGTACTGCTCTATACTTAAATATGATCTCCTGTCCATCCTTTGTGATCATTGCACTGATGGATAAAGTTTCAGGATAATATCCTTCTACTGTTTCAGCAGGTTCACTTACTGTGGAATTTCTTATTACAGTCTGCTGCTTCGCATCGGCAATCGCTACATCACCACACATATATTTCACAGTATATGTGACTGTATCAGAGTTTCTCCATCTTGCATATAAAGTTGTATCCTTTACGATCTGTGACTCTGGAATAAACTTCTTTGTAAGTGCGCTGTCAGTATACCAGCCGAGGAATTCATCATCTGCTTTGTCCGGTGCTGCCAGTTCTTCTTCTGTTAAAACAAAACCTTTTTCCCTGGTAATACTAGCTTTTTCTTCTTTACAATTAGTTACGAAATCAACTGTATATTTCGGTTTTTCCCATTTTGCGTAGATGGTAAGTCCATCTTCTGTCATGGTCTCATTCCAATTTACCGGTTCCTTAAAGCCAGGATCCAGATACCAGCCTGCAAATGTATAATCAGAATCTACATATGAAGGTCTTCCTGGATCTCGGGAAGGTTTGCCTGTGGACAGTTTTGCCTCAAATTTGATGCTTTCCGGATCCATTGGCTGACAATTCTCAAAGCGAAGATTATAGGAATTCCTGGTATAATAGAGCCAGAGAACAGGTTCTTCGTACCATTCATTATACTGCTTCCAGTCAGAATACGTAAATCCAGTAATTGACATCTGATCTTCTTTAGTTAAATGTACATTACTTGAAGCTTCAAATGTCCTGTACGTTGTTCGTTCTCCATCTAACCCTTCCACATAGTAAATAATCTTTTTACCTGAACCTGCATCTTTTTCATACATGGTCAGATTTTCAGCTGGCATATTCGCTAAAAGCGTATACTGTATATTTCCAGAAGAATTTGGTCCCCAGCCGTCATCTGCACAGGCGGTTTCCCATTTCGCAGATACGTCTACACCATAACGGGCGGTGATCCTTAAACTTTCATCTTCCTTCCACTTCCACTTCCGACTGTTCCATCTCATAAACGTAATGGTATACGTAGCTCTTGCAAAATAAACATTCTTAACTGCCGTTCCATCGGCCGTTATCTTCACATCACCATCCGTTTTTTCTGCTACTGGTGTTGTCTTATATCCTTCCGGTACTTTATAACTTCCATTCGGGATAGAACTTCCCACTGTACCATTTCCATTTATCACATGGTTTACAGTGTAAACACCCTCTTTTACAGTTTCAGTCCAGTAAATAATCTTATAATCAGCTCTCTTTGCTGCTTCCCATTTCGCAGTAACTACCAGATCTTCTGCCGGCATGGTCTCCTGAAGGTTTTCCCAGCCTTTAAATTCATAGCCTACCTTTGTCGGATTCTTGTCTGGTTTTGTTACGGCTGCACCATAGCGTACCTGCTCAGGTGCAATATAAGAAGCATTTTCTCCTGTATTCCAGGTCAGAGTATAATAATTTCTTTCATATAAAATCTCTACTACCGTACTTCCATCTGCATTTACAGTTCCCTGACTGATAGCCCGTGGTGTAAATCCTGCATATTCTTTTGCTTTGGCTTCAGTTGTCAGTCCGGTTTCACCTGGCACTGTTTCTGTAGCTGCAGGTGTATCTGGCTTTGTATCATCTACATTTAACAGATAATGATTTACTGTGTAATTAACTTTTGCACCTTTGTAGGTAACGGTCACAGTCTTGTCTGTTGTATATGCATCATTAAAGGATACAGTTGTCTGATCTGGTGTGAATCCCTGGATTGCAGGAGATTCTGCTGTCAGGTTACAGGGAACACCGGATTCTACATGAGAAACCCACGGCTGTGCTGCCAGACTGCCATTGCTGTACACATAATTTACAGTAAGGCGTACCTGACCGGCTATTGGTGCATAACCAGCATAAACCTTCATATCACCAGTTACTTTACTGAAATCTGTATCCCAGCCTGTAAACCTGTATCCATCACGATCCGGCACTGCTGGCGCTTCTGCTGCTTTTCCATCTTCCACATACTGCGGACCGGAAATAAACACATCCTTTCCTTCTGCATCTTTATAATAGAAATTTACTTCATAACAGATGATCTCTTCTGTATCAGCTGTTACATACAGTGAGAAATGATCTGTCATAAATGCTGTTGCATCACCGTCTGCTGCTACAGATTTTATCATCTGTGCATCATATGTTTCTGTATCAGAAGCATTTTCACCCATGTAAAGGACTCTGGTGCCGGAATTTCCAATGGCGGTTCCTTCAAAAGTAACTTTTACACTTCCATCTGGCTGAACTGCTTCACCATCTTCATTGTAAAGGGTGATATCTGCTGCAAAAAGATCCGTTACTCTGCGGTTTTCAGCTTTTAATATATCATCTGCAGCTGCTTTCATAAGCTCCAGCTGAGCTTCATCCTCTACTGCATTAGCCTCAATATAGCCATTTTCAGGAAGCACATCGCTTAAAGCTGTCAGCTTCACTGTCACGCCTTCTGCTCCTGCAACTTCTGCAGAAAGTACAATTTCAGAATCAAATACACGCAATGCATTCAGTGTACTCTTATAAACCTTCGCTGTACTGCAGTAACCAATACCTACCAGATCTCCGTCATCTGCTGTTTTTGCCGGTGCTTCTGGCTGTGGTGCTGGTAATGTTTCCGGGATAGCCGCTGTTGTTTCTGCCGGCTGTGCAGGCTCTGTTTCCGGTTCTGTACTTTCCGGGGTTCCTTCTGGTACAGTTGTCTCTCCCGGGCCTGCCGGAACTTCCGGTTCAGTTTCTGCCTCTGCTGTGGTTTCTTCTGCTGCAGAGCCTTCCGGTCTGCTTTCTTTTTCTGCCTCTGCTGTGGTTTTTTCTGCTGTAGTCTCTTCTGTCGTAGTCTCTTCTACAGTTGTTTCTGTCTCTGGTTCAGGTGCAGTCTCTGGTTCAGAAGCTTCTTCCTTTTTCAGTTCTTCCGCTTTTTCTTCTTTGACCGGCTCTGCAGCCTCTGCTGCTTCTTCCTTTTCCGGTTCTGTTGGCTCTGCCCCATCTGCTGCATTTTCTGCGTCTTCCTTCATGGCAACTAACGGTACACCATGTCTGGAAATAGAAGCTGTCACTTCACCTTCCTGCGCCGGTTCTTCTGCCGGAGCCTCTGCCTCTGGTTCAGAAGCTTCTGTCTCAGGTTCTGCTGCTTCCGTTTCAGCTGGCGCCTCAGTCTCAGGCTCTGTTATCTCCTCTGGAGCTTCTGTTGCTGCCTCAGTCTCTTCTTCCTTAGTCTCTTCCGGCTGCTCTTTGCTTTCTTCCACATCTTCCTTGGTTTCCGGAACTTCTGCGGTCTCTTCAGCAACTGTGGTCTCTTTTTCTGCATCCGTTGGATTTACAACATTTCCTGTTGTTTCTTCGTTTACTGCTTCTGAAGGCTTTTCTGCCGGAGCAGTTTCTGCAGGTTTGGAAATAATGTTTCTTTCTTCATCCCCAAACTTATCTTCATAACTCTTTATGGTAATACGTTTGGTGGTCTTTTCCTTTTCTTTTCCGTTTTCTGTTCTTGTTACAGTTGTAGAACAGCTGATGGTATCTTCCCCGTTATTTACGTAAAGGAAATAAACCTCTTCCTCTCCTGTTACCATGTACGTATCATCTGCATCAGCCGGAAGCTTTACAAATACCCGTAACTCTGCCTCCATGCTGTCTCCCTGGATGTCCGGATAGACTTCATATACCTTTCCGTCTCCAAAGAACAGTGCTTCAAACTTTTCCGTGGCACCGTCGGTAAAATCCAGGCTGTCCTGTGATACCACATTTTCGTCTTCGATGGCCTGACGGATGGCATCCACCAGGTCAGCGCCGCCAATGGTAAAGTCCACTTTGTTTCCTGATGCTGCAAAGCTGACATGCAGATCTGTTCCCACATTGGTGAAGATCATGGCAAATGCCAGCATAAATGCCAGGAAACGCTTCTGTAAACTAACCATTTTTCCCGTTCGTTTCTTGCGTCTGCTTCGTCCTCTCATACCCTGTTTCTCCTCTCTCTGAATTTTGTGCAGGCCCCATTTCCTGCCAAACTCCAGTACTTCCTGAATCCCGTTTCACAATCATTCAGTTTATACTTTCATTTATCTTTATCATAGCAGAGATAGCGTTATACCAGGCGTTATATGGATTTATATTTTCAAAAAATTTTCAATTTTTCAAATAATTTACAGACTCTATGAGTTTTTTTCTCAGTCGTTCTTGTGTTTTTTTATAACATATGCTATAATTCGCTTCAATGAGTTTTTTTCTCACATCTTCGCATTTTGGAGGTTTGTATGCTGAATCAGTTTGTTTTAAGAAATTACAGATTATTTAAAAATGAAACATTGCTGGACTTTTTTCCGGCTCCTATTAATGAACACAAAGCTTCTCTGCTGACAGCGCAGGGAGACGGCGAATCATTTCTTCCTGTTATCTCCCTTTACGGTCCAAACGGCTGCGGAAAATCTTCTATATTAGAGGCGCTCTGGAATGTATGTCGTCTGGCTGCAGGTGATTTTTCTCTTATCACCTCTTCCGTCCGTTCCTACTGCCGTCTGGATAATACATGCAGAGAGCTTCCTTTAAGTTTTGACCTGCTTTTTCGCAGAAATGGTTTTCTCTTCCGTTATCAGCTTGATGTAAAACAAGGCGCTGTCCTGGAAGAAAATATGTTTTACGGCAAACCCGGTTCTGATGATGCCGGCGTTCTTTTTGCCCGCAAAGCAAATGAACTCCATATTGGAAATGAAGCCGGGAAAATGGATTTTTCCACTCTCCCGGCCGGGGTCTCTCTTTTACGCTATCTTGACCCAAAATCTTCCTCTGAATGTGCAAAAGCTGCTGCATCCTGGTTCAGCCAGGTTCTGTTTTTCCGGGAACATGACTATAAAAAAGCCCCGGATCTGCCCTCTGAAGTAGAAGAACGTCAGGTCATCTGCCGTCTGCTCCAGGCTATGGATATTGATATTTTAGATTACTCCATTACAAAAGAACAGGGCTTCGATGATCCATCCCTGATCCTGACCCATGGGAAAGCAGATGGAAATACCTTTTTTGTTTCTTTCAATGAAGAATCCACAGGCATCAGAAAGCTGCTTACCCTGATCCCGTTAGTCGTAAAAAGCCTGCGTCTGGGAAGTCTTCTATTAGCCGATGACTTAGATAACGTGCTCCATCCTCATCTGCTACGCTTTATCCTGTCTCTGTACCAGGATCATGAGAAAAATCCTCATCATGCGCAGTTAGTATTTACCAGCCATAACACAGCGATCCTTAATCCGGCTGTTATGCGAAGAGACGAGATCTGTCTGTGCTGCCGCCCGGAAGGAACGGATGCTGTTCTCTATCCACTTTCTTCTTATAAAAAAGAAAATGGCCTCATCCCAAGAAATGATGAAGCCTATGGTAAACAATATCTGGAAGGACGCTATGGTGCCAACCCCAGGATCTGATGACTAAAATTGATCTTTTTTCCATTTTCCCATTGCTTTAAACTACGTTCCACACGTTCACACACGGCCAGGACATGTTCCTGGCCTGCTCCATTTAACAGGACCAGATACTGGACCGGGCTGTAGCAGGTAAACAGATCTCCCTTTCGCAGACTCTCTCCTATGGCATTTTTTAACATCTCAGATGTCGTCTGCACCATTTCGCCTTCCAGCAATGCTCCTTTTCCATCTACAAGAGTAATGCAGAATAATGTATATTCAAAGGAAAAACGTTCTGCCATGCGGCTCACCAGACGGTAACTGTCAATAAAGGAAGGGTATGTACTGTAATAAGGTCCCTGGGTTTCTTCCCTCTCTTTTAAGGTATTTTCAATGTCCTTTAGCATATCGGAAGTGTAACGGATCTGACCGCTCATCAGGCGGAAACGCTGCAGCATGGTTTCAGAAGGCGGAAGCCCCTGTTCTTCAAAATACTGGACGACCACCTGTTTATAAACTTCCATGGCTTCCTGATACCGTTTTAAAGCGATCAGGCAGTCCAGCTTCATCATCTGGCATTCCTCATAAGGATACAGCCTGCTGGCTGCTGTACTTAAGTTTAAAAGCCTGTCATATTCCCGGTCTGCCTTTAAAAGCCGGCTTGCCAGGCGCAGGCATTTAAAATACAGCTCCTGGTATTTTACACCGATCACATTGACCCATTTTTCTCCTGTCATCTGAGAAAGGAATTCCCCGTAATACAAACTGCAGGCGTGGCACAGCTCCTCTTTTTTTCCTGTTGCAAGAGCACTTTGAGCTGCTTTTTCAAAATTTCTGGCATCAATGGAAACCGTCACATTTCCCTCATCCCACCGGTAAATACCGCCATCTGTACAGATATACTCATGCTCTGGCAGCATTTCTTTTAATAATCTGCGCAGCCTGAAAACTGCTGCCCTTAAACTGCCGGATGGATTAGCATACTCTCCATTTCCGTAAAATGCATCTAACAGCTCTTCCCTGCCCACTCCCTTCTTTCCTGCATACAAAAGGATCAGAAAAAGCTGCAGGATCTTCCCTGTAAGAGCAGTCCCTATAGGAAAAAACTCCCCTTCATATTCCACTGATATGGTTCCCATCATCCGCACAGTCAGTATTCCCTTTTTGTCCATATCATTGCCCATATCATTTCCTGCCTTTCTGTGATAAGGCGCCCTTTCTAGTACAGTTATTTACGAAACGATGTACTGGTAATTAATAGCTGCGCAGCTGGTCTTCTTCCTCTTTAGCTGTCTTATCGATGGAACGGATCTCCGCCTCATATCCGTAGGTGTCATTTACTTTAATATACACCTTATCTCCTGTTTTGCGGCCCTTGATCGCCTTTCCTAAAGGAGAATCAATACTTATAAGTCCTTTCATGGAGTTTCCCCGGACTGTGGTCACTAATTTATAGCTTTCTGTTTCATCATCTTCCGGAATATATAATTCCACCCGGTCGCCCAGACCTACTTCATCTGATTTTGACTCATCTGAAACAATACGGGCTGTTTTTATCATTTTTTCCAGATAACGGATACGGCTCTCGTTACGGTTCTTGTCCTGCTTTGCTGCCTTATATTCAAAATTCTCGCTTAAATCCCCCTGGGCTCTTGCCTCCTTTACTGCCTCCAATGCTTCTTTGCGCACCACCAGCTTACGGTATTCTATTTCTTCCTGCATTTTTTTAATATCGTCTTTTGTCAGATTATCATACATAGCTTTTCTCCTTATCTGCTTCCCTCGGAGTCTTTCATAATTTCTTTATTTTCCCTTCAGGAATTTTATTTTTTCTTTATCGTCTGCTCAAACTTTGTCCACAATTTACCTGTATATTATTACTTGTAAGGTTGATGAGACCTTTTACCATACAGGAAGACACTTTTTCATACCTAAGCCGGCAGATTCCCCCCTTTTCTGCCGGCTCCCTCCATTTTATAGGGCAATAAATTTTTCTCATGGTCTTATTCATGCCCTTATTCATGCTCTCTCATGCGGCAGAACAGTTCTGATACCACCCCTTCATATTCTGCAAGGTGCTGTGCCTTGCGTATCTTCTTCATAAGCTTTTCTTCTTCCGGACAGGAATGGATCAGAAATCCCCACAGTTCTTTCATTTTAAACAATACCGGTCTGTCTCCGCTCATAACATGGGTATATCCGTCACAGAGCAGACGGTGGAATTTCTCCAGCCGGTCTGCCTTCCTGTCGGCAGACATTTTTCCAGATACTTTCTGGGATGTTCCGTCAGCGATCTCTTCCATTAAAAATGGGTTCATCATGATCCCCCGTCCCATCATTATCTTATCCAGATCCGGATACTCTTTTACAAGACGGTCATAGTCTTTCCTTCGGAAAATATCCCCATTATAGCACACAGAATGTCTGCTTTTTTCAAATCCCTCTTTAAAAGCATTCATCCGCACATTGTATTTATAAAAATCTTTTAATACTCTTGGATGGATGATAAGTTCTGTTAATGGGCACTGGTTGTACAGACCTAAAAGAGTCTGAAACTCTTCTTCACTTTCCACCCCCACGCGGGTCTTGATGGAAAAATGAAGATTTTCCCGTTCCATTCCCTCACTGACCTCTCCCAAGAACCTGGCAAGCTTTTCAGTATCTTTTAAAAATCCGGCGCCTTTTCCCTTGGCTGCCACAGTACCTGAAGGACATCCCAGGTTCAGATTAACCTCTGTATAACCATATTCCTTTAATTTTACCGCTGTATCTAAAAAATCCTCCGGATCTGATGTAAGGATCTGGGGAATGACCTCCATTCCCTGATTATGCTCTGGAAGGATGTCATTTAATTCTTTGCTGCTGAAACCGCTTTTATGCTTCGGTGCCAGAAATGGTGTAAAATACCTGTCCATAGGCTTAAAACAGCTGTTGTATGCCTGTCTGTATATGTATCCTGTGATCCCTTCCATGGGAGCCAGATAAAATTTCATATGTCCTTTATCCTCTCATTTACCCTGATGTACTATGTTCGTGTCTATTATCCGTGTTTTTGCCAGAAAATACAATACCTTATCTGCTGCACTTCGGCAACAGACAAGGTATTAAAAAGGGGAGGATAAGTATTAATATTTTCTCTTTGGTGATAATCCTATTATAACCATTCCTTCCCCGTTTATTCTCTTTTCTTCAAAAATCCAGTCTGCTTTCGCAGAATTGTTCCATCATTCATTATTTACAGTACAAAAATAAGTACAGTTGTGATCATGATCATACTGATAATAATAGAAATAGAATTTACTGCACTTGCAAGACCAATATCCCCTTTCAGGTCACCGGTAAACGCAGGTGCTGCTGCTGCAATAGGGCTGAACACCAGTACCGCCAGTGTCTGACGATATTCCAATGGAAGGGGAAGAACAAAATAAAACATCAATGATGCCACCACTGCCACACCATAACGTATGGAAAGGATCTTTCCGATCTTTCCGATCTGCTTTTTATCGCCTGAAAGCTTAAAACCAACTCCAAGCATTAACATTGCCATAAACGCATTGGCATTTCCGATCAGCTGTGCAATACTGACAGCAGGTGCTGGAAGAGAAACATGGATCAGGGAAAGGATGAGCATACCGATATATGCATCAAATGGCGCAGATTTTATCAGTGTTTTCAAAATAGGGCCCACAGAAAACCTGCTGTTTTTATCTTTTGCCATAGAAGCTACACTGTAAGCACCTCCCAGACAGATAAACGCATTTCCCGTATCAAATAAACTGGTGATGACTACACCTGTAGGACCAAAAAAACCGGCGGTAAATGGCATGGTGAAATTTCCAATATTATAACCGGACATATTCAGGATATGAAATGCCTTTTCATCCCTGTCTTTCCCTCCAAGGATCCATCCAAGGCTCATGTAGAGCACGCCGCCTGCAAATCCTACAAGACACAGCAAAAGCATGGCAGGCTGTATCTCAGCCTGTGAAAAATTTACAATAATAGATGCAGGAAGTGTGATCTTAAGCACGATCTTTGACAATACATAAAAATCTTCTTCTTTAAAAAAGCCAGCTTTCCGCAATCCATATCCTAAAATAATAACTGCAATAAAAGAAGCTGCTTTCATCAGGATCGCTTCCATTTTTTCTGTCCTCCGTAATAACCCACCTGTATTAAACAGGCTGTATTTATGATCTTTTGCCCCCTCTGATACCGAATTGCTACGTGCTTTACACTCCCGCAATTCTAAAAACATTCGTAATCCGCTCATTTTTCTTCAAAAAATGGCTTCTTACTCATGTTTTTGGCGGGCCCCAAGGTCAAAACTCCTTCTGCAAGCAAGCTTGCGTCGGATTTCCGACCTTTTGACCCTGGTATCATAATATTACATTTCATAAACATTGAGGAGAAATATAATTATGCGTGATTATTTAAACAGACTCAGACAGCAGTTTCAGCGCTTTATGATTGGAAGATACGGAATGGACCAATTTGGGCGGTTTCTGTCCGGTGTGCTTTTGGCGCTGATCATCTTTAATTTACTGATCCCGGCGGCTCTGCCTTCTAGAATATTATGGGCACTGGAATGGATCGTGCTCATTATATTGTATGCAAGAATGTTTTCCAAAAACATTAATAAGCGTTATCAGGAAAATGAAGCCTTTTTAAGACGGCAGTTTTATGTATCAGAATGGTGGAAGAAGTGGAAATTCCGCTATCAGGAAAGCAGAAAGTATCATATTTACCGTTGTCCGAACTGCAAACAGAAAGTGCGTGTTCCAAGAGGAAGAGGACGGATCAGTATCCACTGCCCGAAATGCGGGACTGATTTTATCAAGAAAAGTTAAAAAAGACTGTATGACAAGACCGGCTGTATGGAAGCTGGTCTTTTTTTGCGATTTTATAGCGCATTTTTGTACGTGCAATCTGACCGGTTTACTTAAATTTTACAAAACCTATACCATACCTTGCTTTCAGCTATTGTAAAACTTTTGTATACTCCACAATGTAAGAACAAGAAAACAACAAAGAAAAATATAAATACCGCAAAACAATACAAACATAAAGCGGTACAAAAGTGGAGGAAAAGATAATTATGAAAAAAAATGGCATGAAAGTAATGGCAATGATCGGTTCTGCAGTAATGGCAGCAGGTATGCTTGCAGGATGTGGAAACTCCGGTGCAGCAGCTACCACAGCAGCTCCAGCAACTACAGCAGAGCAGACAACTGAAGCAAAGGCAGAAGAAACAACAAAAGAAGTAGCAACAGAAGCAAAGAGCGCAGATGCAGATTTAAGCGGATCCATCAGCATGGTAGGTTCCACTTCTATGGAGAAGTTCGCAAATGCATTAAGCGAAGCATTTATGGAGAAATATCCAAAGGTAACAGTAACCGCTGAGTTCGTAGGTTCCGGCGCTGGTATCGAGGCAGTTTCTAACGGAACAGCAGATATCGGTAACTCTTCCAGAAACTTAAAGGATGAGGAAAAGGCAAAGGGAGTTGCAGAAAACATCGTAGCAATTGATGGTATCGCAGTTGTAGTTGATCCTGCAAACACAGTAGAAGATCTGACCAAGGATCAGCTGACCAGCATTTATGACGGAACAGTAACCAACTGGAAAGATGTAGGCGGAAATGATGCTCCAATCGTAGTAGTAGGACGTGAGGCAGGTTCCGGTACAAGAGGTGCTTTCGAGGAACTGTTAAAGCTGGAAGATGCCTGCAAGTACAGCAATGAATTAGACAGCACCGGCGCAGTAATGGCAAAGGTAGCATCTACCCCAGGTTCCATCGGATATGTTTCCCTGGATGTATTAGATGACACTGTAAAGGCATTAAAATTAGACGGCGCTGAGCCAACCGAAGAGAACATCAAGGCAGGAAAGTACTTTTTAAGCCGTCCATTCGTAATGGCTACCAAGGGTGAGATCAGCGAGCAGAGCGATCTTGTAAAGGCACTGTTTGACTTCATCTACTCTGACGAAGGTTCTGAACTTGTAAAATCTGTAGGTCTGATCACAGCTGACAAATAATCAGTGGACAGATAACACGAAAAAGAAATAAAGACGATAAAAAGTGTGAGTCATACAAAACGAAAGGAGACTGTCTGCAATGACACAGGAAACATTTTCCGTCCGTTCCCATCATGGCAGCAAGTCTACAGTAGAAAGAGCTGCAGAAGCGATCTTCACCGCATGCGGCTTTTTCGCTGTTCTGGCTGTTGCTTCCATTACATTATATATGATATTCAGCGGTACACCGGCGCTGTTTAAAGTAGGCATCCTGGATATCCTTTTTGGTACCTTATGGCAGCCGGCTGCTGCTACACCAAGCTTTGGTATCCTGTATGTTATCCTTACATCCATTGTGGGAACCTTTCTGGCGATCCTGATCGGTGTGCCGGTTGGCGTGATGACAGCAGTTTTCCTGGCAGAAGTAGCGCCGAAAAAACTGGCCAATGTAGTCCGTCCGGCAGTAGAGCTGTTAGCAGGTATCCCGTCCGTTATCTACGGTCTGTTAGGTATCCTGATCTTAAATCCTCTGATGTATAAAATGGAACTGGCTGTATTTAAAGGTTCTTCTACTCATCAGTATACCGGCGGCGCAAACCTGATCTCCGCAGTGCTGGTACTGGCGCTGATGATCCTGCCAACCGTCATCAACATCAGTGAGTCTGCTTTAAGAGCTGTTCCGGGTCATTTAAAAAGCGCTTCCCTTGCATTAGGCGCTACAAAGATCCAGACTATTTTCCAGGTGATCCTTCCTGCAGCAAAATCCGGTATTATCACAGCCGTTGTTTTAGGAACAGGAAGAGCCATCGGCGAGGCAATGGCTATTACACTGGTATCCGGAAGTTCCGTAAACTTCCCCCTTCCATTTAACTCCGTCCGCTTCCTGACTACTGCTATTGTAGCAGAAATGGGATATGCATCCGGACTGCACAGAGAAGTATTATTTACCATCGGTCTTGTATTATTTGCATTTATCATGATCATCAACATTGGTTTAAACAGTATTCTGAAGAAGGGAGAGAAAACAAAATGACAGGTGAAGCCGCTATCCGTATCAATGGAAACTCCGTGATCCGGGAAAGCATTTATGGAAAACGCATCCGCAGCACAGATGTGATCTTAACCGGTATTATCTACGGATGTGCCAGTCTCTCTATGCTCCTTCTCATCGGAATTTTAGGTTATACCTTTGTAAGAGGTGTCCCACATGTGACCTGGTCCTTTTTAAGCACTGTTTCCAGCGCTACAAAGGGAACTTTCGGTATCCTTGGAAATATTATCAACACTCTTTATATTGTAGTGATCACTCTGCTGATCGCAACTCCTATTGGTGTAGGTTCTGCTGTTTACTTAAATGAGTATGCAAAACCGGGAAAGATCGTCCGTCTGATCGTATTTACAACAGAAACACTTTCCGGTATTCCTTCTATTATATTTGGTCTTTTCGGAATGGTGTTTTTCGGAAATACACTGGGACTGGGCTACTCCATTCTTACCGGTTCCCTGACACTGACTTTAATGATCCTTCCACTGATCACAAGAACCACCCAGGAAGCATTAAAGACCGTTCCTGACAGTTACCGTCACGGTGCACTGGGAATTGGTGCTACCAAGTGGTATATGATCCGCACCATCCTTCTTCCAAGTGCTATGCCTGGTATCCTTACAGGTGTTATCCTGGCGATCGGACGCATCGTAGGTGAGTCTGCAGCTTTACTGTTTACTGCAGGAAGCGGCTATTACCTTCCAAAGAACCTGTTTGGCAAGGTACTTGAGTCAGGTGGTACACTGACTATCCAGCTGTATCTGTTTATGCAGAAGGCAAAATACAATGAAGCTTTCGGCGTAGCAGTTGTTCTTCTGGTGATCGTACTGGCGATCAACGCACTGGCAAAATATCTGTCCCACCGGTTTAATGTAGAGACAAGATAAACGTGAAAGACGCGAAAGGGAAATGAGTATAATGGAAAATAAAGTAAAGATCTCCACACAGAACCTGAACCTGTACTATGGAGAAAATCATGCACTGAAAAATATTAATCTGGACCTTTATGAAAATAAGATCACTGCATTTATCGGACCATCCGGATGTGGAAAATCTACTTATTTAAAAACATTAAACCGTATGAATGACCTGGTTCCAAATGTAAAGATCGAGGGAACCGTGCTTCTTGACGGGGAAGATATTTATGATCCGCAGGTAGACACCACACTTCTTCGTAAAAAAGTGGGAATGGTGTTCCAGCAGCCAAATCCATTTCCGATGAGTATTTATGATAATGTGGCTTACGGCCCAAGAATTCACGGTATCAAGAACAAGGCACAGTTAGATGAGATCGTAGAGCGCAGTTTAAAGGGCGCAGCTTTATGGGATGAGGTTTCTGACCGTTTAAAGAAATCTGCACTGGGACTTTCCGGTGGTCAGCAGCAGCGTCTTTGTATTGCAAGAGCGCTGGCAGTAGAGCCGGAGGTTCTGTTAATGGATGAGCCTACATCTGCACTGGACCCGATTTCTACCTTAAAGATCGAGGACCTGATGGACGATCTGAAGAGCAAGTATACGGTTGCTATTGTTACCCACAACATGCAGCAGGCAACCCGTATTGCAGATTATACAGCATTTTTCCTGGTAGGCGAGGTAGTGGAATATGCTACCACAGATGAACTGTTTACCATGCCTAAGGATAAGAGAACGGAAGATTATATTACCGGACGTTTTGGTTGATGGAATGTGATCCTACGGTAAAATGTGAGAATGTAGAGTTGCGAAAATGTTGGAAAAGCAACGGAAAGGGGCATAAGGGATGCGCATTACTTATGAACATGAATTAGAGGAGTTGAATAAATGCCTGCGTGATATGGCCATGATGGTGGAAAAAGCCATTGAGCAGACTTTCGTGGCATTTGAAGACCAGAATTATACCATGGCAGAGGATGTTATTAAAGGAGACCGGAATGTAAATGACATGGAACGTGCCATTGAGTCCCGTTGTCTGTCCCTGATCCTTCGCCAGCAGCCGGTAGCAAGGGATCTGCGCCAGATCTCCACTGCTCTTAAGGTGGTAACGGATCTGGAGCGTATTGGAGATCATGCATCTGATATTGCGGAGCTGATCCTGCGGATTAAGAGTGATCATGCATACCACATTGTACAGCATCTTCCTGCTATGGCAGCGTCAGCCCAGAAAATGGTCCATGATGCAGTAGAAGCATTTATTAAGCAGGACGTGGAAGAGGCAGAGGAGATCATCCGCAGGGATGATGAGGTGGATGCGCTGTTTAATCAGGTAAAATCGGATGTGGTGGAGCTGTTAAAATCTGCGCCGTCCCATGCAGACCAGGGGATCGACCTGTTGATGATTGCCAAGTACTTAGAGCGTATTGGGGATCATGCGGTAAATGTATGCGAATGGACCCAGTTCTGTAAGACCGGTGCGCTGAAAAATGTGCGTATTATGTAAGGGGATTTAGATGTAAACACGAAAGAGTCCGCAGGCCGGGCTCTTTTTGGTGCGTTTTTATGCATGATATTCAAAAATATAATGCGGTATTTTGCACGTATAGCCATAAAATGTGGCAAAGTAATGCGGAAATTTGCTTGACATGTGCATGGTCTGCGATATAATACAAGTATAAAATGATACCGGGGTAAAAACACGTAGCAATCCGGTATCGGTGGGAAGCAAAATGTAAGAGGAGGACTATTTCATGAAGTTTTTTATTGACACAGCAAATGTAGATGATATCCGCAAGGCAAATGATATGGGAATTATCTGTGGTGTTACCACAAACCCATCCCTGATCGCAAAAGAAGGCCGTGATTTTAAAGAGGTTATCAAAGAGATCACTTCTATCGTTGACGGACCGATCAGCGGCGAAGTAAAGGCAACTACTGTAACAGCAGAAGGAATGATCGAAGAAGGCCGTGAGATCGCTAAGATCCATCCAAACATGGTTGTTAAGATCCCTATGACTGTAGAAGGCTTAAAGGCAGTTAAGGTTCTTCACGCAGAAGGCATTAAGACCAACGTAACTCTGATCTTCTCCGCAGCACAGGCACTGTTAGCTGCAAGAGCAGGCGCTACCTATGTATCCCCATTCTTAGGACGTCTGGATGATATTTCCATGCCAGGTATTGATCTGATCTATGATATCACTGAGATCTTCCAGATGCACAACATCGAAACTGAGATCATCGCAGCAAGCGTTCGCAACCCGATCCATGTGATCGACTGCGCAAAGGCTGGCGCTGATATTGCAACTGTTCCATACAAGGTATTAGAGCAGATGACCAAGCATCCTTTAACTGATCAGGGAATTGCCAAGTTCCAGGCTGATTATAAGGCAGTATTTGGTGAATAAAGTAGAGGAAAAAACTGCGTCAAAATCACCTGAAACCGATTTGCAAGTATCATTGTACACTGGCTTTCGCATGCACCTGTTCGCCTGTATCGGACTTTGTCCGCCACATTCGTACAGCTGCGCTCAAGATGTGTACAATTGATATTTGCAAATCGAACGGTCATTTTGACGCAGTTTTTTTGATTGGAAGAAGTAAGAGCCGCCCATACCGGGCGGCTCAAACTGTTTTACAGGAAATCTAATCCTCTGTTTTTATATCGTGATGCCATCTCCTGCGGCACATTTCCATCTGTGATGAGAGTTGTAAAATCCTCGATCCCACACACCTGGTATCGTGAAACAGTGTTCAGTTTGATGGGATTTACCAGTGCGATGACCCGGCTGGAGGAGTGGATCAGCTGGCGTTTGATGCTGACTTCTTCGGGATAAGGAATGGTCATGCCGTATTCCGGGTGGATGGCATAGACACCCATGAAGCACAGATCCGGGTGATAGGCAGCAGCCTGGGCAGCGGCTACTTCCCCTACTGTGGTCATGGAGTCTTTTAACAGATCACCGCCCAGGATAATAACACGGATCTGCTCTTTTAAGGAGCATACATGGGCAATGCTGTAGCTGTTGGTAAGAACTGTAAGCTTTAAATTATCAGGGATATTTTTGGCAAACTGGAGATTGGTGCTGCTGCCGTCAATGGCAACCAGCTGGTCCGGCTCCAGAAATTCCAGTGCCCGCATGGCAAGCTGCTGTTTTAAGGCAACATCCGCGGTTTCCCGGTCAAAGAAGTTGATGACCGGTTTTTCCAGAGGGATGGCACCGCCAAATACCCGTTTTAACTGTCCTTTCTGGTCCAGGTCTAACAGGTCACGGCGTATGGTATCTTCGGAAACCTTTAATTCCCCGGCCAGGTGGCTGACTACTACCTTTCCGGAGGTATGAAGTTTATTTAAGATCCAGGTCTGTCTTTCTTCTTTTAACATGATAATGTCCTTTCATAATCATATTCACAATGACAACCATAACCTGTTTTAAAATCCCAACAGGCATACGATAACCGGCAGGAATACAGCCGGAAGCATATTTGCGATCTTGATCTTTGTTCCAATGGTCAGATTTAAACCAAGGGCAAAGATAAGGATAGAACCGATACAGGAAAGGCGTCCGATCATCAGGTCTGTAAGATAGGGTTTTACCAGACCTGCAAGAAGAGTGATACTTCCCTGGTAGATGCCTACGGGAAACATGGAAAATGCAGCGCCGATACCTAAGGATGCTACAAAAACAATGGAAAGCACGCCGTCCATAACAGCTTTTGTAAAGAGCATGGTATAATCATGGTTTAAACCGTCTTCAATGGAACCGACGATGGCCATGGCACCGATGCAGAAAACAAGGGAGGTGCTTACAAAGGCTTCTGTAAAATTGGAGGAAGAGGAACCATTTGGAAGCTTGGATTTGACCCAGTCCCCCAGGTTTTCCATTCTCTGTTCCAGATCCAGACATTCACCGATGGCAGCGCCGATTGCCATGCAGATGACTACCACTAACGTATCTTTGGTCTCAAAAGTAGTTCCTGATACGTTCATCAGCCCTTTGATAGCGCCTGTAACACCAACAAAGACCACACAGAGCCCCACTGCGCTGGAAATCGTGGTCTGCAGCCGTTTGGGAATGCCATTTTTTAATAAAAGTCCAATACCGCTTCCGATAAGGATAGCAGCCATATTTACAAGTGTACCTAAGCCAGTCATATGTAAAACCTCACGATATATTGATATGTTCTGAAAATAACAAGGACATATTACCATATTTCAGGAAAGATTGGAATAAAGATTTGAGGGGCGTGTACTGCCCGGGGTTTACAGTGTCCGCCAGAGCAAGTATAATAGAAGTAATATTCCGATGCATCTTGTGCGGCATAGCCGTGCAAGATGAGTCGCTTAAGTAAATTTTAAAGAAACGAGGATATAAATATGAAAAAGCTGGAAGAATATGTAAGAAGCATCCCGGATTTTCCGGAACTTGGTATTATTTTCAGGGACGTAACTACCATCCTTCAGGATGCAGACGGTCTGCACCTGGCAGTGGACAGCATCCGCAATATGTTAAAGGATGTAGATTATGATGTAGTAGTAGGTCCTGAGTCCAGAGGATTTATCTTTGGTGTGCCGGTTGCCTATGCAGAGCACAAGGGCTTTGTTCCGGTCCGCAAAAAAGGAAAACTGCCTTGCGAGACTGTTTCTGCAAAGTATGCACTGGAATATGGCACTGCAGAGATTGAGATGCACAAGGACTCCATTACTCCTGGACAGAAGGTTGTTATCATTGATGACCTGATCGCTACCGGTGGTACTACGGAAGCAATTATCAAGCTGATCGAAGAACTGGGCGGCAAGGTAGTGAAGATCTGTTTTGTAATGGAACTGGCAGGACTTAAGGGAAGAGAACTTTTAAAGGGCTATGATGTTGAGTCTGCTATTATCTATGAGGGTAAGTAATCAGAACTCATAAGAAAGTAATAGGTATACCAGACCTTGCTTTTTTATTTAAAAAAAATTATAATGGTAACTAATTATTTGTAAAAAGGTGGCCACATATATGGGAAAAGAGGGAACAAAAGAAAAACTGGATATAGAGCTTGAAGCTCCGGCGGACTTTACCAGCCCGGAAGTGTTGTATCAGGATCTGGTCAAAACGATCCATAAATACCATCCTTCCGATGATATTTCCATGATCGAAAAGGCATACAAGGTCGCTGCAGAAGCACATAAGGATCAGAAGAGAAAGTCTGGAGAGCCTTATATCATCCATCCTTTATGTGTGGCCATTATCCTGGCTGATCTGGAGATGGACAAGGAGACTATTGCAGCTGGCC
>OLQM01001805.1_pt1 | contig 22899 bp, 20 predicted proteins | sample 1673161 | NCBI WGS metagenome assembly OLQM01 (sample SAMEA3136761, study PRJEB25190) | human gut metagenome | reverse complement strand
GGACGCCGAAGCCGGCCGAACGCTTGATCTTGAAGGGCGAGAACTTCTTCCACGAATCGAATGCGTTACCGCCTTCGAGGAATCCCAGCACATAGATCTGCGACGAAGGTTTCAGGATGACGGGGTAGCGGATCTCGGCGGTGTATTTGTTGTATGCCACCGAATAGTCGTTCGTAGGATCGAGGGCGCCGTCTTCGTAACCGCGCATCGAGATGATGTCGATACCGTAGATGTTGTATCCCGACATGCCGTCGCCGCCGACTTCGAAGCGTTCGAAAGGCGAAACCTTATATTTGTTGTAGTTGCCGAGGTAACCCATTTCGGCCTTGAGCATCAGCACGAGATTCGAGTTCTTGGTCAGCGCTTGGAACCACTGCGCCTTGAACTGCCACTTGTGGAATTCGACCCAGCGGTAACGTTCCTGATTGGCTTTGTCCGCCACCTTGCTGTCCGTGCTGTTGGCAAGCTCCGCCAGCTTCTTGTAGTCTTTGCCGTCCCAGAGCGAGTAGGGGGGCGTGAACTGCACCGATGCGCTGAACTCCGAACCGCGGCGCGGATAGATCGGCTGGTCCACCGAGTTGCGTGCGAAGACGAATTTGAGCGAGAGCAGGTTGGCGGCGCCGTTGGTCATGCCGAACGTATTCCAGTTTTTGAGCGAGAAGCGTTCGTAGCTCGCCTCGCCGTAAAGCGTGAAGTAGGGGTCGGGCCAGTTGAGACGCTTGCCCAGACCTGCCGCCAGACCGTACGTGCGGAAGTACTGCGTACTCTTCTGCCATACGTAATAGGCGTTGTTCTGCTCGGAGAAGTGGGCCGATATGGTGAACGAATTGGGCTTCTTGCCGCCCAGCCACGGGTCGGTGAAACTCAGGGCGAACGCCTTGTAGTAGGTGCCGTTGGTCTGCGCCGACAGCGACAGCCGCTGGTTCTGGCCCATCGGGTAGGGGCGCCATGCGCCCTTCTTGAAGAAGTTCTTGATCGAAAGGTTGTTGAGCGTGATGCCCACCGATCCGACGAACGTTCCCGAACCCCAGCCGCCGGCGATGTTGAACTGGTCGGAGGCCTGCTCTTCGAGCGGCCAGTTGACGTTCACCAGCTCGTTCGAAACGGGTTTGATGTCGGGCATGATCGCTTCGGGGTTGAAGTGGCCCAGCGAGCCGAGCGTGCGGATGGTCTGCATGAGCAGCGAGCGGTCGTAAAGCTCGCCCGGACGGGTGTAAAGCTCACGGCGTATCACCTCGTCGTCCACGCGCTGGTTGCCCGTGATGCCGACTTCGTTGATGGTGAACTGCTTGCCTTCGAATACCTTGACCTCGATGTCGATCGAGTCGGCGCCGATGATGGTTTCGGCGGGTTCGATCTGCGACATCAGGTAGCCCTTGTTCTGGTAGAGCGACGATACGGACATTGCTTCGGGATCGGTCTCCTTGCCGATGCCCAGACGCTTGTGCATCGACTTCTTGTCGTACGTGTCGCCCTTGTTGACGCCGAACATGCGCTGCAGGTCGTCGGTTTCGTACACCGAGTTGCCGACCCACGACACGTTGCGGATGTAGTATTTGTTGCCTTCCGAAATGTCGAGGTCGATGGCCAGCCGCTTGTCGCTGATCGGATAGATCGAGTCGCTGACGATCGTGGCGTTGCGGTAGCCTTTCGAGTTGTAGAAGTCGATCAGCAGGTCCTTGTCGTTCTCGTAGTCGCTCTCGTTGAGTTTGGTGCCGCGGAAGAAGTTGATGCTCTTCTGGTGCGTCTTCTTGAAGGTCCGGCGCAGGCGCTTGTCCTTGAACTGCTCGTTGCCCGTGAAGTTGATCTTGCCGATCTTGACTTTGTGTTTGCGGTCGATCAGGAAGGTTACGTTGACCATCTGCGGGCGCAGCGTGTCGTTGGTGATGCGCGTCGAGACCTCCGTGTTGCGGAAGCCCTTCTCGGACCAGTAGGCCTTGATGAGTTTCTGGTTCTTGTCGATGACGTAATCCGAAAGCTCGCTGCCGCGTTTGAGCTTGAGCTTTTCGAGCAGGTCTTTCTTCTTGCCCTTCGAGATGCCTTCGAAGTCCCAGTTGTTGACGCGCGGCCGCTCTTTGAGGAACACCTCCAGATCGAGACTGTCGCCCTCGATCTCGGCTCCGATCTTCACGTCCGAGAAAAACCGCTGGCTCCACAGACGCGAGATGGCGTTTGCGATGAAGTTGCTCGGCAGGTAAATCGAATCGCCGGGGATCAGCCCGGCCGAAGACTTGAGAATGTCGGGGTTGAGGTACTGCACGCCGTGAATGTTGACGTCGCGGATGTAGTAGAGTTTCTGCGCGCCGTCCTGCCGCAATATGGGTGCGTCTTCCGGGAATGCGGGCTTGGCCGAAGCCGCGGTGTCAGCAGGATTCTGCTCTTGGGCGAATATATTCGTGCAGCACAGCACGAGGGCAGCGGCTGCCGTGAATATCTTACCGAAATAATTCATCTATTTAAATCTAATCTTAACTTCATCTATTTTACCAGCCCGAAACGGCGGTCGCGCCGGGCGTATTCCTCCATTGCACGGTCGAACTCCTCCTCGGTGAAATCGGGCCACAGCACCTCCGGGAAGTAGAGTTCGGCGTAGGACGCCTGCCAGAGCAGGAAGTTGCTGAGCCGGTGTTCGCCGCTCGTGCGGACGATCAGGTCCGGGTTGGGGTAGGGCGCCGTGTCGAGCGCCGCGCTGATCGTGCCTTCCGAAATCTCCTCCGGCGCCAGCTCTCCCGATGCGGCCCGTGCGGCGATTTGGCGTACGGCGCGGGTGATCTCGCTGCGCGAGGAGTAGTTGAGCGCCAGTATCAGCGTCAGGGTCTTGCCCCCGGCGGTCCGTTGCTCGGCTTCGGCCAGATAACGCTGCACCTTTTCCGAAAAACGCGTGCGGTCGCCGATCATCCGGATCTCCACCCCCTGACGGATCAGTTCGGGCGTTTCGTTGACCACGCTTTTGCAGAAAAGTTCCATCAGCGCATCGACCTCCTGCGCGGGACGTCCCCAGTTTTCGGTCGAGAACGCATAGAGCGTCAGGTACTTCACACCCCAGCGCGCGGCGGCGCGCAGCGACGCCCGTACGGGTTCGACGCCGGCGACATGGCCTTCGTAACGCTCTTTGCCGCGCAACTCGGCCCAGCGGCCGTTGCCGTCCATGATGATGGCGACGTGTTGCGGTATGCGATTCTGCTCGCTCATATTAGGGCACAAATATAGGGAATTAAAATGAAAATCTACCTACTTTACTGAACAACTTTACACCGATTTAAGACAAGGGCTTCAACTGCGGATGTCGATGCCCCACATCATTTTATTCCGTAACGTGTCGTAAAATGATATATTGTGCGGTACGGCCAAAAAAATCTTCTGTTCGGCGCGTTTGACGGTGAATGTCGCCTCCTGCCCGACGGCATAGACGCGGTTGTCCAGAGTGACGAATGCGTCCGAGCGGCGCGTGTGTACGTGAAGCGTGATGACGGCGGTGTCGGGAATGACCACGGGGCGCATCGTCAGGTTGTGCGGCGCCAGCGGCGAGATCACCAGACAGGCGCACGTCGGGGCTACGACCGGGCCGCCTGCGCTGAGCGAGTAGGCCGTCGAGCCGGTCGGCGTCGAGAAGATGACGCCGTCGCCGTGGTAGGTGGCGACCATCTGGTCGTCCACGTAGGTTTCGACCGAGATCATGCCTGCGCCGTGGCGCTGTACGGTGAATTCGTTGAGCGCCAGCGTGGTGTCGGGCTGCTCGGCGTAGTCGCCCGTGACTTCGATCATCGAGCGGGCCTCGGTGGTGAGACGCCCCTCCGCGATCTCCTTGAAGATCAGGTTCAGGCCGGCGGACGGGGCGCTGGTCAGGAAGCCCAGATGCCCGGCGTTGATGCCCATGACGGGAATCGGTGCGCCGCAGAGACGGTGCACGCCTTCGAGCAGCGTGCCGTCGCCGCCGTAGCAGACCATCACCGAATTGGCAGGCTGTTTGCCCGTGCATTGTCCGTAGATCTTTTCCGGCGGAATACGGATGCCCGTAAGCTCTTCGGCCAGAGGCGCGAACTCCTCGTTGACGGCGTAGTCGAACCCGAAAATGCGGAAGGCTTCGAACAGCTGGCAGATCTCCCCGGCGGTGTGAGGCAGCTGGCGGCGGGAAAAAAGTAGGATTTTCATCGGCGGAGTTTCGAAAAAATAAGTAACTTTACCACGCCAAGACGATACAGGAAGCCGGTTCGTGCCTCGTCCGGATCGCCCGGCGCAACTTGGTTCAACATCGGGGACGGCGCAGTCCGCATTCCGGCTTCGGCCGGCGGCGGCCGCAGACGGGTCCCGAATGCAAATATAGCGAATTTTATGACAAAGTTGAGTGTAAACATCAATAAGATTGCCGTGGTGCGCAATTCGCGCGGCAGAAATCTTCCCGACGTGGTCCGTGCGGCCCTCGATATCGAGCGTTTCGGCGCGGAAGGCATCACGGTCCATCCGCGTCCCGACGCCCGCCACATCCGCTACGACGACGTGCGGAACCTGAAACGGGTCCTCGCCACCGAATTCAATATCGAGGGCAATCCGATTCCGAGCTTCGTCGATCTGGTGCTGGAGGTCGTGCCGACGCAGGTGACCCTCGTGCCCGACGCCCATGACGCCATTACGTCGAATGCCGGGTGGGACACGCTTGCCAACCGCGGATTCCTGACCGAAGTCACGGCGCGGTTCCATGAGAAAGGCATCCGGGTCTCGGTTTTCGTCGATCCCGATCCGGCGATGGTCGCCGGGGCGAAGGCCTGCGGCGCCGACCGGGTGGAGCTTTATACCGAGGCCTACGCCCGCGAATATCCCGCCGGCGCCGAAGCCGCGCTGGCGCCCTATCTCGCGGCGGCCGAGGAGGCCCGCCGTCAGGGACTCGGCCTGAATGCCGGACACGACCTCAATCTCGAAAACCTGCGCTTTTTCGTCAGCCGTATCCCGTGGACCGACGAAGTCTCGATCGGCCACGCGCTGATCTGCGACGCGCTCTATTACGGGCTGGAAAACACGGTCCAGCTTTACAAACGCGAACTCCGATAAATAGAAAATGATAAAAAGAAGCCGACCATGAAAAAAATCGTTCTCCTTGCCGCGGCGCTTCTCCTTGCTGCCGCATCGTTCGCCCAGAGCGAATACAACTACCAGAAACGCAGTCTTTTCGAGCAGTTGCCGATTCGCGGCAACGACATCGTTTTCCTCGGCAACAGCATCACCGACGGCGGCGAGTGGGCCGAGTTGTTCAACAACCGCCATGTCAAGAACCGCGGCATCAGCGCCGACCGTTCCGGCTGGCTGCTCGACCGGCTCGATCCGATCATCAACGGCCATCCCAAAAAGCTGTTCCTGATGATCGGCACCAACGATCTGGCTGTCGGTATCGCGCCCGAAGAGGTCGCCGCCAATGTCGAAAAACTGCTCGACCGTTTCGCCGAGGAGTCGCCGTGGACGAAGATCTACGTGCAGAGCATCCTTCCCGTAAACGGCGTGGATACGAAGGCCAAGCCGAAGAACCACTGGAAGAAGGGCGCCGAGATCATCGAGACCAACAAGCTGCTCGAAACGCTTTGCGAAGGGCGCAAGAACGTGATGTATGTCGACGTCTATTCCGCGCTGGTCGATGAGAAGGGCATGCTCGACAAGCAGTACACCAACGACGGCCTGCACTTGATGGGCGAGGGCTATCTGGCGTGGAAGACGGTGATCGAAAAATTCGTGAGGTAGCCGCGTGCCGCTGACGAATCCCATATTCCGGCGAATCTCGCGTCTGGCCGAAGAGCAGGGCGTGAGGGCTTTCGTCGTAGGCGGTTACGTGCGCGACCATTTCCTGCGCCGCCCCTCGACCGACATCGACGTGGTGGTCGTGGGCAGCGGTATCGCGCTGGCCGAAGCGCTGGGCCGCGAACTGCACGCCAAGGTCTCGGTATTCAAGACCTTCGGCACGGCCATGCTCCGCTACAAGGGCGTCGAGGTCGAGTTCGTGGGCGCCCGCCGTGAGTCCTATACGCAGGATTCGCGCAAACCGCAGGTCGAGGCGGGCACGCTCGAAGACGACCAGCGCCGCCGCGACTTCACGATCAACGCCATGGCGTGGTCGCTCAACGCCGGTTCGTTCGGCGAGCTGGTCGACCCGTTCGACGGCATGGACGACCTCGAAGAGTGCGTCATCCGCACGCCGTGCGATCCCGACGTTACCTTTTCGGACGACCCGCTGCGCATGATGCGGGCCGTGCGCTTCGCGTCGCAGTTGGGGTTCACGATCGAAGGCGAGACCTTCGACGCCATCCGCCGCAATGCGCACCGCATCCGGATCGTGTCGCGCGAACGCATCGCTGCGGAACTTAACAAGATCGTCCTTTCGCCCGTACCCTCGATGGGCTTCGAACTGCTGGAGCTGACGGGGCTTCTGGAGCTGATTTTCCCGGAGATGCACAACCTCAAGGGCGTCGAAAAGCGGGGCGCGCATGCCCATAAGGACAATTTTATCCATACGCTCAAGGTGCTGGACAACGTCGCCCGCCGCAGCGGCGATCTGTGGCTGCGCTGGGCCGCCGTGCTGCACGACATCGCCAAGCCGCTGACGAAGGCTTACGATCCCAAGGTCGGCTGGACGTTCCACGGCCACGAGGTCCTCGGCTCGAAGATGGTGCCGGCGATCTTCCGGCAGTTGAAGCTGCCGCTCAACGAGCATATGAAATTCGTGCAGAAGCTGGTTTTCCTCCACCTGCGGCCGATCATCCTCTCCGAAGATCTGGTCACGGACTCGGCCGTGCGGCGTCTGCTGTTCGAGGCGGGCGACGACGTGGAGCAGCTGATGATCCTGTGCGAAGCCGACATCACTTCGGGCATCGACGCCAAGGTCAAACGCTATCTGGCCAATTTCGAGCTGGTGCGCCGCAAGATGAAGGATTTGGAGGAGCGCGACCGCATCCGCAACTTCCAGCCTCCGATCACGGGCGAGATCATCATGCAGACCTACGGCATCGGTCCCTGCCGTGCCATCGGCGACATCAAGGAGGTGATCAAGAACGCCATTCTCGACGGCGAAATCCCCAACGATTACGACGCGGCCTACGCCCTGATGGAACGGCTGGCGGCGGAGAAGGGATTGACCAAAGCCGCGGTTCAGAACCTCTGAAAACGGTCTTGTCCGTTCAGGGCGTATTTGTAAATTAAAAGGTTGAGTTGCAGATACTCAACCTTTTTTCATGCCCGCTTCCGCCTCCACCTGCGCCCGCGATTTGGATTTGGTCACCAGCCAGACCCCGGCGAAGACGCACAGGGCCGCTGCGGCCTTGGTGAACCCGAAGGAGTCGAGACCGATTGCAACCGAGAAAAGCACCGCCACGACGGGTTGTACGTAGTTGTACATCGACACCACCGTGGGCCGCAGGTAACGCTGTCCGATCGGCACCATGAAGTAGGAGAGGAAGGTCGAGCAGACGACCACGTAGCCGATTCCGGCCCATGTCCGGGGCGCGAGCGCGGTGTAGTCCACCGCCGTGAGCGGCCGGTAATAGACCGCGGCAGCGACGACGGCCGCGAAGAGGAACATCCACTTCATGGTCGTTACGGGCGAATATTTGACGATTACGTTGCGGAAAGCGGTGAGGTAGGTGGCGTAGCTGACCGCGCTGACGAGACACAATACGTCGCCCTTGACGCTGCTCGTGTGTCCTGTCCCGTGCCGGCTGACCAGAATCAGCAGCAGCGCCCCGGCGCAGCCGAGGAACACGCCGCCCGCCTTGAGCCATGTGATCGGCTCGCGCAGGAACAGCGTCGCCAGCACCATCGTCAGTACGGGGACCACCGTGGCGATGATCGACGAGTCGATGGGCGAGGTGAGCGACAGCCCCCAGAGGAAAAGCATCTGGTTGAGCTGGATGCCGAACACCGACGCGAAGAGCAGCAGCACGATGTCGCGCCGTGCGACTCTCTCGCGGGGCAGGAAAAACGAAACGCTCCAGAACAGCAGGCAGGCGCCCAGCATGCGGTAGACGCTCAGTGCGAACGGACTGACCCCGCCGGGATTGCTCTCCGACCAGAGCACGCTCTTGCCGATGGGCGCGTTGAGGCCCCAGACGAGATTTGCGACCCAGAGGGCCGCGTGGCCTTTCAGTTTTCCTTTGTCCATGTCATTGCGGGATTGACGCGGCAAATATAGGTAAAATTTGGTGTAATAATTGCCCCTCGGAATTCCCGTGAGCAAAACGCGTTACAATATCGATCTGGTATTTGCCAACCTCTTTTTCGGAGCGAACTTTTCGTTCTATGTCTCCCTTACGCGCAATTATCTGGACTTCCAGCAGATATTCATGCTTCAGGTCCTTTCGGCGGCGGTGTTCTTCATCCCCTTCGCGCTCTTCTCGAAGCAGTCGTTCCGCATCCGCTGGCGCGACGCGGGCAATATCCTGATCGTCACGATGCTGATTGTCTACGGCTGGATGTACATGCTGTTGTGGGGATCGTCCTACACCTCGCCCATCGACGCTTCGATCATCTCGACCCTCGGTCCCGCCGTGACGCTGATCATGGACCACCTGATGCACCCGCACAAATACATCAGGGCGCGGGTCGTGGGCGTCGTCTGCGCCCTGATCGGCGCCGCCGTCCTGCTCTTCGACCACGGGTTCGTGCTCACCCACGGCAGCCGCGCCTACGGCAACGCGCTGGTGCTGGTGGCCGTGGTGGCGATCGCCATCAATACGGTGATTATCAAACCCCAGCTCGAACGGCTGGGAACGCTGGTGGTGATGGGGTGGTACTACATCATCGGATTGGCCGTGACGGCGCCATTCTTCTGGAAATACATCGCCCATACGCAGTTCCTGAAACTGCCCCTGCAGGCGCAGGCCGAACTGGCCTATATCCTGATTCTGGGCACGGTCCTGCCCATGTACCTGCTGTACCGGGGTACGGAGAAACTCACCTCGGTCCATACGGCGCTCTACCGCTATATCCAGCCGGTGATCGCCGGGATACTGGCCATCGTCCGCGGGCAGGCCGTCTTCGACACGGCCAACGTCGTGGCCTTGATCTTTATCTTCGCAGGCGTGGTGCTGGTGGTGATCGGCTATAAGTATTACGTCCGCCATGGACTGCCGCCCGTGGGCAGCGACGGGAAACTGCGGGCCTAGTCCGCCAGCAGGCGTTCGCGCCATGCGTCGGGTACGGGCATGCTTTGCTGCCGCGAGAAGTCGAATGCGACCATCACCGAGCGGCTCTCGCTGCACACCCGGTCGCCGGCGAGCAGCCGCTGGAAGAGCGTGAGGCTTTTGTTGCCGATCTTCTCGCAGGTGGTCGTGACACGCACCCTGTCGTGCAGGCGGATCTGATCCATGTACGAGGTCGAAGTGGAGACGGTGACGATGCGCAGATCGCCGAGCAGCACCTCGTCGCCGAGTATCTTTTCGTAATACTCCATTTTTCCCACGTCGAAATACATCTGCTGCGAAACGTTGTTCACATGCTGGAACGGATCGACGTCCGAGAAGCGCTTCTGGATGGAGGTTTCCAACGTTTTTGCCATGTGTGTTATTCGCGTATGATTTTCACTTCGCCGCCCTCGCCGAAGGCGATGATCGACGACGCCTTTTTCGTGGGCGTGCCCTCGAAGCGGGGATTGACGACGAAATCGACGCCGTCGATGATCTCGCGCGACACTTCGGCGAGTCCTGAGGGCGTCGCCTCGCCCGAAATGTTGGCCGAGGTCGAGACCACGGGGCGTCCCAGCCCCCGCAGTATCCGGCGGCAGAATTCATGGTCGGGAATCCGCACGCCGAGCGTCCGCTCTTCGGGAATCAGGTTCTCGGCGACGCCGGCCGCTCCCGGAAGGATCGCCGTCAGCGGGCTGGTCGCCAGCTCCATGACCTCGAACGCGATGCCGGGAGCCTTGTTTACGTAGCGCACGACCATGTCGGCCGACGCGCACAGCACGAGCATCGACTTCTTGTTTTCGCTCCGTTTGAGTTTGTAGATGCGCTCCACGGCTTCGGCGTTGGTCGCGTCGCAGCCCAGCCCCCAGACCGTGTCGGTGGGGTAGAGGATGATGCCTCCCGCTTTCATCACGCGGACCGCCTCGTCGGCCTCCCGCTGCAATTCGGTGTTGTTTTGCATAGGTGTTTGTTTTGACGCGCCGCCACCCTTCGGGTCGCATGCGCTGCGGTTTTGCGCCGTTTCGCGCGCCGCGGCTTCGGCCGGCGGCGCGGGATGACGCCGTATGGGTATTCCGCTTATTTTACGGGCAGCACCTCGATCCAGTAGTCGTCGGGATCGCTGATGAAATAAAGCCCCATGTCGTGATTCTCGTAACAGATGCAGCCCATGGCGCGGTGGTATTCGCGGACGGCGTCGTAATCGCCCGCCACGCGCATGCAGAGATGGCTCTCGTTTTCGCCCAGTTCATAGGCGCCGGCGTGGTCGCGCAGCCATGTCAGTTCGAGGCGGAATCCCGTCTCCCCGTCGCCCAGATAAACCAGTATGAAGCTTCCGTCGCCCGCTTCCTTGCGGCCTGTTTCTTTCAGGCCCAGCGCCTTGTCGTAAAATTCGAGACTGCGTCCGAGGTCGGTGACGTTGATGTTGAAATGGTCGAATCTGCTTTTGATTTCCATAATTACCGGATTTAGTGCTGCGCAAAATTACACAAATATCCCAAAATCCGCATACGCGCCGCGCATAATAAATTTTGGCCGTAATTCTTAATTTTTAATTCTTAATTTTATACCTTTGCACCACGAACGAAAAATAATAACGAAAAATTCATATGGGAAGAGCTTTTGAGTATCGCAAAGCGCGTAAAATGAAGCGTTGGGGACATATGGCCCGCACGTTCACCAAACTGGGAAAAGAGATCGAGATCGCGGTCAAGGCCGCCGGACCCGATCCTTCGGGCAACACCCGTCTGCGTATTCTGATGCAGAACGCCAAGGCCGAGAACATGCCCAAGGAGAACGTCGAACGCGCCATCAAGCGCGCCACCGAGAAAGATGCCGCCGATTACAAGGAGGTTATCTACGAAGGATACGGCTCGCACGGCATCGCATTCCTCGTGGAGACCGCGACCGACAACACCAACCGCACCGTGGCCAACGTGCGCATGTATTTCAACAAATGCGGCGGTACGCTGGGCAACAGCGGCAGCGTGGCGTTCATGTTCGACCACAAGTGCGTCTTCAAGTTCCGCCCGGCCGAAGGCGTCGATATGGAGGAGCTCGAACTGGAGATGATCGATCTGGGCGTGGACGAGTTCTATCCCGAAGAGGACGGTGTTACGGTTTACGCTCCCTACGAGTCGTTCGGCGCCATCCAGAAATGGCTCGACGACAAGGGGTACGAGATCGTGTCGGGAGAGTCGGTTTACCTGCCCACCGATACGAAGGAGTTGGATGCCGAAGGCCGCGAGTCGATCGAGAAACTCGTCGAGAAACTCGAAGAGGACGACGACGTGACCAACGTTTACCACAACATGAAGGAGGCCGAGGAGGAGTAGTTTCCCGCCTCAGGACGATACGGTCCGCCCCGAACGGCAAGCCCGTCCGGGGCGGATTTTGTTTTGCGGCCGTTTGTCCTTATCTTTATATTCCTGAAAGGGGCGCCCGTAATAATTGTAGCTTATGATTCGTGCCGATTTACATATTCATTCGGAATACAGCAGCGACGGAGAGTTCCGTGTCGCCGACATCGTCGGCAAATGCGCCGCCGGGGGCGTTGACCTCTTCTCCCTGACGGACCATAACACCGTGCGGGGGCTGGACGAAGCCTGCGACGGGGCTTTGCAGGCCGGAATGGAGTTCGTGCCGGGCATCGAGATCGATTGCAGCTTTGAGGGTACGGACCTGCATCTGCTGGGCTATGGCATCGACTGGAAGTCTCCCGATTTCCGGACGCTCGAAGAGACCGTAGCCGCCGAAGTCATGGCGTCGTTCGGCGAGACGGTCGGGAAACTCCGCAGGCTGGGCTTCGCCGTCGATGAGCAGGCCGTGCTGGCCGCCGCGGCGGGCAAGCTGCCGACGATGGAGCTGATCGCCGAAGTGATGCTCTCCGACCCTGCATGCGATACGCCGCTGCTGGCTCCCTACCGGGAGGGCGGCGCGCGCGGAGATATGCCCTATATCAACTTTTACCTCGACTTCGGCGCGCAGGGCAGGCCTGCTTTCGTCCCGGTGGAATATATGAGCTTCCGTGACGCCGTCGAGCTGGTGCGCGACAACGGGGGCGTGCCGGTGGTCGCGCATCCCGGACTCAACCTGCGGGGCCGGGAGCGTATCGTCGAGAAGCTGCTGGAGCGCGGGGCCGAAGGATTGGAAGTTTTCAATAATTACCATGATGATCGGCAGATCGCCTATTTCGCGCCGCTGGTCCGGCGCCGTGGGGCCTTGATGACCTGCGGCAGCGATTTCCACGGCAAAACCAAGCCCCTGATCCATATCGGGCGGTTCGGATGCGACGCGCGCTGGGAATCCTCTCTGGCCGATTCGGTCGCGCGGCTCGCGAAAGGCGTGTGAAAATCCGGCTTCGGCGGCGCGTCACTCTTCGAACGCGACGAATCTCCGCCCGTCGGTCAGGCAGCAGGGGCAGTAGGAATCGCTGCACTCCGCCGGGTAGATGTTGCCGCAGGTCGGACAGACCAGATAGCCTTTCGGGGCGTTGTCTGCCGTAGCGTCCGGCCGACTGTTTTCCGAACCTTCTGCTGTTCCGCGTTCTGAAGCGCGGGCCGTCCCGTTCGCCGGGGCGCGGGCCTTGCCTTTATCCGCCCGGTGTGCCGCTCCGTTTGCCCGGTAGTGTGCCGTCTCGCTTGCCGAATTGCGGGCGGTGCTATTTTCCGAATTGATTGCCGTTCCGTTCGCCGAATTGGTTGCCGTTCCGTTCGCCGAATCGCCTGCCGAACCCTTGTCTGCCCTCCTGCCGGCGATGTTGCCCTGTGCGCCCGCAGGTCTGTTGGCCGCCAGCCGGCGGCGGCAGGTCTCCATCAGCGCCAGATGCCGCATGTCCCCGGACCTCGCCCAGATCAGCACGCGTGCCGCATAGCGGTTGCCGCTTTGCAGGGCGCGCTCGATGTCGTCTGCATGCAGCCCCTCCGGCGGACGGCGTGCGAAGTCGATGCTCCGGCGCAGGTTGTCGTCGGTCGTGCCGTGGAAGACGGTGACTCGCTCCGGCGGTGCGTAGCGGCCGCCGAGCCGGACGATGGCATTGGCGCAGTTGTACTCCTGAAGCCGCTCGGCGTGGGCCATGGCCCGGAACAGCCGTTCGGCGTCGTGCTCCCGCTCTTGCCGGGCGATGCCCGCGAAATGGTCGTACTGCGCCGATTTGACGTGCTTGCGGCGGCTGCATGCGTCGAGGTCCGACAGCACGCCGGCCCATTTGTCCTGCCGTGTTGTCGTTCCCTCGCGCGTCGCGGCGTAGTACATCCCTGCGAGGATGACTGCCGATGCCGCGAACAGCAGCAGAACCAATAACGGACGTCCTTTCATAATCATATCGACGGTGGAATAAATTTCCGGGAGCATTTTTTGTGCCAACGGGAAGCTGTTTTTCATGGACGGCCCGGTAGATTCGGGCAAAATAAAAAGGCGGAGTCCGGAGACTCCGCCTTCTGCCTTATGTGCGGCTGTTACAACCGTGCCTTGATGGCTTTCGAGGCCTCTTCGTAGCCGGGTTTGTCCAGCAGGGCGAACATATTCTTCTTGTACGCCTCCACGCCGGGCTGGTCGAACGGATTGACGCCGAGAATGTAGCCGCTGATGCCGCAGGCGCGCTCGAAGAAGTAGAGCAGCGAGCCGACGGCATGCGCGTCGATCTGCGGAATCTCGATGCGGATGTTGGGGACGCCGCCGTCCACGTGGGCCAGCTGCACGCCCAGCTCGGCCATGCGGTTTATCTCCGAAATGCGCTTGCCTGCGAGGAAGTTGAGGCCGTCGAGATTCTCTCCGTCGGCTTCGACGACTACCTTGCCGGCGGGTTCGGCGACCGAAATGATCGTCTCGAACAGCGTGCGTTCGCCGTCCTGAATATACTGTCCCATCGAGTGCAGGTCGGCCGTCAGCGTCACGCTGGCCGGGAAGATGCCCTTGCCGTCCTTGCCTTCGCTCTCGCCGTAGAGCTGTTTCCACCACTCGTTGATGTATTGGAGCTTCGGCTCGTAGGAGCCGAGAATCTCGATCTTCTTGCCGCCTTCGTACAGCTCGTTGCGCACGGCTGCGTAAACTGCCGCCGGGTTCTTTTCGAACGGCGTGCCGTCGGCCGTCGCGCGCTCCATCTCCTGCGCGCCGCGCACCAGTGCGGCGATGTCCACGCCGGCGGCCGCCAGCGGCAGCAGGCCCACGGGAGTCAGCACCGAGAAGCGTCCGCCCACGTCGTCGGGAATGACGAACGTCGGGTAGCCCTCGTTGTCGGCGAGCGTCTTCAGCGCGCCGCGCGCTTTGTCGGTGATGGCCACGATGCGTTCGGCGGCTTCCTGCTTGCCGTAACGCTTTTCGATCTCGGCTTTGATCAGGCGGAAGGCGATGGCCGGTTCGGTTGTGGTTCCCGACTTGGAGATGACGATCGTGGCGATCGAGTACTCCTTCACGGCTTCGAGCAGTTCGTGGGTGTAATCCTCCGAGATGTTCTGGCCTGCGAACACCACGACGGGTTCCGTCCGCTTCTTGTGCAGGAACTTGAACGAATCGCTCATGGCTTCGAGCACGGCCTTGGCTCCCAGATACGAGCCGCCGATGCCGATGCAGATGATCACTTCGGCCTTTTCGCGGAGCTTCGCGGCCTGCTTCTCGATGGCTTCGATCCGGTCGGGCGTGATCGACGAGGGCAGGTGCACCCAGCCGAGGAAGTCGCTGCCGGCGCCCTTGCCCGATTCGAGCAGGGCGTTGGCCGCCTGCGCCTTGGCCTGCATTGCGGCCGAAACCGCAACGCCCGTTTTGGAGATGTCTAATTTCAGAGTTTCCATGTTATTGTCAAATTAATTTGGATGTCAGTTCTTTCATGCATTTGCGCGCCGAAGCCCCTTGGTAGAGCACGTTGTAAACCATTTCGGCGATCGGCATTTCGATCTTGTGGCGGGCGTTGATGTGACGGATGCAGTCGGCGGCGAAGTAGCCTTCGGCGACCATCGTCATTTCGTTGAGGGCGCTTTTGACCGTGCAGCCGTGGCCGATGAGCAGTCCCAGCCGCCGGTTGCGGCTGTAGACCGAGTAGCAGGTCACCAGCAGGTCGCCCAGATAGCCCGACACCAGCGTGTCGCGCTCGGCCGGATAGCTCTCTTCCAGAAAGCGGCGCATCTCCCCGGCGCTGTTGGCGATCAGCACCGCGAGGAAGTTGTCGCCGTAACCCAGCCCGACGGCGATGCCGACCGAGAGGGCGTAGATGTTTTTCAGGATGGCGGCGTACTCGATGCCGTACAGGTCGGTCGAGTAGCTCAGGTGAATGTAGTCCGTGGCGAATTTCTCGCCCAGCATCTGCGCGTTCTCCGGGTCGGTGCAGACCACCGTGAGGTAGGAGAGCTTGCCGCGCGAGACCTCCTCGGCGTGCGACGGACCGGTGATGATGCCGATTTGTTTGTACGACAGGTCGTAGCGGTCGTGAACGTATTCGACGATGGTCTTGTAGTCGCCGGGAACGATGCCCTTGATGGCCGAGACGACGAATTTGTCCTGCAGCGAGACCGTCAGCGGTTCGAGGAACGTCTTGAGGTAGGCCGACGGAGTGGCCAGAATGACGATGTCGGCTTCGCGGACCACCTCGTCGAGGTCGTCGGAGGGGGCGATGCGCCGGCGGTCGAACTCCACGTCGCTCAGATAGCGGGGGTTGCGGCCTTCGCCGAGCAGTCCTTCGAGCACTTCGGGATTGCGGACGTACCAGCCTACGCGGGCTTCGTTCGCGGCGAGCAGCCCCACGATGGCCGTCGCCCAGCTGCCGTAGCCGATCACGGCGCAGCGGGCCTCTTTTCCGATTTTGTATTCCATGTACGGATCGATTGTTTCGGTCTACAAATGTAATCAAAAAAAATAATAAAAAAATGTAAAAATATCCCTCGCTTTTTGTTACCTTTGTCCGGATATGTCGCCTTACGGCGGCGGCCCCGGCGGGAGGTTAGGCCGGGCGAGATACAGAACGTTGATTATAAATAATTAAGGAAATATAACAGTTGGGTGTAGCACTATGGGAATTTTTTCACTGACACAGGAGCTGGCCATCGACCTCGGTACGGCCAACACGCTGATAATCTACAACGGCAAGGTCGTGGTCGATGAACCGTCGATCGTGGCGCTCGACGTGCATACGGGCAAGGTCGTGGCCATCGGCCATCAGGCGCGCCAGATGCACGAGAAGACCAACCCTAACATCAAGACGATCCGGCCGCTGAAGGACGGCGTGATCGCCGATTTCAACGCCACGGAGCTGATGCTGCGCGGCATGATCAAGAAAGTCAAGACTTCGGGCAGTCTCTTCGCCCCCTCGCTGCGTATGGTGATCTGCATCCCGTCGGGTTCGACCAACGTCGAAATCCGCGCCGTGCGCGACTCCGCCGAGCATGCCGGCGGCCGCGAGGTCTACATGATCTACGAGCCGATGGCCGCGGCGCTGGGCGCCGGTCTCGACGTCGAGGCTCCGGAAGGCAACATGGTCATCGACATCGGCGGCGGCACGTCGGAGATCGCCTGCATCTCGCTGGGCGGCATCGTCTGCTCCGAGTCGATCAACACCGCCGGCGACGTCTTCACCAACGACATTCAGAGTTACGTGCGCCAGCAGCACAATATCCGTATCGGCGAACGTACGGCCGAAGCCATCAAGTGCTCGATCGGTGCGGCCGTCTCCGATCTGGACGAGGAGCCCGAAGACTTCGTGGTGACGGGTCCCAACATGCTGACGGCCCTGCCCCAGACCGTGTCGCTCAGTTACAGCGAGATCGCCTATGCGCTCGAAAAGTCGCTCACGAAGATCGACGCCGCATTGATGAAGGTGCTCGAATCGATGCCGCCCGAACTGTACGCCGACATCGTGAAGAACGGCATCTATCTGGCCGGCGGCGGCGCCCTGATCAAGGGGCTGGACCGGCGCCTGAACGAGAAAACCGGCATTCCGTTCCACATCGCCGAAGACCCCCTGCGCGCCATTGCGCGCGGTACGGGCATCGCGCTGAAGAACATCAACCGCTTCTCGTTCTTAATGAAATAGTTGTAACGCACTCCGGCCGGACCGGAGGTGAGAGGTGAATAAATGAATACGGATTGCGGGCATAGTGTCCGCAATCTTAAATTAACGAGAAACCGTGCGCAAGCTCTTAGAGTTTATCCGAAGCATCTATGTCATGGTGCTGTTCGTCGTGCTCGAAGCGATAGCCGTCGGCTATTACGCCCACTCGACCTACTACACGCAGGCCCGGCTGCTGGCGCGTTCGAATCAGGTGGTCGGCGGCGTGCACGGCGTGTTCGCGGGCATCCGGCATTACTTTTCGCTCGGACGCGAGAACCGCGACCTGCTCGCGCACGTGGCCGAGATGAAAGAGCGGCTGGCCGTGTACGAGGAGGCCGAGACCGCCGCGCGGCTGGACAGCTACATGCAGGACGTCGGAATCTCGAAATACCGCGTCATCACCGCGTCGGTGATTTCGAATACGGTCAACCGTGCGCAGAATCTCGTCGTTCTCAACCGCGGCCGCCGCGACGGAGTGGCCGAGGAGATGGCGCTGCTGGCCTCCGACGGCTCGATGGCGGGCTATGTGGTCGACTGTACGGAGCGCTATTCGGTGGCGATGTCGGTGCTCAACACTTCGTTTCGCGCCAGCGGCAAGCTGGTGGGCGCCGATTATTTCGGCTCGATCTACTGGGACGGCGCCGACCCTCATACCGTGGTGCTGGACGAACTGTCGAAGTACGCCGATCCGCAGCCCGGACAGGAGGTCGTGACCACGGGCTTCTCGCAGTATTTCCCCGCCGACGTGCTGATCGGCTGGGTCGAAAGCGCCGAGCTGAACGAAACCCGCACGGCGTTCAAGGTGCGCGTGCGGCTGGCGGCCGAAATGTCGCGCCTGACGGATGTGATTCTGGTCGAGAACCGCGACCTGACCGAAATCCGCGATTTGCAGAACAGTGAAAAAGTAGAACAACATACCCGGCTGAACTAAATGCACAGAACGCTTCCATACATTTCGCTTTTCGTCGTGACGGTGCTTTTGCAGGTCTTTCTGTTCGACAATCTCTCGATCAGCATCTACCTCAATCCGCTCGTCTACGTGGCGTTCGTCGCCCTGCTGCCGCTGGATACGCCGCCCGTGGTGCTGCTCGCATCGGGACTGGCCATGGGCGTGACGATGGATTTCGCCATGGGAGCCGCGGGCGTGAACACCATTGCCACGCTGCTTGTCGCCTTCGTGCGTCCGGCGCTTCTGCGGACGCTGTATACCCGTGACGATCTCCGCGAAGGCGGCGTCCCCTGCGCCGGGCGGCTCGGACGGCGCGTATTCCTGAATTACCTGATCGTGCTGGTGCTCCTGCACCATGCCGTATTCTTCTCGCTTGAGGCCCTTTCGTGGATGCACGTCGTGCGCACATTGGTGCGTATCGTCGTCAGCGGCGCCGTGTCGGTGGCCTTTATCTGGATTATCGCCCGTATTTTCACCGCAAAACTTCCCGTGCGCGTATGAGAGACTCCGAAGGATTCGTCCGGATGCGCACCCTGCAGTGCGTGGTGCTCTTCGTCTTCCTGCTGATCGGCGGCCGTCTGGCCTATATCCAGCTTGTCGACTCGCGCTACAACGAACTGGCCAAAGCCAACGTGCTGCGCCATGTGGTGCAGTATCCGCCGCGCGGCGAAGTCTTCGACCGCAACGGGGAGTATCTGGTCCAGAGCCGCGAGTGCTATGACCTGATGGTGATCTACAGCGAGATCGACAAGAAGGGCTTCGACACCCTGCGCATGTGCGAGGTGCTGGGCCTTTCGCGCGAAAAGCTCGAAAAGGAGCTTGCCAATGCCCGGATGCGCCCCCGTGCGCCCCGCGTGGTGACGAGCTATATCTCCAAGGAAGACAAGCTGCGTTTCGACGAATGCAACTTCCGGGGATTCTATGCCGTCTACCGTACGGTCCGCCGTTATCCCCGCAAGGTGGGCGGCAACCTGCTGGGATTCGTGGGCGAGGTGAACGCCGATTTCCTGAAGCGCCACCCGGACTACAAGTCCGGCGATTACGTGGGTATGAGCGGCGTGGAGTCGGCTTACGAACCCCTGCTGAAAGGCAAGAAGGGCGTGAAGATTCAGGAGATCGACACCCACGGGGCGATCAAGGGTTCCTATATGAACGGCGTTTACGACTCGCTGCCCGAACCGGGGCGCTACCTTGTCAGCACGATCGACGCCCGCCTGCAGCTGCTGGGCGAGGAGCTGATGCGCGGCAAGGTCGGGGCGGCCGTGGCGATCGAACCCTCGACGGGCGAGATCCTGATGATGGTCTCCTCGCCGACGTACGATCCCGACGAACTGGTCGGCCGGGAGCGCGGCAACAACTACATGAAGATGATCTACAACAAGCGGCATCCGCTTTTCAGCCGTGCCGTGAAGGCCAAATACCCGCCGGGATCGACCTTCAAGCTCGTGCAGGGCCTGATCGGGCTGCAGGAGGGCGTGCTCAGGCCCTCGGACCTGCACGTCTGCCACGAAGGCTATCAGGTCGGCCGCCGGCGCATGAAATGCCACGCCCACGCTTCGCCGCTGGACCTGCGCTTCGCCGTGGCGACCTCGTGCAACGCCTATTTCTGCTATGTCTTCCGCGACATTCTCGACAACCGCAAATACGAGAGCGTGAAAGACGGTTACGACGTCTGGAAAGAGTATGTCGAGAGTTTCGGTTTCGGCCGCAAACTCGGCTCCGACTTCCTCGACGAGGGCAACGGCTACGTGCCCGACCGCTCGTACTACGACCGCCAGTACAGGGGTTCGTGGAATTCGCTGACGGTCATTTCGCTGGCCATCGGTCAGGATGCGCTGGGCTGTACGCCCTTGCAGCTGGCCAATCTCGCGGCCATCGTCGCCAACCGGGGCTACTACTACATTCCGCATATCGTCAAGAAGATCGAGGGACAGGATTCGCTCGACCGCCGTTTTTACGAACGCCACTATACCAAGGTCGATCCCAAGCACTTCGAACCGATCGTCGACGGCATGTGGCGGGGCGTCAACGTCGGCGGCACCTCCACGGCGGCGCGTCTGGAAGGACTCGACGTCTGCGGCAAGACCGGCACGGCCGAGAATCCCCGCGGCCGCGACCACTCGACCTTCCTCTCGTTCGCGCCCAAGGACAATCCGAAGATCGCCATTTCGGTCTATGTCGAAAACGGCGGTTTCGGCGCTTCGGCGGCCCTGCCGATCGCCAGCCTGCTGGAGGAGTACTACCTGACCGACACGATCCGCCGTCCGGCCCTGCTGGAGCATATCAAGAATATGAACATCTATTACCCTTCGTATGACCGCTAACCGCCATAGTATCTTTTACGGAGTGGACCTCTGGACGGTCCTGCTGTACGTGCTGATCGTGCTGGCGGGGTGGGTGTCGATCACCTCGGCGTCGTACGACGAGGGCACGGCCGATATCTTCTCCTTCTCGCACTTCTACATGAAGCAGCTGATGTGGATCGGCGTGGCGTGGACCACAGCGCTCGTGGTGCTGCTGCTCGACGAACGGTTCTACCATATGTTCGCCTATCCGGCCTATTTCGCGGGATTGGCGCTGCTGCTGGGCGCGCTGCTGTTCGGCCGCGAGGTGAACGGCGCCAAGGCGTGGTTCGAATTCGGTTCGTTCCGCCTGCAGCCCGTCGAATTCGTGAAGATCGCCACGGCTCTCGCGCTGGCCCGCGTGATGAGCGCCTATTCCTTCTCGATCAACCGTCCGGGCGACCTCTTCAAGGTGGGCGTGGTGATCTGCATCCCGCTTTTCATCATCATCCTGCAGAACGACACCGGTTCGGGCATCGTGCTCGGCTCGTTCCTCTTCGTGCTTTACCGCGAGGGACTCAACAAGTGGCTCTGCATTCCGGTGCTGCTGATCGCCGCGCTGTTCATCGTGTCGTTCCTGCTTTCGCCCATGACGCTGCTCGTGTCGATCATTCTGGTCTGCACGCTCTCCGAAGCGATGATGACCGGGGAGTGGCGCTCGCGCCTGATCTATCTGGCGTCGCTGGCGCTGGCGAGCATCCTGCTCTGCATGACGATGGCGCTCGTCGCGCCCGGCGTGATGGACCTGCACGCCTGCCTGCTGACCGTGACGCTGCTGTCGCTGGTCGGCGTGCTCGTCTATGCCTTCCGCATGAACCTGAGCAGCACCCTGATTACCGTGGGGCTTTTTCTCTGCACGATGATCTTCCTCCCCACCACCGACTATATCTTCAATTCGATTCTCAAACAGCACCAGCGCGACCGCATCCTGAGTTTTCTGGGCATCATCAGCGATCCCCTCGGCACGGACTACAACGTCAACCAGTCGAAAATCGCCATCGGTTCGGGCGGACTCTGGGGCAAGGGATTTCTCGAAGGCACGCAGATCAAGTACGGCTTCGTGCCCGAACGGCATACCGACTTCATCTTCTGTACGGTCGGCGAAGAGTGGGGCTTTCTGGGGACGATGGTCGTGCTGGCCCTGCTCTGCATGCTGATCCTGCGCCTGATGCGCATGGGCGAACGGCAGCAGGAGCCTTTCGGCCGGATTTACTGCTACTGCGTGGCCGCGATCCTGTTGTTCCACGTGCTGGTGAACGTGGGCATGACCATCGGCCTGATGCCCGTGATGGGCATTCCGCTGCCGTTCATGAGCTACGGCGGTTCGTCGCTTATTGCGTTTACCATTTTGTTGTTCATCGCCGTGCGGCTCGACGCTTCGACGCGGCAGTTTTCCCTGAATTAAATACTGCATACCAATGATCCGTTACAATCCCAAAGGTTTATCCTCGCAAGAGGCCGCAGACAGCCGGCGGGCGCATGGCGACAACGTCATCACGCCGCCCAAAGACGATTCGGCATGGAAGCTTTTCGTCGAGAAGTTCAAGGACCCGATCATCCGCATTCTGCTGCTGGCCGCGGTGCTGTCGCTCGCCATCGGGTTCGTTCACAAGGATTTCACCGAGTCGATCGGCATCATATGCGCCATTATTCTGGCGACCTGCGTCGGGTTCTGGTTCGAGTGGGACGCCATGCGGCGTTTCCGCCGGCTGAATCAGGTCAACGACGATATTCCGGTCAAGGTGATGCGCGACGGCTCGATCCGCGAGATTCCCCGCCGCGACGTGGTCGTGGGCGACGTGGTCTATATCGAAAGCGGCGAAACCGTGCCCGCGGACGGCGAGCTGGTCGAAGCCGTGTCGCTGCGCATTAACGAATCGACCCTCACGGGCGAACTGGAGGTGGACAAAACCGTCGACGAGGCGCATTTCGATTCCGAAGCGACCTATCCTTCGAACGTCGCACTGCGCGGTACGACCGTGGCGGACGGTTACGGCGTTCTGGTTGCTACGGCCGTGGGCGATGCGACCGAAGCGGGCCGCGTCACCGAGCAGGCGACCGTCCAGAGCGACGAGCAGACGCCGCTCAACCGCCAGCTGACGCGCCTCTCGAAACTTATCGGCCGGGCCGGCATTGCGCTTGCGGTCGCTATTTTCTGCGTCATGCTCGGCAAGGCGGTCTTCGTCGGTGGGCTGTTCGAGCGCGACTGGCTCGAAATATCGCAGCAGGTGCTGCACATTTTCATGGTCTCGGTGGCCATCATCGTGATGGCCGTTCCCGAAGGACTTCCGATGAGCATTACGCTGTCGCTGGCGATGTCCATGCGGCGCATGCTCAAGACCAACAACCTCGTGCGGCGCATGCACGCCTGCGAAACGATGGGCGCCGTGACGGTCATCTGCACCGACAAGACCG
>OLQM01001771.1_pt1 | contig 23216 bp, 28 predicted proteins | sample 1673161 | NCBI WGS metagenome assembly OLQM01 (sample SAMEA3136761, study PRJEB25190) | human gut metagenome | reverse complement strand
AGGTGCGGCTGACATTATTGAGGAAATCGGGGCCTGCGCCGTACTTCGTTGCAAGCGCGGCGGCGGCGGTCAGCCAACCGGCGTGGCGGCCCATGATCTCGACAATGCAGATCATGCCCGTGTCGTAGACGTGCGCGTCCTGATAGACCTCCATCAGGCTCGTTGCGATGTACTTTGCGGCGCTCGCGTAGCCGGGGCAGTGGTCGGTGCCGTAGAGGTCGTTGTCGATCGTCTTGGGCACACCCATCACGCGGCACTCGTAGCCGACCTTCTGCATGTACTTGGAGATCTTGTTGCAGGTGTCCATCGAGTCGTTGCCGCCATTGTAGAAAAAGTAGCGGACGTCATGCTTCTTGAAGACCTCGAGAATGCGCTTGTAGTCCGTGTCGTCCTCGTCGGGATCCTTCATTTTGTAGCGGCAGGAACCGAGGGCGGAGGAGGGGGTATACTTGAGAAGCTCCAGCTCCTTCGGATCCTCCATGCTCATATCAAAGAGTCTGTCGGCCAGCACGCCCTTGATGCCGTGCTCTGCGCCGTAGACATTCGTGATGCAGCCGGAATCGAGCGCCGTGCGGATGACGCCGTAAGCGCTCGCGTTGATGACGGAGGTCGGGCCGCCGGACTGACCGATGATGCACGCGCCTTTCAATTCACTCATATCGTTTCTCCTTTTTTAAGCCTTGCCGGCGCAGCCGAGCACGTCGATGAGCTTATGGCGGACGAGCTCCTTGATGTTGGCACGGGCGGGCTTGAGGTATTCACGCGGGTCGAACTTGTCGGGGTGCTCATCGAGGAAAGCACGCACGGTGCCGGTCATGGCAAGGCGCAGGTCGGAGTCGATGTTGATCTTGCAGACGGCGAGCTTTGCGGCCTGACGCAGCTGCTCCTCGGGCACGCCGATGGCGTTGGGCATCTTGCCGCCGTGCTCGTTGATCATCTTGACATACTCCTGCGGGACGGAGGAGGAGCCGTGCAGCACGATGGGGAAGCCGGGCAGACGCTTGGAGACTTCCTTCAGCACATCGAAGCGCAGCGGGGGCGGGACGAGGATGCCCTGCTCATTGACGGTGCACTGCTCGGGCTTGAACTTGTAAGCGCCGTGAGAGGTACCAATGGCGATGGCAAGGGAGTCGCAGCCGGTCTTGGAGACGAATTCCTCGACTTCTTCGGGATGGGTGTAGGACGCCTCGTGCGCGGCGACCTTGACCTCGTCCTCGATACCGGCGAGGGTGCCGAGCTCGGCCTCGACCACGACGCCGTGGTCATGTGCGTACTCGACGACCTTCTTCGTGATCTCGATATTTTCGGCAAAGGGCTTGGAGGAGGCGTCGATCATCACGGAGGTAAAGCCGCCGTCGATGCAGGACTTGCAGGTCTCGAAGTCCGGGCCGTGGTCAAGATGCAGCACGATGGGAATATCGGGGCAGCACTCGACCGCGGCTTCCACGAGCTTGACGAGGTAGGTGTGGTTCGCGTAGGCGCGGGCGCCCTTGCTGACCTGCAGGATCACGGGCGCGTGCTCTTCCTGGCAGGCCTCGGTGATGCCCTGCACGATCTCCATGTTGTTGACGTTGAACGCGCCGATGGCGTATCCGCCGTCATAGGCTTTTTTGAACATTTCAGTAGATGTTACGAGCGGCATAATATCTTCTCCTTTTTTAGTAAAGTTGTTTCAAATGATTGGTACGTTTGGGACTACTTGGTATTGTAGCACATGAATCGGATTTTGCAAGAGGGGAACGTGCAATTTTTGAAAAAGGAGACAAAGTGTTGCCTTTGTCTCCTTTTTGCGGCAGGTGCGCAGGGCAGCCCTGTCAGATGTTTGCCTTGATGGTCTCGGCGATCTGGTCGGCCGTCAGGCCGTATTCGCGCAGCACGTCCGCCGCCTTGCCGGACTGGCCGAAGCGATCGTTCACGCCGATCTTATGGAACTTGCAGTTGACCTTACCCATCAGGACGTCGGCTACGGCATCGCCCAGACCGCCGATGACGCTGTGCTCCTCGACGGTGATGACCTTGCCGCACTTTTCAGCCCATTCGGTGACGCACGCAGCGTCGATGGGCTTGATGGTGTGGATGTTGATGACGGCGGCGTCGATGCCCTCGCTCGCGAGCACTTCGGCAGCCATCAGGGATTCGTTGACCATAAGACCGGTCGCGAAGATCGCAACATCCTTACCCTCACGCAGGACGTTGGCCTTGCCGATGACAAAGGGCTTGACCATGTCGCCCTCGAAAACGGGGGTGGCAAGGCGCGCAAGGCGCATGTAGACCGGGCCGTCGACCTCGGCGATGGCCATGGTGGCGGCCTTGGCTTCGTTTGCGTCCGCGGGGCAGATGACCGTCATGCCGGGGATGGCGCGCATAAGCGCGAGATCCTCGATGCACTGGTGGCTGCCGCCGTCCTCGCCGACGCTGACACCCGCATGCGTGGCGCAGACCTTGACGTTAAAGTGCGGGTAGGCAACACTGTTTCGGATCTGCTCATAGGCGCGGCCAGCCGCGAACATCGCAAACGAAGAGCAGTAGGGGATGAGGCCCATCGTGGACATACCGGCGGCGATGTCGACCATGTTGGCCTCGGCAATGCCGCAGTTGTAGAATTTTTCGGGGTGCGCCTTGGCGACCTTGCAGGTCTGCGTGGCGTTGGCGAGGTCGGCGTCGAGCACGACGACCTTATCGTTCTTTTCGACCAGTTCGATCAGCGCTTCGCCGTAAGCCTGACGGGTCGCAATTTTATCAGCCATGTTCTTAGTCCTCCAATTCCTTCAGTGCCTGTTCGCGCTGCTCGGCGTTCGGGGCCTTGCCGTGCCAGCCGACCTGGTTCTCCATGAACGAAACGCCCTTGCCCTTGACCGTGTGGGCGAGGATCGCCTTGGGCTTGCCGGGCATGGTGGGCTTGGAGAGCGCTGCCTCGATGGCGTCAAGATCATTGCCATCGGGCAGCTCGATGAGATCGAAGCCGAAGGCGCGCAGCTTGGCGGGCAGATCGCCAAGGCTCATGACCTGATCATTCGTGCCGTCGATCTGGAGCCCGTTGTTGTCGATGATGACGGTCAGATTGTCGAGTTTATAGTGCGCAGCGGCCATGTAAGCCTCCCAGATCTGACCCTCCTGGCTCTCACCGTCGCCGACGAGGACGAAGACCTTCGTATCCTTGCCGAGATGCTTGGCGCCGAGCGCCATGCCGACGGCGATGGACACGCCCTGACCGAGAGAACCGGTAGAAGCGTCCACACCGGGGACCTTCTTCGCGTCAGGGTGGCCCTGCAGGATGGAGTGGAGCTGGCGGAAGTTCGCGTACTCATCGCGGGAGATGAAGCCCTTGGCGGCGAGCACCGCATAATAGCAGGGGGCGGCATGACCCTTGGAGAGCACGAAGCGATCACGGTTGGGATCGTGCGGGTTCTTGGGGTCAATGCGCATGTGGTTGAAGAAAACGCTGGTCATCAGTTCCACCGCGGACAGCGAACCGCCGGGGTGGCCGCTGCCGGCGTTGGCGGTCATCGTGATGATGTCGCGCCGCACCTGCCGGCAGATGGGGGAAAGCTCTTTGGTATTCATGGAAACCCTCCTTGAAAAATACATTTCATCAACTAATAAGTATATCGGATGAAGCCGGGAAAGTCAATTTTAATCCTCGTTCTTTTTCATCTTTACATGCGACAAGGGATTTGCCTTTGCAGCCACGCGCAGCGCATCGTTATCGATGTGCGTATAGATCTCCGTCGTGTTCAGATGCTCATGCCCGAGCACCTCCTGCACGGCTTTGACGTCCACGCCGTTTTGCAGCATCAGTGTTGCCGCCGTGTGGCGCAGCTTGTGGGAGGAGTACTCCGAGGCGTCGAGCCCTGCGGCGCTCAGGTGCTTTTTGACGAGCGCGTGGACGCTTGAGCGGCTGATGCGCTCGTTGCGCGTGGAGAGGAAAAGAGCGTTCCGGTCGCGCCCCGTGATGGGGCGGCGCACGGCGAGATAGCCATTGAGCGCGTCCTTGCAGGCATCGTTTAAGTAGACGATGCGCACCTTGTTGCCTTTGCCGAGCACGCGCAGTGCGTCGTCCTGAATGTCCTGCAAATCAAGGCCGCAAAGCTCGGAAATGCGCAGCCCGCAGTTCAGAAAGATCGTCAGAATGCAGTAGTCGCGCTCGCGGTTCTGTCCGTCGACCGACTGCAAAAGCTGCACGCTTTCATCGAGCGTCAGGTACTTCGGCAGCGACTTTTTGATCTTGGGGGAATCGAGGTCCTTGCAGGGATTCGTGTCCAAAAGGTGCGCTTTATTGACCAAATAGTTGTAAAAAGACCGAATTGTTGCGATTTTTCGCGCTCTGGACGCGGCATTTAAGCCGTAGTCGGACACGTCGCTGTTTTGATGCAGCACGCGGTCACGGCTCAGATAGGTCATGTAGGCGTAAATGTCGGTTAATGTTACATTTTTCACAAAGTCGAGATCCACGTCCATGATGGAGATCTCGCTGAGAGGAAGATCGCGCAGGGAGGGATCGCGCGACTGCTTCAAATAGCGGAAAAAGTTCCGAAGGTCGAGGAAGTATTCGTCGACCGTTTTCTGCGAGTGTGCTTTGATGGTCTCGTGATACGATAGAAAATCGCGCAGGATCGGCGGCGATTCGAGCCGATAGTCGTTCATGTTGTCAGGTGACTGTATGGAATGTCAAAAGGATCGCGTGATCGCAGCGCGCAAAGCGCGCTGAAAAGACAGGGGGAATGGACGGTTTCTTCCTCCATACATAATTGAACAAAATAAAAATTTTGTTCAATTCAGGGGAGGGGAATTTTACCACTTCCCCGGAAAACGCGTATTTTGACACCGTTTCAGCCGCAAACCTCCTTGTCTGAGTGTGGGATATTATCGTGACGCGCTTTGTACAGATTTTGGTTGCACTGCATTGCTTGCGGCGCGCTCACGCCTGTACAATGGCGCGCATCGCTTCGGCGATGTTGCGCGCTTCGATGAGCGCAAGACCCTGCGGCGCGCGGATCTGATCCTTGCGCTGCTTTGGAATGATACAGGTCTCAAAGCCCAGACGGTGTACTTCGCTCAGCCGCTCGCTCAAGTGGTTCACACTGCGAAGCTCGCCCGTGAGGCCGACTTCGCCGATGGCGGCGACGTGGTTGCCGATGGGCTTGTCAAGATAACTCGACGCGAGCGCCAGCACGGCGGCAAGATCCGCCGCAGGCTCGTCCACACTGAGTCCGCCGATGACATTTAGAAACGCGTCGCAGCCGGATACCTTGAGCGCACCGCGCTTTTCGAGCACCGCCATCAGCATGGCGGCGCGGTTGTAGTCAAAGCCGTTGCTCGTTCGCCGCGAGACCGATTGCGCCGCGGGCGCGAGCAGCGCCTGCACCTCGGCCAGCACCGGGCGCTGGCCTTCCATCACGCAGGTGACGCAAGTGCCGGGTGCGTCGTCCGGGCGGCCGGAAAGCAGCATTTCCGAAGGATTCGGCACCTCGACAAGGCCCTCGCTGCGCATTTCGAAAACACCGATCTCATTCGTCGCGCCAAAGCGGTTTTTCGCCGCGCGCAGGATGCGGTAGCTCATGTGTGCTTCGCCTTCGAAGTACAGCACGCAGTCGACCATGTGCTCCAATACCTTCGGGCCTGCGATCGAGCCCTCCTTATTGACGTGTCCGATGACGAAAACAGTGATGCCATCCCCTTTGGCGAGCTGCATCAGCTCCAGCGTACAGGCGCGCACCTGCGCCACGCTGCCCGCGGGCGATTCGAGCGAGTCCTGATAGAGCGTCTGGATGGAGTCGACGATCAGCACATCGGGCTTTTCCTCTTCGACGGATTCCAGCACGTCGCCAAGGCAGGTCTCCGACAGGACATACAGCTTGTCCGACTGTACGCCAAGGCGGTCGGCGCGCAGCTTAAGCTGACGCGGCGATTCTTCGCCGGAAACATACAGGATCTTAGCGTTTTCACTCAGCTTTCCGCAGATTTGCAGCATCAAAGTGGATTTTCCGATGCCCGGCGCGCCGCCGACGAGCACGAGCGAGCCCTGCACGGCGCCCCCGCCCAGCACACGATCCAGCTCCCCCATGCCGGTGGGAAAACGAATCTCCTGCGCGGTATCCAGCTCACCGATGGGACGCGCCTTCGCGCGCAGTGCGCGGCTGTGCCCGTTTGCCTTCGGCTTGGCGGCATCGCTGACGCTTTGCTCCACGAGCGTGTTCCACGCGCCGCAGCTCGGGCAGCGGCCCGCCCATTTTGGCGTTTCGTTGCCGCATTCGGTGCAGAAAAATACGCTTTTTGCCTTTGCCATATTGTAAACCTCTTTTGCTTTACTGTGCTGTCCGCAACAGGCCGGTTGCGATTACGACCGCTAACTTTTGCTGATAGTCGGCGCTTTTTAAGAGCGCCGTTTCGTTCTCATTGCTCAAAAAACCGCACTCGATCAAAATCGCGGGCGCAGTGACATTTTTCATCAGATAGATCGACGGATCGATGCTCTTTTCCGCTTTTTGATTTTCCAGGTTGACCGTCTCGTTGAGCAAGCGCTGCACGGCGTTCGCAAGCGCTGTGCTTCCCTCTTCTATTCCATAGAATACCTGCGCACCGTGCGTCCTTTTAGACGACGGAAGGCTGTTCTGGTGAATACTGACAAGGATAGCACCTTGCGTGCCGTTAACGAGCGCGACGCGGTTTTTAAGGTCGGAACGCTTCTTTTCCCGCAGCGTGGCGGCACCTTCTGAGTGAATCGAGCGGTCATCGGTGCGCGTCATGCGCGTTTCTTCTCCGAGAAGAATGAGCAGCCCTTCGAGCCGCCGGGCAATAGCGAGGTTGATGTCGCTTTCCCTGCTGCCGTCTGCGCCGACGGCGCCGCCGTCTTCCCCGCCATGTCCCGCATCGATGACCCAGACGGTATTCCCTACTGCCGCTGCGCCGCTTGTTTGGGCCGCTTTCGGCGGCAGAGCAAAGCTGACGGCAAGAGCCGACAGTACGAGCAGCAGCGCGAATATGGCGTAAAACGCCTTTTTTCCGAAAACGATAAACAAAATACCCCTCACCCCGGAACAATGTATGCCCCGCGGCGCGGCCTTATGTGTCTTTCATTATACAGGACATTGAACAAAAAGAAAAGCCCCGCTTCCCTTTTTTCTCCCGCCGCATAGGATGAGATGGGCAGACGCCCAATTCTTTGCAAGGAGGAGACTTCTTTGGACGACAACAAAGCCATGCGCGCCGAGTCCGGCACGGGCTCGCTGCCGAACGGCTGCTATGCGCCGTTGGCTTTTCCCTATGTCCCCATGCAGAAAAACGATCCGGAGCGCTATTCCCAGCAGGACGCGCTTCGGGCGGGCACGCTGTTTCCGGGGCTGAACCTTCCCTTCCACGCGCAGATGAAGACGAAATTCCCTGCCGTCAATCCGGCGCTTTCTGAGCTGATGGCACTGGATTTTGCCATTGACGAGCTTGGGCTTTATCTCACCACGCACCCTGAGGATACCGAGGTGCTGAACCTTTACTGGTCGTATATCAAGCTTGGCCGCGAGGGGCGCGAGACCTATGAAAAGCAGTACGGCCCGATTTTGCAGACGGACGTGACGCCCGGCAGCTTCAAGTGGCTGAATGATCCGTGGCCGTGGGATCTGGAGGGAGAAAAGTAAATGTTTGTCTATGAAAAAAAGTTACAGTATCCGGTCAAGATCAAAAATCCGAATCCCAAACTCGCCGCGGCGATCATCAGCCAATATGGAGGCCCAGACGGAGAATTGGGTGCATCGCTGCGCTATCTTTCCCAGCGCTACTCCATGCCCTACCCCGAACTCAAGGGACTGCTGACCGACATCGGTACAGAGGAGGCGTCATGGCCCCCAATTTTGGCGCGGTATTTTTCCAATCCGTCCAGCACATAGACCCATTTGGCGGGCAGCAGATTGAGCGCCACCTCTACCCTGCCGTCCCGGTACACGGTCATCTGTTGGAGGAGATGCCCGTAAAAGTCGTCGTCCGCCGTGCGTCCGCTGACGATGCCTGTGATGGCGGCGCGGATGTCCGGTTTTAGGGTCTGTGTGTCGGTGTTCAGCGTCTGCCGCTGTTTGATCGCGGCAATTTTCTCCTGCACCCGGTTCATTTCATTCTCACAGCGGGCTTTGGCGCGCTGATAGTCAGCCTTGGTGATGCTCTCGTCGAAAAAGCGGTCATGGATCGTGTCGTTGCGGGCTTGCAGCTTTTCAAACTCCAGCTCCAGCCGCCGCAGTTCCTGCTCGCCGCTGTCCTCACCGGACGCCAGAACGCTTTCCACAACGCGGGTGAGGCTCGATATGATCGCTTTCTTATCCAGCGTCACGGCGTTCACGGAGCGCCGCAGGAGATCCATGGCGATGTCGTCCCGGATCTGCCGACCGACACTGCATCCGATGGTATTTCCTGCGCCGTCTGTACGCCGCAGGCCCTCGTTGGTGGCGGTGAAGCAGCACCAGCGATAATAGGAGCTTCCGTCCTGCCGCTTTTTGGTGCGGTGAGAGAAGCTTTTGCCGCACTCACCGCAGCGAATTTTGCCGGAAAGCGGATAGCGGTTGCCGTGTCCGCCGCAGCCTGTCGCACGGTTGCGGCGGGACAGCTCCCGCTGCACCGCCTGCCACGTTTCGCGGTCGATGATGGGCTCGTGGTGATCTTTTAGTTCTACCAGCGGTTCCTTGCCGTGGTTGTACTTCTTTTCGTGCGTCAGATAGTCCGGCGTGTAGGTCTTTTTCTGGATCAGGTCACCGCAGTATTTTTCATTCTTTAGGATCTTAGTCACGGTGGCAGACGACCAAAGGCAGTTGCCCTTGCTGCTGAGAATACCGGCCTCCCGCAGCTCCCGCGCGATGATGCTGCACCCTTTGCGCTCTTGCAGGTACTTATGGAAGATGAGCCGGACAACTTCCGCGCCCTCTGGGTTGACGGTCATTTTGCCGCCAATCACGTCATATCCCAGCAGCGAGCCGCCAAAAACGACGCCCTTCTCCATGCTGCGCATCTGTCCCCATTTGGAGCGTTCAGAGGTCCTTCGGCTTTCGTCCTGTGCGAAGGAACTCATAATCGTCAGACGCAGCTCCCCATCGTTGGTTCGGGTATCCAGGCTGTCATTGAGAAACAGCACGCCGACGCCGCGCCGCCGCAGCTCGCGGGTGATTTGCAGTGCGTCCACCGTGTTGCGGGTGAAACGGCTGACCTCCTTGGTCACGATCAGGTCGATCTGTCCCAGCTCCGCCGCGTGGAGCATTTTATTGAACTCCACGCGCTTGTTGGTCGATGTGCCGGAAAATCCTTCGTCAGCATAGATGCCTTGCAGCTCCCAATCCGGCTGGCGCTCGATGTAATCACGGAAATATCGCTGTTGGGCCTCAAACGAGTTCGCCTGATCCTCCTTATCCGTGGATACGCGGCAGTACGCCGCTACTTGTAACATAAAAACTCCTCCTTTTCGTGGTATCATACGATACAGAATGTGCCTTTGCAATTGTGTGAATAGCGAAAGGCATTATTCCTTTACAGATTTTGATTTTCTTGTATTTCTTGCCTTTTCTTCTAATTTTTGTACGCAGCTTCTACACTGCATTTCGTTAAGAACCCCCTGACGCTGCAAGGTGAGCAGGACGGCTCGCTGATAGGCGAGAAGAAAGTCCTGCCCGATCTCATCTGCCGCCTGATTATGCAGCAGCTCCGGTTTGCTTGCCATCCTGCTCCCCCCTTTCCTTGAAACTATGCGGAGAGACCGGTGAACTTGTTTGCCGTTTTCCCGGAAGCGGTTTCCTGCCTGACAGAAACTCGATTTCTGATTCTTGGCACGCTCGCGTCATTGACGGTCATGGCCTGCTTCCCCGAAAGAGAAACGCTCCGGCGGTCATTCAATTTTGTGGAAGATCGTTTGCATCGAATTTCAACTTCCACAAAAATGATAGCAAGCGTTGACGGAGATTTCAATATGTGGTAAACTATTCGCGTGACAAATGATTTACCACACACGATGCGGAGCTGTGTCCACGAATGGAGGAAAAGCCTTGAGAGCCTTGTATTGCTTGAGTTTTGGCCCAAAAAAGGAATATGTAGAAACGGATTTCAAGCCCGTGGAATATCGTCTTGGGACAACCCTTATTGCCTTTTTGTCCACAGATTTCGCTTCTTTACGGGCGAAATTACTGGTGCGAACAACGCCCATGATGGAAAATCAAGCCATTACCGAGATCAAAAATGCGCTGAGCGCGATCCATCCTTTCGGGGAACGCTTTGTGCAGTCCCTCTTTTTTGAAGAAAAGCTGGCAGACGTGCTTGATGAACGCATGGAAGGTTTTGAGAAGCTGCAAAAGGAACTCTCCGCCTTTGCAGATGCCGTGCTCGTGCCGGACAAATCTAAGTTGAGCGCCAAGCAGCGTTTGGCGCTCTATATGAGCCGCGATTTTCAAGCTGCCACAGCGATCGCCGGTTTGGACCTGAAGATGCGCGCAGAACGAAAGCTGTATGTAGATGAGCAGAATTTTGATCCGGTGTTGGCGGCAGACCGCATTTCGACGCCACCAAAGTCCGTCCGGTTTGCCCGCATCGAGGGCTCGGACGATTTGGGCGCGACGCTGCTGACAGAACTGCTGGAGATGGTCGAGCAAGGAATTGAATTGAAAAAGTGTGAATATTGTCATCGTTACTTTATCCCGTTCTCTTCCAAAGCTCTTTATTGTGATCGGTCAGTCGGTGATACCGGAAAAAGCTGCAAAGAACTCGCAGTCAAAGAGAAGCATGAAAAGAAAATCGCTGCCGATGATGGCTTAAAGCTCATCCGGCAGCGGATCAAAACCTATGATATGCGTGTTCGCCGTACGCCGGCCATTTACACAGATGCCGCATTTCAAATCTGGAAAGCACAAGCGGAGAATGCACGAAACCGCTATGTGAACGGTGAATTGACCTATGAAGAATTAGACGCCCTCACGCAGCTCCCAAAGAAGAAAGGCGAAAAATAGACGAAGAAAATACGAAATATATGCGTAGTTTTCTTGCGTTTTGCGTATACTGTGATATAATAAAGGCGAGGTGATGAGCGTGACCTTAAAAGAATTGCGTATTTCAAAAGGGTTGAATCAGGCCCAATGCGCGGAATACCTCGGTATGTCCACACGCAACTATCAGAATTACGAAAACGATGCCGCGAAAGCAAGCACGGCAAGATACCATGCGATTTATCAAAAGATGGAAAGCTATGGTCAGCCTGTTGTCTCGGTTTCCTTACCCTCGCAAACAACAGAGTTTCATACGAATGTTGTCACGGGTACAGGCTTGCAGGCGTTGGCAAACAGCGTGGCAAAGTACGGCAAGCGTGACTGCTTCAGCACCTTGCAGAAGTTTGTGGCTGGCTCCTACGATGGGAAGATCTGTATTTTATACGGTCTCCGTCGAACCGGAAAGACAACACTTCTGTTCCAAATGCTTTCCGAACTGCCCATAGAAAGAACAGCCTACATCAAGGTGCAGACCACCGATGATATGTCACGGCTGACAAAGGACTTGAAAGTTCTGTTTGAACTGGGCTATCGGTATGTGTTTATTGATGAAATTACGCTCCTGAATGACTTCATCGACACCGCTGCCGTGCTTTCCGATGTGTTCAGCATGATGGGCATGAAAATCGTTGTTTCCGGTACGGACTCTCTTGGCTTCGCTATGGCAAACCGCGATGAACTGTACGACAGAAGCGTGACGATCCACACCTCTTTTATTCCCTTTCGGGAGTATGCGCGGCTCCTGAACATCTGTTCTGTCGATTCTTATATTGAATACGGCGGAACGCTGAAAATGGAAAATATGAGCTTTGACGATCCGGATGCCGCCTTTGACGAGGTCGCGTTTCGGGACGATGAAAGTACCCGGAAGTATATTGATACCGCCATCAGCCGTAACATTCAGCATACACTGAAAAATGACCATTACGGCGAATACTTCAATCAACTGCGGGAGCTTTACGAAAAAGGCGAACTGACCAACGTCATCAACCGCATTGTGCAGCACATGAACCACCGCTTTGTGCTGCGCGTGGTAGAGGACGAATTTAAGTCCCATGACTTTGGATCCGCAAAGGATCTGCTTCTGCATGATCTCCCTGCGGAACGGGCGACCGTTCTCTATGATGTCAATGAAAAGCAAATATTGGAGCGATTAAAGGCCATCATTGAGGTCAAGGAAAAGAGTGAAACAACCGTCCCGATCACGCAAGAGCATATCGACAAAGTGAAAAAATATTTGCTTATGCTGGATCTGATCGTCAACTGTCCGGAACGGTATGAAAGCGGTAAGCAGGCAGAGCATATCGTCTTTTCCCAGCCCGGTATGCGCTATGCCATCGCAAAGGCTTTGGTCTATTCCCTGATGCAGGATGCCTATTTTGCATCGATCCCCGAAGCGGATAAGGCATATATCACAGGAAAGATTCTGGACGATGTAAAGGGCCGGATGCTGGAGGACATTGTTCTGCTGGAAGTCCGCAAAACCGCGCCCAGTACGATGGAAGCGTTCAAATTCAAGTTCGATGCCGGCGGCGAGTTTGACATGGTGATTTACGATAAAGCAAGTAAAAATTGCCGCATCTATGAAATCAAACACAGTGCCAAGGTCAACGAAAAGCAGACAATTCATCTGCGTGATGCAGAGAAATGCCAAATCGTTGAAAATCGCTTTGGCCCGATCAGCGGTAAATTCGTTCTTTATCGCGGAAAAGATACGTTTGCTGAGGGTGTTCAGTATTTGAATGTAGAAAATTTCCTGTGTGGTCTGAAGTAATTTTTTGAGGGGGATTTATCATGAACTATATTTTAAAGCAGTTCGATGAACCGTTGGTTAAATTCTCCGCGACAACAGATACCAGTGAGCCGGAGATCCAAATCCTTTGGACAAACGAAGAAAAAGCGGCATTTCTGCCGCTTGATTTGACGCTGACGCCGGACGGATTGAGCCGTTGGCTGCGCCGCCGCACGATTCCCAAAAACCGCGCCTACGTCCATAGCCTTTTGGCAAAATGCGGCTTAAACCTCAACCGACCGCTCAGTATTATCAGTGTTTGTAAAGGACTATCACTTAACGATTGCTATTGGGTCGTTGAGGACGGTGACACCGCTTCTTTCGGCAAGGTAAATCTCTACGACAACCCATTCAGCAATGTTCTGGCAGAGCTTGCCTTTACCGGTTATGGCAGCAGCGTCCGCGCTTCCCTGCTCTCCAGCCCGGAGTTTACCACCAACGGAATGCTCCGCAAATGCTGGCGGCGCATCGGCGGTAAGGTGTATCTCTATAAGGGCGGCACGGAGGGCGCGGCCAATACCGGCAACGAACCATACTCTGAGTTTTACGCCGCGCAGATCGCCGTCGCCATGGGCATTCATGCGATTCCCTACGGCTTATCCCGTTGGAAAGGCGTCCTCTGCTCCACCTGCGAGCTTTTTACCGACAAAGCATATGCCTACCTCCCTATCGGCCATCTCGTTTCTAAGGGCGGCATGGAGGCTGTGAAAGCATACTACGAAAAGCTGGGGACTGAGTTTGTCAACGCGCTGAACGAAATGCTGGTGTTTGATGCGGTGATCTGCAATGTGGACCGGCATTTCGGGAACTTCGGCGTAATGGTCGATAACCGGACGAATACCATTGTCTCCCCCGCTCCACTGTTCGACCATGGTAATTCCCTCTTTAACTTTGCAGGCGCGGACGCCTGGACGAACGAGACCGCATTGGAGGAATATATCGAAACGCTGTACCCCAGCGTGTACGATGATTTTCTCGGCACAGCCAAGGCCGCGCTGACGACGGAGCTGCGCGAGAAGCTGCGGCATCTGCTGAACTTCAAGTTCAAGAAGCACTCCCGCTATAACATGCCTGAAAATAGGTTGCGGATGGTGGAGCGGCAGGTGCAGAAACGGGCAAGAATATTGTTGGATATGTAGAGTTAAGACCGCCAGTGAAAACCGGCGGTCTTAACTCTACATACTCCGCGTATTCAATACGTCTTCATGTTTTTCAGATAGAACTCATAATGCTTAACAGACTCCGGTAGCTGTCCACATCATGGTACACCACGTTGCTTGTGGACATCTCATTGAACAACTTCTTTGCGCAGGAGATTTTTGCCTGCTCAATTGGACGCAGCTCAAGACTTTCCATTGTGCCTTTCGTTTCAGCTATAAAGAAAATGTGCTTGACCGTACCTTCATAGAAAGCGATTGCCCAGTCCGGCGAATAGTTTCCTACCGGTGTAGGGATTTGGAAGGTTCTCGGCAGCTTGGCATAAACGCAAACTTCCTCCGCTGCATCCAAATCCTCGGCAAATTTTCTCTCGATGCTCTTGTCAGCTGAGCCGTCTGTAAACACATAGTCCTGAATGGCTTTCTTTGCGAGGAACGCCTTGTCAAAGCTCTGAGTTGCCTTTTCAGCCGTGAAGATGGAACTGTCATATTCGCCCTCGATGGTATCGTAGGAAATGTGCTCTACGATCATCGTGGCTTTCTGTTCGTTAATGAGCCGGATCACCTTACTGATGAACTCCTCCGGGTTGTTCCTGAACATATAGAGTTTGTCTACGCGGATGCCTTGCAGGATTGCAGAAACCGTACGCCGTGTCAGAACGGTGCCCTCTGCGATTTTTCCGATAAGGTCATATTTGATCTGGCTGGCTTCGGCGTGTTTGAGCGTCTGCGTCCGGGTCTTTTCGCCGGTGAAGGAATCTCCACGCTCGATTTCATACTCATTCATCTCCGCCTTTTGACGTCCGATAGTGGTCGTGTATTGCAGTTCGGAAACAAAGAGCTTTTTGTCAATATGGGCAATGGCGTTGCGAATCAGCTCAGCGCTGTCAAAATCAACGGTGTAGGCGTACTTATGGTTGATCTCACGCCACAACGCCTGAAACTCTTTCTTGGCAAAGTTCTCATTAAGCGGGTTATCCTTAACCTTGGTTTCGTGACCGTCAGAGAACATAGGTTTTGCCCGTGCCGGTTTCCATTTCAATATCAAGGCTGCAACGCCCCAAATCTTTGACAAGGGAAGCAGAGAGCTTAATATTGTTCTGACTCTGCAAGGCCTGAATGTTGTGCAGAAGCTGCTCATCAGAAAGCTCTACCGCTTCATTTTTATAACCGGTATCGTTCAGCGGATCGACGATTTCAAGCTCCTCATCGGACATACCGAGGGTCATCTGATACGGCTCCACTTTGACCTTGCCCCGGTCACGGATATAGCTGATCTTATCGTGAAAGCCCTGCCCCTGAAAGACACGCACAACGGCATCAACCGCATCAGTTTGGTATTGTTGTATTTTGAAATTAAACTTCATGCTTTTCACCGCCCTTTATGGAGGATATTATGGACTGGTATTCCTCCGATTTCCCGTTGTAAAGCACATCCAGCATAATACTAAACATAACATTGGCGCCACTTTGGATATTGCTAACATCAGCATCTGGTGGCACATCATAGCCGATGATTGGCGCTTCAATTTCGACAAAAAACCATCCCGAAATCTTACGGTACAGGGAATGCATATCAAACAGTAAGGCGACTTCGCTTTCGGCGATTCCTGTCGTAATAACCTCGGACAGTTTGTGTGCATACTTATTGCGGACTTGTTTTATCTGTAGAAATCTATCAAAGTCAGCAGAGGTAATCGCTCCGTGATCGATCAGCCAAAGAAACGATGCTTTTGTGGTATCCCGATTTCCTTTGTCATCCACCACACGTTTCCGAATCTCCCTGCGATACTCGTCGGTTTCCTCGCAGAACATTTTGCCGTCTCTTATGCCAATATCACAGAGGAAATCTCTGACACTCGACACAACATAGTCCGTCATATTCTCATAAAGTGCAATAAACAGAGATGCAAACGTCAGATTGTCCTGCAAATAATCCTTATTTACCAGATTTTCAAACCATTCTGCCATTACAGCACCTTCCTTACGGTATCTGGGCTGTAGGTGGCGAAGATCTGATCGAAGTTGGTTGCCACGCTGTCGTTTGCCATAGAGCTGTCACGCATTACGAAGTAGTAGGGCTTCTGCTTGGCAATGGCTGTGATGGTTTCCTCGGTTACATCGCTGTCGAAGCAAGCAATCAGATAGTTGTCCTCCACATTGAACACCTTCTTGCCGGCAATGGTGGTTTCCTCGATTTTGCCGGAGAGCAGCACACCCAAATCCAGCATCACTTGGAACAGCAGATCCTCCGGCGTTCTGTCCTCTTTGATGTTATCTTCAAGGCGGGAGAATAGACTGGCTTCATACTCCGCAGGGTTATAGTAGACCGCTTTCATATTGGAGGTATCGCACTTGAGGACACGGAAGCCAACATCGAGGTTCTGCGCAGTAAGTCCGGCTTCTTCCTTGATTTTTGCTCCCGCACGGCGGATACGCTCCTTGCCGATTTCGCAGATGGTTTTGTATCCCGCTTTGTAGGCTTCACTCTTTTCATCGGTCACTTCGGGAAGCTGAACCATAATAAACTTACGATGCCCGCCGTCTTCAGCATTGAGTTGCATAACGGCGTGGGCAGTTGTGGCAGAGCCGGAGAAGAAGTCAAGCACATAACAGTTATTATCCGTATAGAGTTGCAAGCATCTCTTAATCAGTTCAACCGACTTAGGATAGTCAAAGAACGCTTTTCCATCAAAAAGTTTCTTGAGTTTTTGTGCTGCATCTTGGGAGTGACCAACTTCTGTATATTTCCATACCGTCATAGGGGTCATACCCTGCTTAACCTCTGTGATAAAACGCTTGATGGAAGGAACATTGTTTCCATCGGAGCCAAACCAAATGCGATTGTCCTTTACATACTGCTCAAATGTTTTCTTGTCGAGACGCCAACAGTATCCACTTGGAGGTAAAACCTTTCTGCCACTGGGTGTTGTTATTTCATAAACTTTGGATTCAATACGAGGTCCAACGGATAAATCGCTTGATTTCCAAGCACCTCGAGGATCGTTGTCGGGATTACTATATCTATCGTTAGCTTCTGCACTTCTCGGCAGACCATTACACACGCAAGTCTCAATAAAGCGGAGTTGCTCAATCTGTGAGAGTTGCTCTTTCAGTTCCTGAAAGGCATAGATGGAGAAGCAAGCCGCCGCAATGGACAGTTTGCTACCTTGCTTGATTTCTACGGACAAATCGTTTTTTAGAGTCTTTGTTGTATTGTTTATAAGCTCCATTTTTCTACCCATCCTATTTTCAAAAGCAATCTAAATAAAATAGACTGTTTTCCGTATCTCTTGCCGTTCTCTCTGCGGATATAGTTCTTATCCTGCAAGGACTTCATGATCCGCTTCACGGTTGCGATGGATTTACCCGTTGCGTTCACAAGCTCCTGCTGCTTGATGGTCGGGTTTTGTGCGATCCGCTCCAAAACAGCCAGTTCCTCCAGCGAGCAGTTCAAAGTATCAAATTGATACTTTGAAATTTTGGGGCTGATACTTTTGGAAGTGCTTTTGTCCGCAAAATCAATGTGCACCTCATTCCTTGCTCAGATCTTCCGTCTTGAAGGTCGTATACCCCTCATAGTAGTAGCTGTGGTCGATGCCCTTCATAAAAACTTCACGGCTGTTCACGTTATCGGTCAGGGCCGCTTTCAGCAACACCTTGATCTCCACGTCCTTGATGGGGCTGCGCTCCATGGCCAGTAGGTAGTCCTCTTTATCGACCTTGCTCCAATCCACAACCTGTCCGATACCGGCTTTCAGCATCTGGTCAAGCCACAGGCGGGTGCTGCGGCCGTTGCCCTCTCGGAACGGGTGGGCGATATTCATCTCCACATACTTCTCGATGATCTCGTCAAAGGTGGACTGGGGCATCTTGTCGATATTTCCAAGCGCCGCCTCCAGATACATCAGCGGCGCAAAGCGGAAATTGCCCTTTGCCAAATTCACCGTTCGCAGTTCGCCTGCAAAGTCATAAATATCCTCGAAAAGCGCCTTATGAATGGCTTGCAGCGACGCAAATCTGCCGGGTGCCAGCTTATCCAGAGCGCCGCTTTCAAACAGTTCCACGGCCTTCCTTTTGCTGATCCGCTCCTCCTCGCGGGCAAGCTCGGCGGAGTTGGTGATACCAAGTTTATTTTCAAGTGCCATTGTGGGCCTCCATGTGTGTTTGTAAAATAGTTTCTCAGAGCGTATCCAGAAGATCGGCGTATCGTTCACAGATGCTTTTTTCCAGCTTTTCAAAGGCCGGAATAAAGCGGCTGATGATCTCCTGTGCCAGTGCTTTCGCGGCATTTCCATCGTAAATATGCGCCATATTGTTGCGCTGGGACAGCATATCCAGCCATACATCTTCCTCTATGCAAGGGTAATACTGGTACGCCTGCTTGATAATTTCACGCGGGGAGCCTGTCTTAGCTGCATCGATGCCTTCATACGTCAGCAATTCTTTTAAGACCTTCCAGCCTAATTCAAACTGAATGGAGAACTTATCAATGATGCCGCTAATGATAAATTCATTATTGAGATCCTGCTGATCAGAGCGCCGCAGAACGTCTAAATTTTTACGGTAGTTATCAAACTTTTTCATAGAGCAATACTCCCTCCTTGCTGATGGCTTCCCGCAATTCTGGGGACAAATCAGAACATAGATCTATCACATCAAAGGTCAGCAATGTATGCGTTTCTTCCTCAACATCCAGTCTGAAACGGCATACATTGCCTCCCTGCACAGCTAAATCAATATCGCTTGTGCGGCGAAAGTCCCCTCGTGCGCGGGAACCAAAGAGAATCACCGTTTGGATGTGATGCCTATTTGCCAGATCAATGATCTGGCAAATAACCTTTGGATCAATTCCGTACTTTGTCATCACACCAACTCCTTTGATAAGCCTTCAAGCTCGCTGACCGTTCTGGCTATAATTTCACAAAATAATTATACCACAAAATGCCATCTCCACAAGCAATATTTCGATGCTTGCGTCCCAGAAGCGGGAATTGATCGATATAACAAAAACGGGCGCGCAGCCTTGAGAAAGGAGGCTGCGCGCTCTGCTTTTTGTCGTTGGCCTTGTTCAGACGGCATATATCTTGGAATAAGCTATCTCAAAGCCGCTTTGCGATCTGCCAGATTACCCGCTGTGCTGTCGTGACTGCGGCAATGTCTTCCTTCGTGGCAAAGCCGCGGGTGTTGACAACATGAGCGATTTGATTGATGTTATTTCCAATGCCGGCGAGTTGACGCCGGATTTCGGCGTATTCAGCGAGTGGTCGGGATCGGAGGTTCATGCCAGAGATCAGCGCACGGAGGAATACTTCCATTGGGAAGCCAGAGAGTATAGCCTGCTGTTTCAAATGTTCATGTTCCTGCTCATTCAAACGGAGCGATATTTTGATTGGTCGTTTTCTCATGATCGTTTTTCCTTTCAATTCATAAGGGGTTATAGGGGAATTGCTTCCCCTAACAAGCGCATTTGGACGGCCAAATGCTATGCTTGCGAATTCAGCTTCCGTATAGCGGTTTCATTTTCGTGACAATGCTGTTGTAAAATTAACTTCTTGATTTATTGGTGTCCAATAGGTATAATAATTGCGAGAAACTTTTGAGGTGAATGACCGTGCTACACGAGGAACGAACTGCAAATATTCTTATCAACAAGGCGGGGGGAAACGCCGGTCCGGATGCCAATGGCTACCGCGTGGCTCTGCCATCTGCTTGGATGAAAGCCCTGGGCATCTCTGAGGGCAGCCGCACCGTAACGCTGCAATTCGATGGGGAAAGCATCACCATCCGCCGCCCTGCCGTGTCTGATTACGATGCCTTTCTGGCCAATGCCCGAAGCAGCGCTCACGCCCTCCTGATCCTGTACTACTACGATGGGAACAAGCTCTGTACGAAGATCTGCGCTGACCAAACCACTCATCAACTTGCCATCGAAAACGAGGTCAGTTCTCCCCTTTCCACCGCTTTCGGCGTGAACCGCAAGCCCACATGGGACGATTTTCAAACCTTCTTGAAAGACCGCTGTGTGCCGCAGGAGCGGGACGGTTTGAAATATTACCTGTCTGACTTGGGACTGGACTGCTATGACCCGCTGACGATCATCCGCAAGACCGAAGGGCGTATGGCAGAGGATTCGTGCTGGATCAAAATTGTGGAGGGCTGAATATGTCGATCAGACTGACAACGGGAAGCTGCATCGCGGAACCCTCGTCTAAGGGCAATCAGGAAAAATGGCTGGCAGATGGCCGCTGGTACAAGCTGGATCTGTTCGGCTACGAGGGACTGGCTGAAGCCGTGATCTCTGCGCTGCTGGCACAAACCAATACCGACGCGTTGGGCTTTCGCTATGTGACCTACCGCATGGAGCGGCTGGAAGTCCACGGTCATATCCGCAACGGCTGTTCCAGTGCCAATTTTCTACGTCAGGGCGAGGCCATTCTGACCCTTGCGGAGCTGCTGCGAAAAGGCGTTGGCCCGGACTGGCAGATCGCGGTAAACCGCCTGCCTAATCTTCAGAGCCGCCTTGCGTGGTTGGTGGAGCAGGTTGAGCGGCTGACGGGACTTGACCGCTTCGGCACCTATCTGACGCTGCTGTTCGAGGTGGATATGCTGTTCGGCAACGAGGACCGGCATCTGAACAACATCGCTGTGCTGCGCTGCGGTGATGGCTTTGACTACTGCCCCATCTTCGACTTTGGTGCGGGCCTGCTGTCCAACACACGGGACTATCCCATGGAGATCGAGCCGGACGCATTGGTGCGGCAGCTCAAGGCTCAGCCCATGAAAACGGGCTTTATCCGACAGGTCCATGCGGCCCAAAATCTCTATGAGCCGCAGCTTCGCTGCGACTTTGCCGAAAAAGAGATCATGGCGGCCCTTTCAGAGCCGCTGGAGTTTTACGCCAAGCGGGATGTTCCTTATATCCGTGACCGTGTGACGGCCTGCATCAAATTCCAGCGGAAAAAGTTATCCTGATTTTCTGCCGTCCTCCCGCAGCCACGCGCCCCGCAGCACCATGCGGAGATACGCCGCCCGCCCGATGCCGTGGTCCTGCGCGGTGCGGGTGAGCCGCTCATATTCTGCCTGCGTCAAGCGGAGATTTACCTGCTTTTCCCGTAAGTTCTCTTTGTTCTTCATCTGATGATCCTCCCTATTATTCTTTTTTCGGCTTGGTATATATTTATCTCAGTATCGCTCTACTCAGTCTTATTAGACGCTGAAAATCAGCGTTCAGGTGCGCTGATTTTCAGCGTTTTTGAAATTCGAAAATCGAAAGTCAAGAAATTCGGTTTTCGAATTTCAGGGGGTACAGTGCAGACGGCTTCCCCAACCCCTGCCGTTTCCGGCGCAGCAGGCCAGCTTGCTCCAGTTCGGATAGCAGCTTCTCCGCCTTGCTGTGGGCGCAGCCCAAGTCCTCCATAATACGGTTGATGCCAAAGTAAACAAAGGCGCGCCCTTGCTTATCGAACCACCCGTTTTTGCGGGAAAGTCCCATTTTGTCCAGCAATAACCCGTAAAGTAATTTTGCTTCACAATTTATGTTTTTGAATGGTTCCTCCGTAAACAGCACCTTTGGAACACGGTAAAATGTAAATAGCTCTGATTCATGCTCGTAGAAATAATCCATATCGTTCCTCCTTGCCCATTGGGGCATAAAAATAGCGGAGGCAGGCGATTGACCTGTCTCCGCTTGCGTTGGTTATTTGCTCTTGTTTTCTTCTTGGGGCATCATTTGGACTCTCGCAGGATCTCAAGTGCGGCGCTTTTGATGTTGTTCATCGCACCTACCCACGCCATTTGATCCCGCGCCTTCAAGTCCTCGTTGATGCCCTGTGCTTCCGCCATTTGGCGTATGATGGTTTCCAGAAGCTTGTCCTCTGTGGTGTCCGACTCCGGCGGCAAAAGGCAGGGATAATACTGCTCGCCCCGCAGCTCGTAGTAAAGACCGTTCTCAAAAATGACCGGCGGCAATGGCGGTAAATTCTGCTCCATAATCCTCGCTCCTTTCTGCCGTCATTGTACGGAAAAGTGCCGTATAGCGCCAGTATGCGAAAATCATCGCTCTCCCCTGCCCTTCGCGCGGTAACGGGCCTCCAGCAGCTTGATGATCTCCCGCTCCATTTGCTGCGCAGAATAATTGCGCGGGAAATACTTCCGCAGCGACTCGGTTTTGATGCGGATTTGCTCTTTCTGATTGGGCTTTTCCTCGGTAAGAATGGCGTACAGCACCTCCGGCGTCAGTTTTGCCTCGCGGGAGAGCTGCTTCATGCGGAGTGCCTGTGACAGCGACGGTGTGGCGTCCTCCTGCCCGATCAAGTCCCACAGCTCCGCCTGCTCGTCGCGGGCCCTTTATAAACTCATAAGAGCCGATGTCGTAAGAGCCGGCCTCGATAAGACGAGCCTGATAAGGAATATCGTAAGTAAGCTTCTTTTCCTTTTCGATGCAGACTACGTCGCCGTTTTCCATTGCGATTATTGCTTTTTCCTCGTCGGCCTTGTCAAGCGGAGGGGGCAGAGTGTCGCTGCCGCCTATGTAAAACAGCCCTTTTTCGGGCAGCAGATGCCGCTCAAGCCAGCCTTTAATAATGCTTATAATATCCACATTCGTTCTCCTTTCATATGATCGAATCGAACCCGTCTCCGCCGAGCGGAGTGGGGGATATGGCAACTATCACATCGTCGCGCTGCTCTCCGTCAACGTAAACGGCGTCCGGCCTGAACGCGGCCAGCATGCCGGAGCTTGTTCCTACCGCGCTGTACGGTATAAGCCGCATTTTTCCCGAAAGCTGCGGCAAGAAGATGAGCCTTGTGCAGTCTGTGCCCGAAAGCTCATCCTCGCATCCGGGAAACAGCGGAGCCAGACGAGCCGCCGGTGCTATCAGCACATTGTCGCCGCTCACGGGATCGAAAAGCGCGTTGCCGCTGTCATGCAGGCAGCGAAGAAAAACACGCCTTCCCATAAATTCAACCTCAACATCCGAAACGCAGGCGTCGGCACTTTTTACGCTCCTACGGAACACAAAGCTCAAAACTGCATAAATAAGCGCAAATGACAAAGTCAGCACCGGAAGCGAAACCGGTATGTACGCTCCCGAGCCGAAGCTTCCGCCGTTTTGCAGCGATATTGCCCAGACCGCTCCGCCGAATAATGCAGAAACGGCAAAAAACGTAAGACAGCAGCGCCAAAGCTTATCCTCGCCGCCGAAGGAGATCAGCGCCATAAGTAAGCCGCATATGAGCTTAACCGGCCAAAGCTTTAAAAAAGCA
>OLQM01001760.1_pt1 | contig 23324 bp, 13 predicted proteins | sample 1673161 | NCBI WGS metagenome assembly OLQM01 (sample SAMEA3136761, study PRJEB25190) | human gut metagenome | reverse complement strand
CCGTGTGGCCGAGCGTCACGGGGACGGCCACGGCCTCGCCCGCGTTCACGGTCTTGTCCGCCGGCATCGCCAGCGTGTATTCCGCCTTGACGTCTTTCTTTGTCACGGTCACAGGCTGTTCTGCCGTAAAGTCCCCGTATTTCACCGTCACGCTTGTCATACCGGCCGTCAGAGCTTCGCCGTTTTCAATCGTGTAATCGCTGATTTCCTTTTCGTTCCCGTCGCTGTAGACCGCCATGACAACCATGCCGGCAGCGTCAAAGCTCTCGCCTTCTGTGTACTCCGTTCTGGTGGGGGCTTTGGCAATGTGGATGCCGGTCAAAGTCGCCTCCACGACGTCGCCCGGCTGCCATTGCAGCACCGGATAGCCGCCGTTGACGGCGTTGGTGTCCGCCTTGAAATATTCGCCCAGTACTCCCTGAAGAGCCTGCATCTGATCCGCTGTTTTTGCTTCCGCCGTCGCAGCCGACGTGTCGTCCGCACGGCCGATGCCCTTTTCTGCGGTTCCCTCCAGATAGTAGACGTTCGAAACTTTCCCCGCCCAGCCAATGGCCGCACCTACAGCCGGACCGCCGGTCTCCACGACCGCAACGGTCCCTGCGGTGTAGGCATTCGTCACCGTGGAGGCATCCATAACGCCGACGAGACCGCCGACCATATTTTTCGTGGTGGATACCGCGCCGCGATTGTATACGTTTTGGATCGTTGCGTTCTTGGCGTAGCCCATAATGCCGCCAACGTACGTGCCAGCTGCCGTCACGCTGCCGGTATTGTAGCACCCGGTCATAGTGCCGGCATACAGCTCATAGCAGAAGCCGCCGATATCCTTCACACCGGAAACATTTCCCTCATTGCCGCAGTCGGTCACGGTGCAGTCCACCATCACGCCGGCAAACCCGCCGACGCCGCAGGCCTTGCCGGTGTTCTCATCCGCGTTCACCGCAACGCGGGAAACAACACCGGAGAGATCAAGATGTTTTCCGTCGGCAACAACGCCAGCGATGTTCCCGCTGTAGACGGAATAATCGCTCTTGGCCGTCACACTGCCGGAAACGGTAAAGTTCTTGATGACGGCATGCGCATCTTTTGTGCCCTCAACGCAGCCGAAGAGCCCAAGATACACACGCTCGCCGGATGCCTTGGTTGCGTAATCCACCGAAAGATTTCGAATGACATGTCCCGCGCCATCAAAGGTTCCCCCGAATTTGACCGTATTTCCGCCAATCGGCGTCCAGTTGATTTCGGAAAGATCTATATCCGACGTCAGTACCGCAGAGAGAGCGTTTTCCCCGCCATTGACCTTCTTCGCGAACCACACAAGCTCTTCGGGCGTGCCGATTTGGTAAATTCCGCTCTCCAGCTTCGGTTCAACCGCGGTCTTTACGGTCACCCTGCATTCCGCCGTAAAGCCGCCATCCGTTGTCTTTACGGTAATGATCGCTTCGCCGGCCTTTCGAGCCGTAATGATACCATTCTTCACCGACGCGACATCCGCGTTTTTGGATTCCCATGTTATGCTCTTATCGGTTGCGTTTGCAGGACTTACGCTCGCTGTAAGCTCTGCTGTCTCGTCCGGAAACAGCGTTATGGTATTTTTGCTGAGTTCTACGCCATCGACCGGCGTGGGTGCTTCCACCGTAACAGCACATTCCGCTTTGGCACTGCCGCAAACTGCCGTAATGGTAGCGGTGCCGGTTTTTAATGCTGTAACCGCGCCGTCCTTCACTGTCGCAATACTCGCATCGGAGGTTGTCCACTCCAGAGAGTCGGTCGTATTCTCCGGCAAAACCGACGCGGTCAGCTTTGCCGTTTCATTCGGCTTCAGCGTCAAAACATTCTTGTCGAGCATCACTTCCGTGGCTGCAACAGCTTTGCGCGTCATTTCCAGATAGAGATCATAGGTACTCCCCTCTGCTGCGTTCATAATGGACATATAGGCGATTTTACTGTATTTTGCCGGAGCAAACGGCACCGAACTCACATCCGTCAAAAAAAGTTTTTCCAGCTGTGCCGCCGTCAGAGTAAAGGGGTTAGCTCCTTCCTCGTTGATATAATTAGAACTGGCATCCGATACCAACAAAAACGCAGCATCGGTCACCTCGATCGTCGCTGTGCTGCCGTAAGGCAGTGCAGCATAATATTGCATCTTACCGAGCTTTGACACTACCGCAGCAGTGTCTCCTGTCGAAACAGCGATCGGCAATGCCGTTACTGTAACGGCGCATTCCGCTTTCACACTGCCGCAAGTCGCCCGGATAGTTGCCGAGCCGGCTTTCTTCGCCGTGACAGTCCCGTTCTCAACCGCAGCGACATCATCGTTTGAGCTTGTCCACACAACAGCTTCTGTCGTATTCGCCGGTGTCAGCGTCGCGGTCAGCGAAGCGGTCTCTCCGACAGAAAGCTCCAGCTTCGACGAGCTTATTTTGATGCCGGTCGCAGAAACCGGCTTTTCAAAGCGCACCGCCACGTCGTCATAGGCAAAATACGCCGGCTGGGAGAAACCGTAGCCGTTGTCACTCGAACCGGTAACGTTGAACGCGACCTTGCGAACTTTTCCGAGTACGGAGAGATCCCACTTTGTCCAGTCCATTACGATATTGTCCGGCCCCTTGCAGAGGTAGATGCCCGTTTCGCCGGTCTTTTTGCCGTTGGCGTCGTAGCCGATTGCAACGACCCTGACCCAGTCATCGTCTCCGATCTTTGCGGTGAGGCCATTACCGTCGATGTAGCAATTGAGCGCGTACGTCGTATTGGTGATATACATGTGGTCAACCACACGCTCAACGCCGTCGGTAAAGGAAAAAGCTGGCAGAACTTCGGTTTTATTATATTGGCTGCCATCGATATAGCCATAATGTACGGCAAAGTTATCCGAGCCGTTATGTCCGGCGCCGGTGCGCGTCAGTCCCGAAACGCCCTTTTTATATACGGTAAGCTGCGTTTCAAAACCGCCGTAATCGGCAATGTCTCCGGTGCCATAGTTGGAAATGGCATGTCCACCGCCCCAATAGCAGTATGCATTATAGTTATACGGAAAAACGTGTGAAAGCATAGTGTTATTTTCATCGGTCCACTTATATGCTTCGCTTTCCGTGGTAAAACCCGCGCCGCTACTGCCGTAAAGCAGCGGGCCGCCGTACTGCGGATCGTCGATCAGCGAAGTCCAGTCGCTGCCGCCGGCAAAGTTTGCGCCGCCCTTATAATCCGCGTCCTCAAAGGTCAGAACACGGAGATCATACGGCGTCTCGTCCACCGCCTGCGCGCTGGCCGGAACGAATGCCAGAAGCATTGTCAAAACCAGAAGCAGGCTGAGGAGCTGTGTTTTTTTCTTCATTCTCATTTCTCCTTTTTATTTTTTTCGCGCGACCGGCACTGCCGAATAAAACAAAAGCGTCCGTACCGCCGAAGCCGTACAGACGCAAAACAGACATATATGGAGAAATCCCTCTGTGATGTGTGAGACAGACCCGGTACAGGCAGGTGTCTCGGCAAACGGGCTTTGCGTATCTGACTTATCCGTTCCGGTACTTCGGACGGCATCACAGTGACCGACTCGCAGGGAATCACACCCTATTCCGCAAATTATTATATATAAAAAATATAACATTTGCCATTTGCCGACATTTTCAATTGTTTTTTCGGCGTAAGTCGCCGTGCAGAGTTCTTCTCTTTTGAGTTTAGTATAATCTATATACTTGTTACGCGCAAGTGTTTTTGAGAAATACACCAAAATTTACAAGAAAGTCCCCATTTATTTACAAAAAAGGCCGCATCAGAACGCCACATGGCGGAAGAGCGCCACGCAGCAGAGGATCACGGCAAGGGGAACATACACATACCGCCCGACGGCGTACCAGACCGCGCCGCGCTCGCAGCCCGCTCCGGTGTTGATGGCGGAGAGAAGCTCGTCCTTTTTCATCACATAGAACCACGAAACCGCGCCGAGCGTTGCGCCGATGGGAATGATGTAAATGGACACAAGATCCATCCACGGGCCCCATTTGGAGATCGTCTCCATGCCGATGCCGCAGCCGAGGCAGATGACGCCGAGCAGCGCGAGCACCGCCTTGCGGCTGAGCTTCGGGAATTTGTGCAGCAGCGATTCCGCCACCGCTTCAAACATGTTCTGCAGCGAGCTGACGCCCGCGAAGATCATGGCGACATAGAGAATGATCGCAAAGAGTCGGCCGAGCGGAATATCCTGCAAAATGGTCGGGAGCGTCACAAAAAGGAGACTCGGGCCCGCGCCGACGTCCAGCCCGTAGGAGAAGCACGCGGGGATGATGACGAGCGCCGCGACCACGGCGGCGATCGTGTCGAAGAGCGCCGTGTGCTGCGCCACGCCGACAACGTCCTCTTCTTTCGAGAGGTACGCGCCGTAAACGATCATGCCGCTGCCTGTGACGGACAGGGAGAAAAATGCCTGTCCCATCGCCCAGATCCAGATCATCGGGTCGCAGAGCATCTCCCAGCGCGGCGTGAACATGAACTTGTATCCCTCCGCCGCGCCCGGCAGAAACGCCACGCGCACCGCGAGGACGACAAAGATGAGGAAGAATACCGGCATCATGAGCCGGTTCGTCTTTTCGATGCTGTGCGCGCCGAGGAAGAGCGTCAGAAGCGTTCCGGCGACAACAATGATATGATACGGGATCACGGAAAAGTCCCGCGAGGAAAAGTCCGAAAACCACGCCGCGGCATCCGCGGTCATAAGCGTACCGGCAACGGAGTCCACGAGCGCCTTGAGAACATAAGTCACGATAACGGCGTATCCGATCGCGATGCAGAGCGAGCCCGCGAGCGGCAGCCAGCCGAGCACCGCGCCCGTCTTCCCTGCCCCTTTGCCGCGGGTGGCCCAGGCGTTTTCGTAAGCGCCGAGCGTGCCGGTGGCGGCGCGGCGGCCCATGGCGAACTCCGCCGGGAGGCCGACATAGCTGAAGATCAGCACGAACAGAATATAAATGAGCAGAAATGCGCCTCCGCCATTGCTGCCCATTTTATTCGGAAAGCCCCAAACGTTCGCCATGCCGACGGCCGAGCCGACCGACGCGAGGATGAACCCCCAGCGGGTCGAAAAGCTCTTTACATTCTTTTTCTTCATCGATTCCCTCTCGACCGGAAAACCTGCTTGTTTTCCTGTTTTCACAAAGTTTTATTATTTTAAAGCTTTGCTGTAAAAAAGTCAAGGAAATACGGGAGAAAGCGGCGAAATATCTGCCGTGCCGCCCGCCGTCAAGACGCCGCTCTTGCACTTTCGGCTAAATCGTGCTATTTTATGGTTAGCATTAGCTAACAGGAGATGTATTGAAACCCATGAAAGAGAAAAAGAACGCCTGCACCGGCTGCGCCGCGGCGGAGGCGGACGGGCGGTTCGTCCGGCATCCGGAGAGCGCGGACGGCGAGGCCGTTGTGACTGCCTATCCGGTATTTCCGGGCATAGAGATCGCGTACTGCGACATACACGCGCACGAGTGCCGGCTCGAACACACACCGGGGATCTCGCTCATGCGCATCAGCCACTGCCGTGAGGGGCGGCTCGAACAGCAGCTGGGGAACGAATATTATTTTCTCGCGCCGGGGGATCTGGCCGTTTCATGCAGCGACGCCTCCGACGAGGCCGCGCGCTTCCCCACCGGGCATTATCACGGCATCACCGTAACGATCGACCCGGCGCAGGCGCCGGAGTGTCTTTCGTGCCTGCTCTCGGACGTGAACGTCCGCCCCGCGGCGCTGATGGAAAAGTTCTGCGCGAACGGCGGCTACTTTGCCGCCCGCTCGTCCGCGAGCGTGGAGCATATTTTTTCAGAGCTGTACTCCGTGCCGGAGGAGATCCGCAAGGGGTATTTTAAAGTGAAGGTTTTGGAGCTGCTGCTCTTTCTCAGCGCGCTACCGACCGAGCGGCGGCGCCCGGCCTATTCCGGCGCGCAGGTGCGCCTTGCCTCCGCCGTGAGCGAGTATCTGCTCTCCGCCACGGAGGAGCGCCCGACAACGGCGGAGCTCTCCGCAAAGTTCCACGCCTCGGCCACGCAGATATTGCAGAGCTTCCAGGGCGTTTACGGCATGTCTCCGGCGGCGTTTCTGCGCGCTCAGAAAATGCACGCCGCGGCGGAGCTTCTCCGTTCCACCGACCGGACGGTGCTCGATATTGCCGGGCAGTTCGGATACGACAACGCCAGCAAATTTGCCCGTGCGTTCCGCAGCGTCATCGGCGTATCCCCCAACGCCTACCGCAGCGGCGCGACCGCCGACAGCTGCGCGCCGGTCTGATCCGAATTCCAACACAAAAACAACATTTTGGAGCCGCGTTCGCTCATTTTGGAGCGGATGCGGCATCGCGGTTAGCGTATGATAACCATGCAAACAGGGAAACGCTTCCCCGAATGTATGCTTTTCCACCATGTCACATTATCTCTCACCCCTTTGTGCGGTGCGGCCCGGAAGGAGGACTCACGAATGTCTGAAGAAGTGATCGTCCGACTGGGCGCACCCACACTGGCGGGGATCAAGACGGGAAGCCTGTTCACCTGTGCGTATACTTCCCGCAAAAGCGTGGAAGAATCTTTGCGGCAGCTTAACCGCTGCTTTGCTCCGAAAGGGCTCTGCCTGCTGCCGCTGCGTTATTCCGAAAAGAACGTTCTCCTTTATCTGTTCCGCCCGGCGGAGCTTTCCCGCGATCTGCAAAACAGTGAAGCTGCCGAGCTGCTCCGGCAGGAGGGTTACCCCTGCGAAAGCTGCGGAAAATGTCTTGCAGCGCTCACGCGCAAGCTGCGCAGCGGCGAAGAGTTCCCGCACGAGATCGGGCTGTTTCTCAGCTATCCCCCCGAGGATGTAAAGGGCTTTATCGAAAATCGCGCCGCCAACTACAAGCTCAGCGGCCTGTGGAAGGTCTACGGCGACGAGAAGAAAGCGAAAGAGCTTTTTGCCAAATATAAAAAATGCACGGACATCTATTGCGAACGGTACGAAGCCGGCTGCGGTATCGCCGAGCTCGCCGTCGCGGTGTGATGCGCCGGAAAGGAAGATTCTGTTATGAAAAAAGCAGCTGTTATTTACTGGAGCGGCACCGGCAACACCGAGGCCATGGCAAACGCCGTTGCCGAGGGCATGAAAGGCGCCGGAGCCGAGGTCTCCCTTCTCAGCGCGGACGCCGTGAGCGCCGCCGATCTCGCCGGGCTTGACGCCGTGGCGCTCGGCTGCCCGGCCATGGGCTCCGAAGTTCTCGAAGAGGACGTTTTCGAGCCGATGTTCTCCTCCTGCAAGAAGCAGTTTGTCGGCAAGAGCGCGGCGCTCTTCGGCTCCTACGGCTGGGGCGACGGCGAATGGATGCGCACCTGGGAACAGGACTGCCGCGGCGCGAACATCTCTCTCGTGTGCGAGAGCGTCATCTGCTGCGAGACCCCCGGCGACATCGAGCTTGAAGCCTGCCGCGAACTGGGCCGCGAGCTTGTAAAATAAATCTGGTAACACACCGGGGCTCCCCTTTCCCGGTTGTTATATATCGATCCATCTCCATCCTTTTCTCTTTGTTGATCCCCCATGCGAGACCGGCTGCCCTGAAAAGCAGCCGGTCAATTCTATTCTTTCCTGTTTCGCGCCATTGTCGAAAACCATGGGAAAATTCCTCTTTACTTTTCCGTTCCGGCTTGCTATAATAATTAGGCTGATAAATGCGCCAGTAGCTCAGCTGGATAGAGTGTTGGCCTCCGGAGCCAAAGGTCGTGGGTTCAAATCCCGTCTGGCGTACCACAAACCCCTTGATTTTACAGCGTTTTCCGTTTTCGTCAGTAAAAGCGTTAGTAAAATCACAAAAACAGAGCCGCAATAGCGGCTCTGTTTTTTATCTTCCCTCGTACATTCCGAGCTTGATTTGAATCTCCATCTTTCTCTCTACGAGCTTTTCGTGCTCATATTCCCAGATGGCGCGCATTCCCTCCGGCGCGGTCTTGCCGGATTCCTCGATCATTCGCACGGCGGCAGTGTGGAACAGCTCCATGTGATTCAGTTCCTCCCGCGCCACGTGCGCGTAGGTCTCAGCCAGTTCGGGATGATCGTCCTTGTTTTTCATCGCATGCTTGGCGTAGTGCTCAGCTGCGTCCAGCTCGTAGCACATATCCTTGATAAGGCGTTTGATCTCCTGCATCTCAGATTTCTCCTTTCAGGTAGTGATAGAGTTTTTCCCAGTCCGCCCGATCAAACCGGAAGTCACCGACGACGGGAAGCGATAGCGTCACCGGCTCGTTGATGTACGGACTGACGGCGGAAAAGAGCGCGTCCACGTCCACGCCCTCCGTGCTCACCGCGCCGGTCATGGCAACGAGCGGCTTGTCCTTCGCACTCTGCAGCATACCGGCGGCGTTCTTTGTGGCGAGCGCCGCGTATCCGCCGAGCAGGATCCGCTTCCCGCCGGTCATGTGCGGCAGCATCTCCGCATCGACAAACCGCGCCAGGCGCGTCTGAAGCTCCGTATATGAAATCATGTTGAATCCTCCTTATAGATCAGGCAGGGGAGGGAATGTCACCTCCCCCGCCCGGCGATGGATCAGGGAGCGGCAGCGGCAGCCGTTTCCGGCTTCACGCTCACGCCGCCCCAGCCGGGACAAACGGAGCTGTTCGGAACAATGAGCTTCGTGAGGCTCTGGAGCTGCGCGATCTGCCCCTGGATGCAGCCGACAGCGGCGGTGTTCGTGCCGTTGTAGACGGCCTGCTGAAGATTGATGCCGTTCTGCTCTTCCTTGTTCGCGCGCACCTCGCCGGCAAGGCCGAGAATGCGGTTCTCAAGTTTGGTGTAGGCGTCCGAGATCTTGCGGTTCGTCTCGTCCTGTCCGCGCCAGTATGCGATCTCCATGTCCTTCTCCGCGATGGTCTGGGTCTGGTGGAGATCGTAGCGGGAGACGTTGGCGTCGTCGCCGCACTTCTGGCTCGCCATGCCCGCGGCGAGACCGGCGACGGCGGGAGCTACCACGCTGTTACCGCCGAGACCGCCGAAGAGATTGCCGAGACCGCCGTTGAGCAGCCAGCCGGCAGTACCGGCGATGCCGAGACCGAGGGCGGTCCCGCCCGTAGCTTTCGATGCGTATTCCATGATGATTCCTCCTTAAAAATTTCCACCGTAGCGCTCCGGTGTCTAAAGAAATCATCGCATAAAAAGAGAGAGCCGCCCTGTCGGGAAGCTCCCTCTTTCGCTGCGGGAAACTGTCGCTAAACTCTCGCCATTTTGGCCTTGATGCACCGGATCTTCCGGTTCACCGCCGATTCGGACAGGCTCAACGCCATGCACACCTCGACGATGCTTTTGTCCGATACCCGGAGATCAAAGACCCTGCGCTCTGTCGGCGTGAAATTGCATTCCTGCCGGAAGTATTCCGCCTCCGGCCGCGTAAGATCGCTTAACTGCATAGCCGCTCCTTCCTTTCGGAGCGCCCGTGGTGGCACACGCTGCAAGCGTCACAAGGCGCGTTTTCTGCGCTTTGTCCGGCTCCCCTTTCGGGGAGCCTTTTTTTACTTCAAGCTCGGCAGCTTCCCGTACTTGAGGAAGTAATCGATCGGGCTGCCCTCCTCGACGTATACCGTCCGGTTCCCTGCCTTGAGCGCCTTCCTCTTTGCCTGCGTCACGGCTTTCTGAATGTCCGTCCCGCTCGCCGTCTTCGTGAAGTCCGCGATCACGTTCCCGCTCACCTTCGGCGTTTTGGACGTTCCTCCCGCCTTCGCGGAGGATGCCGTGCCGGACTTCGGGATGATGATCTCCGGCGCTTTCGGCGTCGGGGCCTTGAGTGCCGTCCTCTTTCCTCTTCCGCGCCGGCCTCCGGATCCGCCCGATCCGCCGTTCCATTTCTGATTCCTCGCGCTTTTCGCGGTGTACCCTGCGGCAACGTAAAGGGCGTCCTTCTGCTCCGGCGGAATGTCCAGGCTGTTGATGTACTCCACAACTTTTGCCTTCTTCGATCCGGAAATGCTCTTGCCGTTCTCGTCCTTGTCGGCGTGCATCTCCTTTGTGGCAAAGTAGTAGTCGTAGTAGGTGTCGTAGGAAACGCCCTTTGCATACGCGGTGCGGGCCTTGTCGTAGACGTCCGCGTTGTAGGTGCGCAGCGCATACTCCGCGCCGAATACCTCGCGGTTTGCTTCGCGGTATACGATGGCGTCCATGCGGCTCTCCGCCTGGTCCTCGGTGATCTCATACCGCTCGGCGTACTCGGCGATGGCCGCGTCGTTGTCGGTCGAGAGCTCCGGGTGCGCCTTGAGATAGTCGTTCACCGCCTCGCGGTACGGCTCGGCCTGCGCGATGATCTCCTTCTGCCGCTCGATGAGCTGCGCCTTCAGCGCCCGGACAATCCGGTTCTTCTCGCCGTCCGAAAGGCTCTTGTCGTTCTGGATCGCGCGGATCTGCTGGTAGTAGTCGTTCACCTCGTCGCCGGCATGAGAAACGTATTTCCGGGTGATGCCAGCTCCGATGTCGCCGTCGTTCGCGTCGTACTTGAGATCGTCCAGAAGATCGTAGTACTCGCCCGTGGTCTTGTTCGTGCTCGTGGTGTCGATGGTGAACGCCGCCTGCGGCGCCGCGAGCAGCCAGTGGCTCGACTTCGTTGCCGGAGTAATCAGTGGGAGCAGAAGGTCTCCTATTACGCCGGTGTACTGGTCGAGAAGGTAGTTGACCTTTTTCGGCGACACCTTGAACAGCTTTCCGATAGCCTTGGAGAGCTCGTCCGTTTTCTCGTCGTACCGGTCCTCCGGTCGGTAGTTTTGCAGACGGTCGCTCTCGATGTTCCCGCCGTACCACGTCGTGCCGGGGTTGTCCGGGTTCGTGAGCTTTGCCTGCGTCCACGCGGTAGCAATATTCTGGTTGAAAATGTCCGTGGGAGCAATGTTGCTCTTGATGACCTCGAACACGTCGGAGAACTTCACGTCCTCGCCGTCGATCTTCTCTTTCCCGTATACCGCCGCCGTGCTCAGTACAGCGATAGCGCGCCCCTTTGGTATCTTGATCCAGTACCCGTCGCCGAACATTTTTCCGGCGTTGATAAGATAATAGTTCGCCTTCGTGTTGGCCGGGATGTCGTCCCACTCGTCATCGTCGCGGTACGCCAGCGCGTTGAGCAAGGCCGGGGCGATTCCCATCAATGCCGCTTTAAGAATGAGTGAGCCTGCCGCCTTCACGCTGCGCGTCTCCGTAGCGTTCCGAATGAACTTATCAAAGCCCTGAATGGACGGGTTGAGGAACGGCACGAGATACCGGTTGAGTGCCTTGGTGACGCTGCCGCCGCGGGCAAAGTTCGTCGTGATGTCCGCCGCGCCGAGCATCGCCTCCATGAGGTCGCTCTGCGTGAATTTTCCGGTTTTCACTCCGTCCACCGTCTTGCTCCCGCCCTTGTTGGCAAGAATGGTCATAAACTCCGCAAGGCGGGGAGCCGCTTCGATGGCCTGTCCAAGGCTCTCATACCATGCCGCAGCTTTGCCCAGCGCGTTCTTCGGCTCCTTCACCATGCCGGTCGTATAGTCCAGCATGGAGGCGTAGGAGCCGCCCAGCGCCTTGTACTGCTGCCAGATCTCGCCGTTTTTTCGGATTTGGTTCCATGCGCTCCAGTACATCTTTTCCCACGTCTTCCAGTCCGTGGAGTAGAACCCGGCGTCCTGCCAGTCTCGCACGCCGTTGCGGATCATAAAGAATGGGTTGTACCCGGTGCATAGCGCCTTGAAGAGGTCGTTCAGCTTCTTCATAGCCTTTGCCGCGCCGTAGCTTGCGAACTTGTCCGGCTCAAAGGCTTTCATGGCCGCTGTCAGCCCCTCGTCCATCGTGATGTCGTAGACCTTGCCGTTATCCTTCACTGAGAACACATTCTCGAATACCGGCTTGTAGTCCTCGTCGCTCTCGATGGCGGCCTCCGTCGGCGTGTACTCGCTCTCCGCAACGTTCCAGATGTACTTCTCCGCCGCCTTTGTGTTCCCGTCGTACTCGCGCACCAGCGCAAGGCCGAACTGGTTTAGGCCGGCGTTCCGCATCGTGGATACCGTCTTTCGGGAGAGCGCCGTGTGCAGCGGCAAGAGCACGCCGTCGCTGCCGACGGCCCGCCCGATGGCGTTCGATACGACGATGCCGCCGTTCCGCCGGGCGCTTCTGGCTCTCTTGCTGTTCGTACCCTCCTCGCGGAAGGTGGGGATGTAGTGCGGATACCGCTTTTTCAGCGCATTGGCAAACTCCGGCGTGATGAGCCCCGCCTCCACGCGGTAGCGGATGAGATCGTCCGAATACTTGTAGACCTCCTTCGCCCATTCCTTGAACTCCGGGTTCTTTGCTTCGAGAAGCTGCGCCGCCGTCTGGGAATCGTCCGCCGTCACGTCGTACCCGAATACCGGCTTCAAGCCCTGTTTTTCCACAATAGCCCGCTGCCGTTCCAGCTCCAGCGCGTAGGCCGCGCCCTCCGCTACGGACGTAAGGCTCGGCGCCTCGCCGTTGTGCGCCGCAAGATAGATCTCGTGCGCCGCCTGACGTACGACCGGTGAATCGCTGTCGCTGTTTGCGATCCGGCGCAGCTCTTCATTCGACAGCTCCCGGAGCTCCGGGTATTTCTCCTTTACCCAGCGGAGATTTTCCTTGATCCGCTCCAGCTCGCCGCTGTTGTCGTACTTCATGCGGTCCACGTTGTGCATGTGCAGAAGATAGAGCTGAAAATCGCGGTACTTTGTCTCATTCTTCCGCATCGGGGCAAGGGTATCCGCAAGGCTCGCGCCGATCCTGTGGCCGTCGATGTCGGTACGCGCGCCGCCCTTGGCGATCCAGTTTCCCGCCCGCTGGGAGTACGCCCCGGCATTGAAGTAGTACCCCTCAAGGCTCTTGCTTCCCGTAGCCTTGGCGATCCGGCGCACTGTGTCCCCGGCATTCACGAACATCCGCATAGCCCCGCTCGTGATTTTCTCAAAGTCCTCGCGGTAATTCCGCTCGGCCTTTATGACCTCGGACGTAACCTTTTCTGTCGTGGCGGCGATCGTCGTCCCGGCAGCCGTGTTTTCCGTCTCCGCAGCATCGCTGCTTTTCGGTGAGGGCTCCGTGCTGTCAAGCTGTTCGGGATCTCCGAACAGCTCGGCGATCCGCGCGTCCTCGTCCGCGGTTTTCTCGGCCTCGAATTTCTTGGCGCGCTGGTAGTTCTCCTCCGAGAAATTCTTGTTGGCCATCGTGATAACTTTCTCTGCCGCATCTCTCGCCGCCGTCTCCTTCAGCGCCCGGACAAGTGTGTCTGCCTTGTGTCCGTCGTGGAAGACCGTCGCCTCGTAGTAGCCGCCGATTGGCGTCGGCTTCACCTCAACCTTGAAAGTGGATTCCTTCGGCGTCCCCTTGAGGAAACCGGTCATCTGCACCTTCACTTCGGACTTGCCCTTGCCCATAAGCTCCCGGTAGACCTCGCCGGAGCTTTTGTTCGGCACGAATCGCTGTCCCGCTCCGAGATTTTCCCGCGCACGGAGCCGTTCCGCCTCTCTGCGGTCCTGCTCCGCCAACGCCTGCAGCCGCTCCCGCCGCTGTTCGGTCTCGGACTTCGTTCCCGTTTCGTTCCCGGAGCCCTGCTTTGTCTGCTCCCGCAGCGTCAGGTGATTGTCCTCGGCAAACTCCCGCAGAATCACCTCCGTCTGATCGCGGAGTGCGCCAACCATCCGGTCGTATGCCTCCTGCTGATCCCGTCCCGCTCCTTCCAGCCGGGCCTCGTCCCACAGTCGGTCGGCAAGCGTCTGCTTCTCGCTCACGCCCTTCGCCGCGCGATCCACGATGTTCCGCAGCATATCCGGCGCGGAAATGTCCGTCGGGAAAAGCGCCTCGCCGTATTTCTCGGCAAGCTCTATATTCCGCACATCCGGCGGCGTGTCGTTCTGGTTCTTTGAAAGCGTGATGCCGGCTTCGCGCGCCTGTTCGCGCAGCGTCCGGGCCTCGTCCTTCCGGAAGTCTCGCCACGTTTGCTCAGAAACATAGAGCTTCGTGCCGCGAAGATCGCTCCGGATATCCTCATGGGTCTCGTCAATCCACGGACTGTTCTCGGAATTGGATACGACGCTTCCGGCCTGCAGCATCTCGTCCACGATCGTGTCCAGCGCGTCCTCTCGGATCTCGCCCTGCGCCATCATCTCGCCGATGTTCCGGTTGAGCATCTGCTCCACGTCGGCGCGGTTTGCCGTGTCCGTGAAGAACAGCCGCATGATATCGCGCTTGGTATTTCCTACGGTACGGCGCTTCCGCTTCCCGTCGCCCAACTCCGCGAGCCGTCTCTCCGCCGCCTGCATCCACTTCATCTCGTCGATATACGGGAAGTTCTGGTCGTCCCGCTGCGTCGCTTTCTGGTACTCTTGCATCCGTCGCTCATACTCGCGCCGGAGCTCCGCGGCTGTGCGGTTGTTGATCCCGGGTACCTCCACACTCGCTTTGCCGGAAGAAGCCTTCTGAATCACGCCTCCAAGCTCGCTTAATTTTTTTCCCGTAATCTTGACACCGTCTTCGGCATATGCTATATTGCCTATAGAGCCATACGGTGGTTGGCGTGACGGGAATTGTACCCTGAGCTGCATCAACCACGAATTGGCTCTATTTTTGTTCGTGTCAAGGTACAGCAGCTCGGAGTTGTTGATAAGATTCCGCAGGTTTTCGTCGTCTCTTCCGTAGGCGCTCGTCACAAGGGAAAACTCAGCTTCCGTTCTTCCTCCCGGCTTTGGTGTGAGCTCCAGCGCCACCATTAGGTTGTTTCCGTTTTCTGCTTTCTCCTCGCCCAGCAGCACGATGCTGTCCGGCCGGGTAAGAGACTTCATAATCAGTACCGGGTTTTCGAGAATATCCGGTACCTTTTTGATAACGTCAACAGTTACTTCCGGGTGATCCTCAAAGATTATCCCGATCTTGCTTTTCCGCATGTAGATGTTGTCCGTCCTCGCTCCGATGCTTTGCAGTGCTTCGGAGGTTGTCCCTACGCGGAAATAGCCAGGCGATGTGCTGAGCATACCCTCCGGCGTATTTTTCACCCAGTCGTCCACGTTCTTACCGAAGTTCGCATCAATGCTGTAGCTCGTCGCATTTCCATCCGCAAACACGGTATCCGCGTCGCCCAGCTTGGGCGGCGTATTTTTTCGCTCTTCGGCGCTCATCCGGCGGCGAGAGGTCGTGTCTCTGGCCTCGATCTCCCCGGCAGTAGCATAGTAAAGCTGCGTCGGCGTTCGTCCTCCCTCGCCCTGTATGCTTCTTGCCTGAGATACCGTGTCCATGTACTCATACGCACGATCTCCGTATTTTTCAAGGATACCCTCTCTCTTTGCGTCGTATCGTTCCCACTCCGGAGGATCCGGCGTGAGTTGTTCAAGGGTGTCCCAGTCCACTTCCCCGCGAGGCACGGTAGGTGTCATGGCTTCCAGCTCTTCCACGGCTTTCATCAGCTGCGGATCTGCGCTCTTCAGTTGGTTATATTTTTCTGCTAACTGCGCGGATCGTTTCTTTTGGTTTGTTGTACGGCTGTCAAATCCGTTTTCCAGCTTCCTGTTCCAATACGTCGGGTTTGTCCCCCTCGTGAAACCCTCTCGGTTTTGAACTGCATGCTGGATTTCATGTGTCAGCGTATCAAGCAGATCATACTGGCTGCTTTTCAGTTTTCTGCTCAAATCAATGCTGTCAAATTGGCGGTTGTACGCGCCGTATGCTCCGTCGTTCAGATCCTGAAAAACCACGTCCATATTTCTCATGTCCGGGTACGCAGCGAACAGTTCCGGTGCATCGATCAGATTTCCGAGCGTAGTGTAATTGGGGATCATTTCTCGCCCATTCTCTGCCGATGCCTCGTACCTCAGCTTGATTTTGCTGTCGTCGATCTCAAACCGCCACTGGCCGTCCATGCCGCGATACCAGCCCGTTTCCTGCCGGATGGTCTCATTGTCCGTCCCGCTCTTTTCCAGCGCCTCCGCGCGGCGCAGGGCGGCGCTGTCGGCGGTTCTGGCGCCGATGCCCGCCGCCGTAGCTCTGCCCGGCGGTCCCGTCGTCTCCTGCTGCGCCTCTTCCCTCCGGGCCGGGGCGTTTCTTTCTGTCTCGGCGCGCACGGCCTCCTGCACCGGCGCGTCGCCGGAGAACCAGTTCAGCCCCGCGTAAGCGTCCGCCGCGATCTCCTCGGTGAGCAGCCGCTCGATCTCGTCCTCGCTCATGTTCTCAAAATCGTAAATGCTCGCGTAGGCGTCGCGGTAGCTCTCATACATCGCGTCGTATTCCTCGGCGGTCATGCTCTCGCGGATCACCTCGTCCGACGCCTGCAAAACCTCCTCGGAGATGTAGTTGTGGAACAGCTCGTGCCGCACCAGCGCCTCCGGGCTGATGGCGTTTCCGCGGCTGTCCACGGCGTCCACGCGGAAGAACACCCTCCCGCTCTCGGTATAGGCGTTTGCGTAGCCGTTGTTCACCTGAATGGCTCCGCGCACTGCGACCGGCTCGATATTGTTCGCCGCGAGAAGATTATACGCTCTCGCCGCGTCCCCGCCGATCTTCTGCGCGTCCACGACGGTCACGGCCTCCGTGCCGCCGTTTCGGATGCCGAGCTGCGCCGGAGTTACTTGCCGTAGATCCGCCTGCGCGTCCGCTCCCACGCCTCCCGGAATTTCCGCTCGGCCTCCGGCGAGAGCTTGCGCTCCTCCTTCTGCGGCAGCTTGTCCGCCGGTACGGAGATCATAAGACCCGTTTTCTCGTCCCTGATAAGTACTCTGTCCATTGTTCATTCCCTCCTGAATGTTGATCGCCGCCGCGGGCGTCGTGCTGATTCCTTCGTTCTGCGCCCTCTGCGCGCCCACAGGCGCGTTTTGCACCCCGGCAGTATAAGTACCTTCCTGCGTGCCGGAACGCCCGCCCGCCCCCATTTGCTGCGTCAGATACTCAGCCGCGCGCTTCATATCTTCCTTCGTGCCGATCTTCTGCCGGAGATCGTCGGCGTTCTCCGCGTCGGTCAGCTCGGCCAGTGCGTATATAACGCCGGGGTTTTCCGTCTGCGCGTCCTGCATCATCTGCACAACGTTCTTCGGCGTAGTATCCAGCCGCTCGGCTGTCTGGTTGATGTTCGCGCGGTTCGTGCTGTACTGCACGCTGCTCGACCCCAGTGTTGCCAGCGCGCCGCCGAGGAACGAAAGCCCCTCCTGTCCGAGAACGGCAAGCACGGTCGCAAGCTCCGCGTGCTTCTTCTGCCAATCCGTGCCGCTGGTCCGGTAGTATTCGAGCATCTTCGGGATCCCGCTCTCTTCCGTACCGAACGCCGCGTCGATCGCAAGGTTTACCACGCCGTTCGCCGCGTCCGACATGACCTCCTCCATGCCCTCAGGGATCATCGTGAGCGCCATGCTCTTCACAAAGCTCAGCGGGTTTGCCTTGATCTTTCGGATGACCCATTCGCCGCCGACCGCCTCCGAAGCGTACTCGATCGCGCCGCGCGTCAGACCGAGCGCCAGCGCTCCGGCGTTGGAGTATCCCTTTTCCTTGCTCTCGGCGATGGACAGGGAAGCCGCCTCCGAGCTCATCAGCGCCGAGCCGAGAATGTTCGTCGCCTTCATCAGCGTGTCGCCGGTAAGCCCCACGGCCTCGCCGATGCCCTTGGCGACAAGCGCGTTCATCGCGCTGTCCGCGGCGCTCATCGCGGTGTTATATACGAAGCTCCCGACCTTGCCGCCCATCCCCGGATTCGTTTCCTCGATATGCTGCGAGGTGTCGGCGCGAAGATCCTGCGTGATGTTGCTCGCCTGCCGCCACTTGGAATAGGGGTTGATCTCCTGCCCCTTCGCCGTGCGCACCGCATCGTCCGCCATGGCGATCATGCTTGTGATCGTCCGGGCAGGCTGCGCCGCAACGGTCATGGCGCTTGCCAGCGTCCGCGTCGCCGCGTTCTTTCCGAGCGCCTCCGTCGTCGCCCGGTTCGTGCCGGTGTACCACTGCTTATCCAGCTCCGGCTCAAGATCGCTCAGATAGGCATTCGCCGCTTTTTTCCCCTGCGTAGCGTATAGGTAGTTGTATACGCCGATCTCATCATCGGTCATGAAGGCGTATTTCCCGTAGCCCTGCCCGCGTCCCTGCGCCTGCTGCACGTCGGACTGCGCGCGGAAGTTCCCGATGTTGTTGATGTAGTCATACCGGGCGTCGCCGAAGAGCTTCCTCTTGCTCTCGCCGCTCTTGGAAAGCTCGGTATAGTCGCTCGCTTTGAGAATATCGGCATACTTTCCGGAGCCGGCCGAGCTCGCCCGGTCGTCCGCCTTGCCGTACACGCTGTTGAAAACGACGCTCGTGCCCTTCGCCGCATTCCCGCTCTTCATCTGCGCCGCAGCGTCGGCGTATGGTGTCCCGCCGTTGGCCTCAATGCGGCTTGCAAGCGACGGCTTCCGCTTTGCTGCGGCGTCAGCGTAGAGCGTCGGCTGCCCGCCGTTCTGCGCAATGCGGTTTGCGAGCGACGGCTTTTTATTCGCCGCCGCAGTATACAGGTTCTTCCGAGTGTCCGAAGAGACAGCCGGTTTTCCGGCTGTCTCTTTCCCGTAGATTCTTTCCGTAAGGCTCATTTTCTACCTCCGAGAATTTGGCTGTAAAAGTCGCCCTCAGTGATCAGTCTCCCTCCGGAGACGGGGTTTTTTTGCGTTGTGTTTTTCTTCATCGACGCATAGGCGTTATCCAGACCGCTGCTTATCGCCGCTCGCTTTGCCGCCTCCGCCTGCGCCGTCGTGATCGTTCCCGCGGCAGCTTCCTCGTCGAGTGCCTTGGCGATCTGGCTGTACGGTGTCCCGCCATTTTTCAGCTGTATCGCTTCGCTCAGAAGATCTCTTCCGTTCGCCTGCTGCTCAGCGCTCGGCGTGTTGTTTTTCCCGCCGCCGCTGTAAGAGCTGTACACCGGCTCCGGCGTCTTGACATACCCCAGCGTCCGCGCAAGCTCCGGGTTCGCCGCGATCCACGCCTTCTGCATCTGGTCGATCTCGCTCTGCGTGTAGCCGAGCCTGAGATACCCGGAGAAGTCGCCGTACTGCGCCATGTTCTGTGCCTTCGTCGCGGCGTCCTGCTGCTGCTGAAGAATGAGATTCATCATGTTCGCGTAGAGATTCTGCTGCGCCTGCGCGTTCGCCTGATCCCGCGCGGCGTTCGCCTGATACTCTGCGTCTGCGCCCTGCTGCCGCAGCTGCATAATGGCGGCGATGCGCGCGGCCTCGTTCTCGTTCAGCCGCTCGCCGTAGGCCGTATCCAGCCCCAGCCTGGCCGATTCGCTCATGCCGCCGTTGTAGCCTCTCGCTGCCATCTCCTGCGGCAGCACGCGCAGCGATTCCATGTAATCCCGGTAGAGCTGCTTGTTGAGACTGCCGTACTGGTCTCCGAGCTCGCCGACGCCCTTCTCCGCCTGCGCGAGCGCCCGCTCGGCGGCGGCCTTCGCCGCGTCGTTGTTGGCCTTCACCGCGTCGTCGTACATCTTTTGGTACTGATCGCGCAGCTCGTCCAGATACGTCCGCTGCGGCTCGCCCGGCGTCTCCTCCGTCGTTCCTTCCGTCGTGCCCTTCTGCGCGTCGCCGTTGGTGTCGATGTACGTCACCTTGCCGCCGCTCCCGCTTCCGCCGTTTCCTCTGCCGGACGGCTTCTGTGTGCTGTCGCCCGGCTGTGCCGTATCCGTCGTCGAGGCATCCTGCTTCGGCAGGCGCCCCGCTCCGGCGAGACTGCCATACAGCCCCCCGGCTGCCGCGGCCGCAGCGGCTTTCTCTGCGGAGGATACCCACGGAGCCCCGCTCTCCGCGTTCTTGGCCACCGCCTCCGCATACAGATTCCCGCTCTGGTTGTTATTCGACCGCGGGCTCGAATAATCCGTTTTGCTGATCCCTACGCCTTTTCCGGTAGCGGCATCGGTGAAGCGATTTTCATACCGGTTGTTGGCCTGCTTGTTCACCCAATCCCAAAAGTTAGCCATCCTTCTTCTTTCCTCCCTGATACCGAACGCACTTCGGGTTGCGGCACTCCCATTCCGCCGCGTTCTTTTTCGTCATCTCAATGCCGCATTTCGGACACTTCATGCCGTCGGCGCACCTCCCAGCAGCGGCAGCGTCTGCGCCCCCGGTATCGCTCCGCCGGCGGCCGCCTCGCCGAGCGCTCCCGCTCCGCCGCCTCCGTAGGATGTTTCCATGGCCGGTACGGCGAACTTCTGCTGCCATTCGTTGATGATCTCCTGCTTGCCCGGCAGATCGATGAGCTCAAGCTGCGCGGCAAACAGCTTCCAGTTCTCCGCCGTGATCTGGCTCTGCGTGAGCGTCTGCAGCGCCTGCAGCGTCTGCGCCTTGCCGTGGGCGATGCTGTCGCCCGCCGTGATCGTCACGTCCACGCGCGGGAAGTACTGCCACTCCTCGCGCACAACGTTTCCGGCTCCGTCCAGCACCTTCGGCATGACCGCCGTGAAGCTGTCGGCATTGAACGGCATAACCTGCGGCGCGCGGTCCTTCATCTCGTCCGCGCCGATGAACAGCATCCGGTCGTCGTCGAAGAACTCGAGCGCCAGCCAGTCGAGCAGCTCATACAGCCGCTCGAATCCTGCGTCGCGGTCCGCGCCCTTGATGTCCGCCTGGCTCTGCGCGTCCTGCCGCATCATGGCAAGGCCGGTCGCCGTCGTGACCTTGGTCGTCTCCCTTCCCTGATTGATGTCGTAGTTTCGGCTGGCTCGCTCGATCTGGCTCTTGAAGAACTCCACGCCCATCGCGCCGTTCGCTATGCTCTGCAGTCCGCCGAGCCGCTGCACGCCGCCCATGCGGTTCTGTTTGAGATGAATCACCGCGCCCGGCTCGTTGGTGAACTCCTCGCCGTCGGCAAGCGCGCTGTCCTCCACGAGGATGATGTCGTTCGCGAGGAACGTGTCGTTCAGAATGCTCATGGCGAGCTTCCGGTCGGCCGCGTCCACAAGCTCGAGGATCGGCATGAGCTCGCTCTTGTTCCAGAAGCGGTTCTCGTCCTGAATGCGCCAGTAATGCACGAACGGGAAGAGCCGGTTCTGCTTGCATGTGCGTTTCCAGTAGTTCGGGATGTACCGCAGCTCGCGCCCTCCCGCGAGGATCGAGCACGCCACCGCTCCGGCAGGCACTCTCTCGCCGTCCTCCTCCGTGTCGCACGGCTGCCGGAACCAGTGCTCGAGCACCTGCACCGTGTCGTCCAGCTCGTTGATGGCCGTCGTGAGATCGAATACGCCCGTGCGGGAAACGTAGTCCTCCGTGAGAATGTCGTCCGCCGTCAGTCCCAGCTCCTCCAGCTCGCGGCGGAACACCTGGCAAAACTTCACCTTGTGCATCGTGTACACATAGTCCACATACTGCCCGTCCTGCAAGCCGCCGTCGCGGATGGCCGGGTCTGGGAAGATGGCCTCCGTCGGTATGTCCCGAATGCGGATGTCGCCCTCGTTCACGCCGCAGCGCATGTCCCTGTCCCAGTACGCTTTCCAGAAGGCGTCGCCGAGCTTCAGAAGGCGGCGCTCGTTGCGCGTATTCATATCGGAGAGCCGGTTGTTCTCGATGATGTAGCGCACGGCAAACTCGCGCTGCTTCGCCTTGGCGCTGTCGAGATCGTCGTCGCGCCCGCGAAACTCCGGCTCCGGCACGTTCGGGTTGATCTGCGTCTCCACGAGGATGTACGGATCCGGCATGTTCGCCGGGATCCACGGAACATCGTTCGCCCGGCAGTACTCGACCATCTCCTTCGTCGCGTCGTGGATGCCGTTGTAGTAGTCGTTACACTTCTCCCACTCGATCTCCACGGCGGTGCGGGCGTTCTTCGCCCGGCGGAACAGCGCGTCCGCCGTCTCCTCGCGCATTTCGCGGGTGGAGTAGTCGTACCCGACGATCACCCGCTCGCTGCTCTGTTTCTTCTTTCGCATGTTATACCCCCAAGATTCGGTTCACTTCGCCCTGCACGAGATCGTAAAACCACGCGCCGAGCTTCTGCTTTCGCTCCTCGCCGTTGCCCCACTTCCCGTCGAGCACCTCCTGCGCCATTGCCGGAATGCTCACGGTCATTCCTTCCTTTTCGTAGGGGCGGGGCTCTGCTCCGCCCGCCGCTCCATCGTCGAAATAGGACAGCGGGACATGCATGATATCAAGGTCAAGCGGCTCCCCGCGGTACTGGTGAAAGACGCATTTCCCGGAAAGATCGGGATAATGCTCCCCGTCGTTCCAGCCCCACGCCGCGATCCATTTGTCATACCCCGTGTCCCCGATTCGGTTTTCAAACCAGTCGAGATTCGCGTACACGCCGGTTTTGTTCCCCGCGTCTTCCATAGCCGCGCAGAACGCTTTGCACATCGCGGTGATCGTCTCGTTAGACGGAAAGCCGTTATATGCCTTGTACCCGTCCGCGTCCTCCATATCGAACCACACACCGAGCCGAGGCTTCCGGCCATTGAGGAAGCGCAGACACCGCTCCGCCTCCAATTTGGCCGTCTGCACATTCAGCGCATAGCTGTACCAAAAGATGCCCCACGGAATGCCGAGCGCGTCGCATTTGGCAATGTTGCGCTCCGCCCATTTGTCGGCATTTCGGATGCCGTATCCGCCGCGGATGATGACAAAGCCATCCTTGTACGGCGTGAAATCGAAATCGCCCTGATGCTCGGAAACGTCTATACCGTTCATTTCCATGTCCCTCCTTATGGATTGGCCTTGACAAGGGCTTCTTTTGCCGTTCCGTTGACATTCAGCAGAACGCGCGTCACTTGCTTTGCCGCGCCGTTCACGTTCAAATACAGCACATCGCCGAGCAGCGCCGGAGCAGTCAGCTTGACCGTGCCGTTGCTTTGGCTGGAAGAGGTGTCTGCTGCCCCGTAAACAACGGTGATTTCCGTCCCCGCATCAGCTTCTCCAACGAAATACCAATACGTTGGCGTTTTGGGGAGATTGCCGGGCGTTTCAGCTGTCCCCCGAACACTTCCGATGTCGCAGCGGAGATATAAGCTGCCGTACTCCGGATGATTGCCGTAAGAACCGCCGCTTGGGGACACCAAAACACGGACGGCAAACTGTTTCCCTTCCAGCCTTGCAATAGAGTATTCGCCGCTCAGTACAAACCAGTTCTGCTCAAAAAAGTTTGTCTTTGTGATCGTCTGCTCCCACGCGCTGCCGCTTGGAAGCTCTGGCGCTGTTTTGCTCCATGCCATCCCGCTCACCTCACACAGAATACCGTAGGTATATGTCGCCCGGCTGCCACCCGGCAGGCGGCGTTTCGCTCGTCCCGGTGTAGATGTGCCGCACCTGATCGGCGGAAAGCCCGAACTTCGTATACGGGATATCGTTTGCGAGCTTCTCGGCGGTCACGGCGTTCGGCGCGAGCAGCGCCGTGATGATAGCAC
>OLQM01001757.1_pt1 | contig 23341 bp, 18 predicted proteins | sample 1673161 | NCBI WGS metagenome assembly OLQM01 (sample SAMEA3136761, study PRJEB25190) | human gut metagenome | reverse complement strand
AGCAAAACCGCAGATAGCAGTACGGGAGACGGCGGCAAGAAAAAAGCGGAACACCGAAGGCAGATTCGTCACGAGGCCGATCTTGCCAAGATGCGCAGCAAGAAGCTGAAATCGGAGCAAGAGGTAAAGGCGAAGAAGAATGCAGCCGCTTCCGGGAAAAAGGGCGGAAAGCCTAAGAAGCCGGGAAATCTTGCGGCAGATGCACTTTCAGCCAAAGCGCATCAGAGTGTGCGCAATGCCGACCAGGATAATAATTCCGGTGTGGAGGCAGCGCATTTTACCGAAGGCTCAGCGGAAGGTGCAGCCCGTGCTGGTTCCCGGTTCCAATATGGTCGAAAGCTGCGGCAGTACAAAAAGTTGGAGCGGCTGGAGAAAAAAGCAGATAAAGATGCCGTAGATTCCATCTTTGCGGAACGCATGAAGTCTGATCCGCAGGCTGCCTCCAATTTCTTTTCCCGATGGCGGCAGAAGCAGGCCATTAAAAAAGAGTATGCCGCTGCGAAGGCAGGTGCGGCCGCTACGGAGAACACAGCAGCTGGCACAGCCAAAGCTGCGCAGGGTACTGCCAGTATAACGGAAAAGGCATTTCAGTTTGTGCAGAGCCACTCGCATATCATCATCGGTATCGCAGCCGTGGGACTGCTTGTTTTGGTGATTGCCGGGTCGGTTTCGTCATGCTCCGTCTTGATCAATGGCGGCGGCAATGTGGTGCTGGGGACTTCCTACACGGCAGAAGATGAAGATTTGAAAGGCGTGGAGACGGATTATACCAAGCTGGAAGATAAACTTCGCAAACAAATCGACCGCATTGAAACCGACCATCCGGGCTATGACGAGTATCGCTACAATCTGGCAGAGATTGGTCACAATCCCTATGAGCTTGCATCTCTGCTGACCGTAGAATTTGAAAACTATACGAGAAGCCAGGTGCAGGCGCGGCTCCAGAGTATTTTTGAAGCGCAGTATGAGCTGAAGTTGGAGGAAAAGGTGGAAATCCGGACAAGGAAAGAAACCCGTGTGGGCTATCGCTACAATCCAATCACTGGAACCGGACACACCTACACCTATCAAGTAACGGTACAGTATGAGTATAAAATCCTCAATGTAACGCTGCTCAATCGGGGCGTTGACTATGTTGCAAGAAATTCCGGCCTTACAGATGACCAGCTGCAACGATACGAAGTCACACTGGAGTGCCGGGGCAATCGAGATGACCTGTTTGCAGGCATAGCCTTTGCAACGCCGGATGGCGCGGGTTCCAGCGGAGAATACCAGGATTACGACATTCCGGGCGAAGCTCTGACGGATGAAAAATTCCGGAAGATGATTACCGAAGCAGAGAAATATCTCGGTTATCCCTATGTTTGGGGTGGCAGCTCGCCGAGTACCAGTTTTGACTGCTCCGGTTTTGTAAGCTGGGTCATCAACCACTGCGGCAATGGCTGGAATGTAGGCAGGCAGACGGCCAACGGTCTGATGGGAAAATGCGACATTATCCCGAAGAGTGAGGCAAAGCCCGGAGACCTGATCTTCTTCCAGAAAACCTACAACACCAGTGGCGCATCCCATGTGGGCATTTATGTCGGCAACGAGATGATGATCCACTGTGGCTCACCAATTTCCTATGCTTCCATTGAGACGAGCTACTGGCGGCAGCACTACTACTGCATGGGAAGAATTCGATAAAAACAGGGCGTTTATTCGTCCGGAAAGGAAACGATATGAGCTTGAAACTGGAAAAGATTGCTGCGGAGCGCGAGAAAGCCCGCAGGAAACGCGATGAATGGGAGGAGCGCAGAAAGGAATGGGACAGAAAGTACCACGAACAGGAAAACAGCGAAATCTGTGAAATGGTACATGCCCAGAGCCTGACCCCGGAACAGCTGGCAGTCATCATTCAGATGGCGCAGGCTGCGGTTCCAAACCCGGAAAACATGAAACTGGACGAGAAAGAAACGGAGGATGTGGAATGAAAAAGATGATGGCAATGCTGCTTGCCAGCGTGATGGCGGCAGGAACCTTTACGACCACTGCATTTGCCTATACGGGCGATGATGTGCAGAAGAACACGCCTGTCAGTACCGCTGCACAGGAGACGGATGCAGCAGAAAGCACAAATGCGGGGAAAACGGACAATACCGACAGCATCGAAATCGACCCGGACATGCAGGTTCTGCCGGATGGCTATGAGGTCTCTACGGATGCGGATGGGAACCTGATCGTTACGGTGGGCGGCAAAGAATACAATATCGGCAGCGAAAAGTCCCAAAAGCAGACTGGTACGGTGGTGCCGGGGATCACCAGTCTGCATTTTCGTTCCGGTCCCGGCATGGATCAGGAGATTATCGGATATCTGCATTCCGGCGATACGGTGGAGATTGTCGAAAAATGCGGTGACTGGTATAAGGTGAACTTCAACGGCAAAACCGGGTATGCACATGGAAAGTACCTGAATGTCACGGATTCCACAAAAGATAGCAGCATGTTCAGTGAAGATGCGCTGAAGCTGTTTCTGGATCTGATGCAGAGTGGAATGTCATACGAGGATGAGACGAAATCCAGTGCAGCTTTGACTCCGGAAGGAAATATGACGCTGGTGGACGATATCGGTGAGGAAGAAGATAAATCCAGCCAGCAGTTCATTACTCTGGTGACAAAGGCGGGCAACACATTCTATCTGATCATCGACCGCGATAAAGACGGCAACCAGAATGTGCATTTTCTGAATATGGTGGATGAGGCCGATCTGCTTGCTCTGATGGATGAAGAGGAAGCCGCCAAGTATCAGGAGAAGGAACCGGAAGTCAAGGAACCTGCTGAAACCGAAAAGCCGAAGGAGACGGAACTTGCATCGGAAGAGCAGAAAACAGAGAGCGAGCAGAAGAAAACGTCTACGCTTCCGATGATTATGCTGCTTCTGTTTGTGATTGGTGCAGCCGGTGTCGGCGGTTATCTCTATATCAAGATGAAGGGCGTAAAGCCTGCCTCTAAGAAAAATCAACCGGACCCTGATGCGGATTATCATGATGAGGATGAAGATGCGCTCCAGCTGCCGGAGGATGATGGTGACGAGGACGAAGAAGTGGATGTCAACGAGGATTATGAAGCGGAATCGGACGATGAACCTGTCTGATTAACGCAGCGTTGACCTGTGGGGCGGCTGAGAAGCCGTCCCTTTTACATAGCAGTCATGCGCTTCGGTGCCTGGCTGCTGATTTTTTGCGAAAGGAGCAGTATCGAATGAAGCTTGTATTAGCGGAAAAGCCCTCGGTTGCCATGAGTCTCTCGAAGGTGATCGGGGCAAATCAGCGCGGAGACGGTTATATGGAGGGCAATGGCTACCTTGTCAGCTGGTGTGTGGGGCATCTGGTGGAACTTTCCCAGCCGGAAGCCTATGATGAAAAGTATGCCAAGTGGAAGTATGATGATCTTCCGATTTTGCCGGAACATTGGCAGTATCAGGTGTCCGCCAGCAAGAAAAAGCAGTTCGGAATCCTGAAAAAGCTCATGCAGCGGAAAGATGTGGAGAGTCTGATCTGTGCAACCGATGCAGGGCGTGAGGGCGAACTGATTTTCCGACTGGTTTACCATCAGTGCGGCTGCAAAAAGCCGGTGGAACGGCTTTGGATTTCATCAATGGAGGACAGTGCTATCCGGGAAGGCTTTCAGAAGCTCAGACCGGGAACAGAATATGATGCCTTATATGAGGCGGCTTTATGCCGGGAGCGAGCCGACTGGATTGTCGGAATCAACGCCACCCGGCTTTTTTCATGTCTGTATGGGCAGACCCTGAATGTGGGGCGCGTGATGACACCAACGCTTGCGATGGTGGTTATGCGAGATGCAGCAATCCGGGCGTTCAAGCCGGAGCCGTTCTACTCGGCAGAATTAAAATTCCGGGATTTTCAAGCAGGCGGTGAGAGGATGAAAGAAAAAGCAGAAGCAGAAAAACTGGTGGCAGAGTGTTGCCAGGCAGGAAGTGCCATCATTACCAAGGTAGAGCAGAAAGAAAAATCAGAGAAGCCCCCGGCCTTGTTTGATCTGACATCGCTTCAGAGAGAAGCAAATCGGCAGCTGGGATTCACTGCCCAGCAGACCCTGGATTACACACAGGCTCTGTACGAGAAGAAACTCGTGACATATCCCCGTACCGACAGCCGGTATCTGACGGATGATATGGCACCGCTGGTGCCGGAACTTGTTTCTGTGATCCAGCAGAGCTTTCAGATTCAGGCGGATGTACCGGCACCGGTGAATGCAGCGCAGGTCATCAATTCTAAGAAAGTCACCGATCACCATGCCATTATCCCTACAAAAACAGCGGCGGGTTATGACATTTCCTCGCTTCCCAGTGGAGAACAAGCGATTCTTACTCTGCTGGCGGTGCGGCTGATTTGTGCGGTCGGAACACCCTGCCACTATGCAGAAACTATAGTAGAAGCGGAGTGTGCCGGTCAGAAGTTCCGCACGAAAGGTAAAACAGTCACGGATATGGGCTGGAGGCAATATGCAGGAAAGCCGGTTGAAGATGCTGAGAAGAATGCGGAGGCAGGTGATCTTCCGGAGCTTTCGGAAGGCATGACACTGGAACTTGCCGGTGTCAATCTGAAAGAAGGCAAGACCAGCCCACCCAAGAGGTTTACCGAAGATCTTCTGCTTTCAGCGATGGAGAGTGCCAGCTCGGACGAATTCCCGGCTGGTGTAGAGCGAAAAGGCATCGGTACACCGGCCACACGCGCTGCCATTATCGAAAAACTGGTACAGAAAGGCTTTATCGAGCGCAGGGGCGATAAGAAAACGAAATACCTTTGTTCTACGGACAAGGGAAATGCGCTGGTGACGGTGGTGCCGGAACAGATTCAGTCTCCATCCATGACGGCAGACTGGGAGGACAAACTGCTGAAAATGGAACACGGCGAGTATGACAGCGATGCCTTTATGGGTGAAATCAGCAGCATGGTCAGCGGACTTGTTAAAACCTACGAGGCTGTAAAAGGGGCTGATGTTCTGATACAGCCGGAGCGCAAGGTCATTGGCTCCTGTCCCGCCTGCGGCAGCGATGTCTGTGAAACGGCAAAGGGTTGGTTTTGCAGGGATAAGAACTGTAAATTTGCACTCTGGAAGGAAAACAGGTTCTTTCAGACACTGGGAAAACAGATGACAGAGGAACTGGCAAAGCAACTGGTAAATCAGGGAAAAGCACGGCTTACCCATTGCTATTCCAGGAAGTCTGGACGTTACTATGACACAACCGTTCGTGTAGAGGCCGGCGAGGACGGTGCAGCAGCATTTAAGCTGGAGTTTGGAGGTAAAAAATGAGCATGAAAATGATGAATGCAGCTTATCTGGTGGATAATGCTGCGCTGCTTTCCTTGCAGGAAAAGCAGGACGGCGTGGAATTCCATTGCTTTGATATGGACAGCAAGGTGCAGATTGCAGAGGGCCACATTGGCTGGGATGTGTTGGATAAACAGCCGTTTCCTACGCTGGAAGAAAGCGCGAGGATGGCGGCACTCCAGAAGATTCCCCAGTTTGCTGGTCTTGCTATTGCACCGGTAGCCCCGGAGATGCTGGAGCAGGTACGCGGCGGCAGAAAGGTTCTCTGGCAGATGAAAAAGGCTGATCCTGAGCTGGAGAATGCAAAAAATATCCGGTTTATCACCAGCAGCTACGAGGATCGGTTCAAAATTCCGGATGGCAGTGCGGTGGAGATTGAGTATCCGAATCGGAAATTTTCAGCCCGTTGCGAATATATGGACGAATATCATTTGCGCCTGGGGTATGATGTTTTGCACATCTGTCAGCTGGCAGAAATGCTGGAACGCGGCGGTGGCACCTGCCGCCCAGAGCCGCTGATTACGGAAGAACGCAGTGCATGGGATTTGGGAAGCAAGGGCTTTCTTGCCATTCAGACCTGTGAGGACGGTTACGACTATACCTTATATCATAAGGACTTTACGGAAATTGACGGTGGACAGATCGACAACCCGGAAATCAGCATGAATGCAGCCAGAGACCAGATTCTTTCGGATTATGGGTTCGGTGGCCGCACCATGACGCGGATTGACTATGATGAACTTTGTGATCGTGCAGAGGAAGCGGAAATCAGCAGACGGGAATCTGTGCTGGGTAAACTCTCGGATTTATCGTCCAGAACGGATACGCCTGTGAAAGCTGCTAAGGCGAAGGAGGCGGAGCGATGAAATACAAGCTTACGAAGGCAGAGCAGGAAACCGTCATCAATTTTGATAATGAACTGGATACCGCCAGCATTTATACCCATGACAGCCGCCTGATTAAGAAGCTTCGGGAACTGCGAAAACAGTATCCGGAGCAGTTTATTTTGGAGCACCGGGAGCATGGGTCGGTCACTTATACGATTCCGAAACGCTGTGTTGGTATCCGACCGCCTTATAGTGAAAAGCGGCGGGAACAGCAGCGACAGGAAGCAAAGGAAAACGGCCTGCCGTTTATGGAGAAGGGAGAAATGAACGATGGCAAGAATTGAAAAATGGGATGAAGTGCATGGAAATCAGGCACCGGACGAAAGAATGATGGCATTTCTCGACAGTGCTACTGACCAGTATGCGATTTTGCAGCTTCGCCGCAGCGAGGATACGGTATATGAACGCTTTTCGTCTATGCGTGAACTGGAACGGATGGGGCTGGAACCGGATATTGACCATTATGAGGTGGTTTATACGGCTCCGCTTCTTCCCTACAAGGATCAGAATACGATGTTGGAGGAACTGTATGCGAAATTCAATGTTTCCCGCCCTGATGATTTTACTGGGCATAGTCTTTCTGTGTCTGACATCGTGGCTTTACGGCAGAATGGTGTTGTAAGCTGTCACTATGTGGATTCCATCGGCTTCCAGGAACTGCCCGGATTTTTGAAACCGGAGAACTACCTGAAAGCCGCAGAAATGGCGATGGAGGACGATTACGGCATGATTGACGGCGTAATCAATAACGGAAAGAAGGAAGAACCGGTGGAGAAAGCATCGGTTCTGGACCAGCTGAAGGAAAAGCAGGAGGCTGTGCCGCCTGCGCCGCCTCGCAGGTGCTGCGAAGAAAAGGAGTTATAAATGCGTTTTACGGATGAAGAATGGATGCTCATGATGCTTTACAGCCCTGGCACAAGGACAGGGCTGATCGAAGAGCTTCAGGTGATGCAGAAAAGTCTGACCGGAAGGGACAGAAACCTGCGCAGGTGGACGGCCTCGCTGCTTGCGAAACTGGCAGAGATGACAGATGCAGAATATGAGGCACTGGATTTGTATCCGGACGAATAAGGGAGAGGAGGAAAAAAGACAGATGATGACGAAAACGGCTTATTATATGCAGATGGCACAGGAAGCTGCGGCACAGATCACTGGCAGCAAAGAACAGTGGACAGCGTTTTTGACCACATCCGCACGGCTTTATAAGTATCCTTTTGCGGAGCAGCTGATGATCTATAAGCAGAGACCAGAAGCGACGGCCTGTGCAGAGTACGATCTCTGGAATGATCGGATGAACCGCTATGTGAAGCGTGGCTCCAAGGGCATTGCTCTTTTGGACATGCGCGGCGAGCAGCCGAAACTGCGGTATGTATTTGATGTGGCAGATACCGGAGAACGGAAGAATTCCCGACCGGTACAGCTCTGGAAAATGAATGCGGAGCATGAGCAGCCAATCATTCGCGCACTGGATGCAGCATTTGATGTTCCTGCCGGTGCTGGGTCTCTGGAAAATCATATCATGGAAGCGGCAGAACGCCTTGCAAGGGATTACTGGGAGGAAAACCACAGGCAGATCAGTGACATCGTTGCAGATTCCTATCTGGAAGGATATGATGAACTCAACATCGGAGCTTCCTTTAAGAGAGCTGCCGCTGTCAGCATCGCATATTCCGTCTTTACCCGGACGGTGGGCAATGCAGATGACTATTTTGAGCACGAGGATTTTCTGGACATCTTTGATTTTAATACGCAGGCTGCCGCCAATGTGCTGGGAACTGCGGTCAGCGAAATGTCCAGCCAGATCTTCCGGGAAATTGAACGCACGATCCGAACCTATGAAAGAGATAAGCAGGCAGAAAGGAGCCAAAACTATGATGGAGCTGAATTACACGAAGAACGGCGATTACCTGATTCCGGACATCCAGTTGTCGGTGCAGGAACAGAAGCCCCTGGGCAAGTACGGGAGGATGCGCAGAGCGTTTCTGCAGGAGAACAACACGCTGCTGTACAATCACCTGATCCTGACCGAGAAGCTGTACCCGCACCTGTGGGAGATTCAGGAGACCGCGACCGCACGGATGGAGCAGATGATGGCGGATCTTCTGAAAGCGAATCCGGCACCGGACAAGAAATTGAACCAGATGGCCTGGGTGCAGCACATGAACATGCTGAAAGCGCAGGCAGAGGAAGTCATTCTGACGGAACTTATCAACAGTTAAACTTTATGAGCCTGTTTCAGTCCGAAGCAGAGCAGATTCAGAAAATTGATGCGGCGGCAGAAAATGCAGCCAAAGAAGCGGAGAGCGAAAAGCCCTCCGCTTTTGTCATTTCTGAGGATGAAATCGACCGGATGCTGCGGACAGGCTCCAATTTTGAAGGCGGAAAGATCCGTATTTATGCGCTGTATCAGCAGCAAGGGGACGCAAAAGAACGAGCTGCATTCTTGAAAGCGGAATACGGTCTCGGTGGCCACAGCTATACCTTTATGGATGGCAGTCGCGGTTTTGCCGATTATAACGGAAGAGGTATTCTGCTTCGCAATTATGACCATGACCGGGAAGTGCGACTCACATGGTCGGCGGTGGATAAGCGGTTAGACCGGCTTGTGGAAAATGATCAGTACCTGACCGCGCTGGAAATGGAAGAGTATCGGAAGCTGGAGCAGGAATACGGCGCGCCGCTTCCTATGCCGACTGCCGCCCATGTGTTTCCGCCAACGCCACCGGAACGCTACGATACCGGAAATGAGCATGTGGACAATATGCTGAATACGGCTGCGGATATCTATGCCCGGAGCGAGCTGGCAGCACCCCAGCGGTTTACCGTGATGGAAACTGACGATGGCTATGCGGTTTGGGATGATATTCAGGATGGCATTCATGTGGAACCAGATGGTGTCAGCGAAGAGTTTACCAGCGAATGGGAGGCAGAGACCTACCGCCAGCAGTTGATTGAAAAAGTTCAGGAACGGGAAGCAAAAGACTGGCTCTATGTTGAACAGAGCAAGCAGAATTTGCAGCAGGACATTCCATTCCCAGATGTGAAATCCGAAGAAGTACAGGAATCGGCTCACGCAGAGACAGATCCTCTGGTACTGGAAATGCAGGAACACGCCAGCGAACTTTCCAGAGAGTCTGGCTATGCACCGGATGAACGGTTTGTAGTCACGATGACCGGCGAGAACTTCCCGGATTCTAAGGATGCGTTTGCCATCTGGGATTATGTCAAAGAAGAGTATTACGGATATTCGGACGGAAAAGTGCAGACATTTGCCGATTATGTGAGTGCATCAGAGGCGTTGCAGGAGATTCGCGGCAGGAACATGGAGGCTGAAAAAGAGCCTGCAACTGTGCAGCCAGAACCCGCAGCTCCGGTGCAGCCGGATTATCGCGTTGGCGATACGCTGTATCTGGACGGAAAGGCATTTACGATTGAAAAAGTCGGGCTTTTCGATGTGGAACTTCGGGACCCGGATTCCGTGTATCCGATCTTCCGCTCGGAAAGCAAGGAAAATCTGGCAAGAATTTTGGGGCATGAGGAAAATGTTCACCTGCACAATCTGGTGGTTGATCTGAATTCTGGAAAAAAAGAAGCGTTCCGGGCAGGGCATGAAGCAAAACATGCGGAGAACTACCGCATCAACAGCTTTCACCTCGGCGAAGGCAGTCCTAAGCAGAAATTCCGTGCCAACATGGATGCCATCTACACGCTGAAAGCCTTAGAAAATCAGCATAGGGATGCGACACCGGAGGAACAGGAAACGCTGGCCAATTATGTCGGCTGGGGTGGGCTGGCAGATGCCTTTGACGCAGAGAAAACTGCCTGGACAGGCGAATATAAGGAGCTGAAAGCAGCTCTTACGGAAGAAGAATATGCCGCAGCCAGGGCTTCGACTCTGAATGCGCATTACACCAGCCCTACCGTGATCCGTGCAATCTATGAGGCATTGGACGGTATGGGATTTGAGAAAGGCAATATTCTGGAACCGTCGATGGGTGTCGGCAACTTCTTCGGTATGCTGCCGGATTCCATGCTGGGAAGCAGACTGTATGGTGTGGAACTGGATTCCATCACCGGGCGCATTGCGCAGAAATTGTATCCGCAGGCAGAAATCAAGGTGGCAGGCTTTGAAACCACCGACCGGCGCGACTTCTATGATCTGGCCGTGGGCAATGTGCCTTTTGGCAACTATCGTGTCAGCGATAAGCCCTATGATAAACTCGGATTTTCTATCCACAACTATTTCTTTGCCAAGGCACTGGATCAGGTTCGTCCCGGTGGCATCGTGGCCTTTGTTACCAGCCGCTACACGATGGATTCCAAGAATCCGGACGCGCGAAAGTATCTGGCGCAACGGGCAGAACTGCTGGGAGCCATTCGACTTCCTAACAACGCATTCCGTGCCAATGCCGGTACAGATGTAGTGTCGGATATCATTTTTCTGCAAAAGAGAGACCATCCAATTGATATCGAACCGGATTGGGTGCATCTGGGGCTGATATCGGAGGGTATTACCCTCAACAGCTATTTTGTTGACCACCCGGAAATGGTGCTGGGTGAGATTACAACGGAAAGTACCCAGTACGGCAAGGAAGAATGTACGGTCATTCCGATTCCGGATGAGGATCTGGGAGACCAGCTGCATGAGGCTGTGCAGCATATCGGCGGTCACTATGAAGCACAGGAGCTGGCACCGGAGGAGGAGTTGTCCTTGCAGGGCGAAACTATTCCGGCAGACCCCAATGTCAAGAACTTCTCCTATGCCGTAGTGGATGGGGATGTCTACTTCCGTGAGAACAGCATCATGCGAAAGGCTGACCTTTCTGCGACAGCCACCGGCAGGATCAAGGGCATGGTGGAGCTTCGTACCATTGTGCAGGAACTGATCGACTATCAGCTGAACGATTATCCGGAGGACGCGATTGCCCAGAAACAGCGGGAACTGAATGTAGCCTATGACCGATTCGCCGATCAGTATGGGCTTATCAACTCCCGTGCAAATGCGCAGGCTTTTTCAGAAGATTCGTCTTATTATCTGCTCTGCTCTCTGGAAAATGTAGATGAAAACGGCAGGCTGGAATCCAAGGCGGATATGTTCACCAAACGGACGATTCGACCGGAACGGGCTGTTACCAGCGTAGATACTCCGGCAGAGGCTCTGGCAATCTCCATCGGAGAGCGCGGCAAAGTGGATTTGCCCTATATGTCGGAGCTTTTAGGTACACCGGGAGAATTTGAAAAAATCCAGCAGGAACTGCATGGTGTCATTTTCAAAGACCCGATGACGCAGGGCAGTGAAGAAACAGGCTGGGTGACGGCTGATGAATATCTGTCCGGCAATGTCCGGGAAAAGCTCCGCGTGGCAGAACTGGCTGCGGCTTCTGACCCTGCCTTTGCGGTAAACACGGAATATTTGAAGAAAGCACAGCCGAAAGACCTGGATGCGTCGGAGATTGATGTGCGCCTTGGTGCCACATGGGTCAATCGGGATTATATCCAGCAGTTTATGGAAGAAACCTTTGAACCGCCGTTCTATCTGCGCAGAAATATTGAAGTGAAATTCTCTCCCATGACGGCAGAATGGCAAATTACCGGCAAGAGTACACCGAGCCGGAATGATGTTCATGCCTATATGACCTACGGCACCAGCCGTGCCAATGCCTACCGAATTCTGGAGGATACGCTGAATCTGCGGGATATTCGTATTTACGATACCGTGGAGGATGCAGACGGCAAGCAGAAGCGGGTTCTGAATAAAAAGGAGACCACCCTCGCCCAGCAGAAACAGCAGGCCATTAAGGATGCGTTCCAGAACTGGGTGTGGAAAGACCCTTATCGCCGCGCGGAACTTGTGGAAAAGTATAACGAGCTGTTCAACAGCACTCGTCCCCGTGAGTATGATGGTTCTCATATCCGCTTTGGCGGCATGAATCCGGAAATCCGGCTGCGGGAACACCAGCAGAATGCCATTGCTCATGTGCTGTACGGCGGCAATACGCTGCTGGCCCACGAAGTGGGTGCCGGTAAGACTTTCGAGATGGCCGCTTCTGCTATGGAGGCAAAACGGCTGGGACTGTGCCAGAAATCCATGTTTGTCGTTCCGAATCATTTGACCCTTCAGTGGGCAAACGAGTTTCTGCGTCTGTATCCGAGTGCAAAATTGCTGGTGGCAAGCAAAAAGGACTTTGAAACTGCCCGCAGAAAGAAGTTCTGCGCACGAATTGCTACTGGTGATTACGATGCAGTCATCATCGGGCATTCCCAGTTTGAGAAAATTCCGGTGTCCGCAGAACGGCAGGAGCGGATTTTGACTGCCCAGATTGATGAAATCGAAAACGCCATTGCTGAGATGAAATCCCAGAATGGCGAACGTTTCTCCATCAAACAGATGGAAAAGACCCGGAAAGGATTGGAGGCGAGATTGGAGAAACTTCGGGCAACCGACCGAAAAGACGATGTGATTACCTTTGAGCAACTGGGCGTAGACCGACTGTTTGTAGACGAAGCACATGCCTTTAAGAATCTGTTCCTCTACACAAAAATGCGCAATGTTGCAGGCTTGTCCACATCGGAAGCGCAGAAATCTTCGGATATGTTTATGAAGTGCCAATATATGGACGAGTTGACAGGCGGGCGCGGCATCATTTTTGCGACCGGCACCCCGGTTAGCAACAGCATGACGGAGCTTTACACCATGATGCGGTATCTCCAGTACGGCACGTTGCAGCAGAAAGGGCTGACCCATTTCGACAGCTGGGCTTCTACCTTTGGTGAGACCACCACAGCCATTGAGCTGGCACCGGAAGGAACCGGATACCGGGCAAGAACAAGATTTGCAAAATTCTTCAACCTGCCGGAGCTGATGAATATGTTCAAGGAAGTGGCAGATATCAAGACTTCCGATCAGCTGCATCTGCCGGTGCCGGAGGCAAAATTTGAAACCGTGGTGGTGCAGCCTTCGGAGCATCAGCAGGCGATGGTGGCGGAGCTTTCGGAACGGGCGGCGGCTGTGCATTCCGGTGTGGTAGACCCGTCGGTCGATAACATGCTGAAAATCACATCGGATGGCAGAAAGCTGGGGCTGGATCAGCGGCTGATGAATCCGCTTCTACCGGATGACCCCAACAGCAAGCTCAATGCCTGTGTGCGGAATGTGCTTCGGATTTATGAGGAAGGACAGTCGGATAAGCTGACCCAGTTGCTGTTTTGCGACCTCAGCACGCCGAAGAACGATGGAACCTTCAATGTCTATGAGGATATCCGCGCCAAACTAATTCAGTCCGGTGTGCCGGAAGAAGAAATCGCATTTATTCATGATGCCGATACTGAGGCAAAAAAGAAAGATTTGTTTGCCAAAGTCCGTACTGGGCAGGTGCGGGTGTTGTTAGGTTCGACACAGAAGATGGGTGCAGGCACGAACGTGCAGGACAGGCTGGTGGCCGTGCATCATCTGGATGTGGGCTGGCGGCCTGCGGATATGACCCAGCGAAATGGTCGTATCATCCGTCAGGGAAACCGAAACAAAGAAGTGCAGGTTTATCAGTATGTGACGGAAGGAACTTTTGATGCCTACCTCTATCAGACACTGGAGAATAAGCAGAAATTTATCAGCCAGATCATGACCAGCAAATCTCCGGTACGTTCCTGTGATGATGTAGATGAGCAGGCTCTTTCCTATGCAGAGATCAAGGCACTTTGTGCCGGAGACCCGCAGATCAAGGAGAAAATGGACTTGGATGTAGATGTTGCAAGGCTGAAAGTATTGAAGGCAGACCATCAGAGCCAGCAGTACCGATTGGAGGATAAGCTGATGAAATATTTCCCTGCGGAGATTGAGAAAATGCAGGGGTTCATCAAGGGCTTTCAGTCGGATATTCGGACGGTGGCGGCACATCCGCTGCCGGAAGAAGGGTTCTGCGGCATGGAGGTGAATGGCACACGATTTACTGAAAAAGCCGAGGCCGGTGAAGCAATCCTTGCAATCTGTAAAGCCAATCAGAGTTTGGAGCCGGTGCCGCTTGGCAGCTATCGAGGTTTCAAGATGGAGCTGGCATTTGATAGCTTCCAGAAAGAGTATCAGGTGCTGCTGAAAGGCGAGATGACCCACCGGGTACCCATCGGAACCAGTGCTGCGGGTAATATCCAGCGTCTGGACAATGCTCTTGCCGGGATTCCAGCAAGGCTGGAAAAGGCAGAACAGCAGTTGGACAGTCTTAGGAGCCAGCAGGAAGCTGCGCAGGCCGAGCTTGGAAAACCGTTTCCCCAGGAGGCAGAACTGGCAGAGAAGAGTGCAAGACTGGCAGAACTGGACGCACTGCTGAATATGGATGACCGTGGAAATGATGATCCTGACCGTGAGAATACAACAGAAAAGCCGTCTGTCCTGGCAGAGTTGCGTGACCGTGCTGGTCGCATTCCGCCGGTGACACATCGAGATGATGAGGAGGTGGCACTGTGAGTGTTCGGGAACACTGGATCAATGTTCGGGTAAACCCGGAAGAGCTGGCGAGGATTCGTGAAAAGCAGAAAGAATTGGGAATTCGGAATACCGGTGCCTATATGAGAAAAATGGCGATGGACGGGTACTGCGTGAATCTTGATTTGTCGGATGTGGCGCAGGTATCCACCCTTCTTCGCCGATGCAGCAACAACCTGAACCAGTACGCAAAACGCGCCAATGAATCTGGAAGCATCTATGCGGAGGATATCCGGGATTTGCAGAGACGGCTGGATGAACTCTGGGAGATGCAGAAGCTGATCCTGAAGAGGCTTTCTGGTATTCGCTGACGGCGCAAATGTGCGGGATTTCTACAGCACATGGCACAGATGAAACTGTCTGTGCCGTTACATATTTTTTGGTCTACCTGTTGACATCGTGGTGTTTGGCAAGCAGGTACGATAAAATGAAGATGAAAAGAAAAACGAAGGGGTGAAATCCATGAAGATCGTAAGTTTTTTGTTGAAGCTGATGCTGAAAATCCTGTTGCTGCCGGTTGCGTTTCTGCTGCGATTTCTATGCTTTATCTGGAATCTGCTGATGCAGCTATCCCTGTGGGTGCTTTCGCCGGTTATGCTGTTCGTTCTTGGCTGCGGCATCTATTCGGTGGTTCGGGCGAGCTGGACGGATGTGTTCCTGCTGACCCTGATTGAGATGGGGTTGTTCGCAGCTGCGGTTGGTGCGGGCAGCATCATGGAACTGATGGGACGGCTGTGTGAGCGTGTAGAGGATGTTTTGACAATTTGAGTTCAGGAGGGATTTGATGGAGATTCAGTTTATGAAAGATTATTATGATTTACGATACGAGGAAACAGATGGAGAGAATCATTTTGTGGATGAGACTGCTTATCAGGAAAAACAGTCTGAGCAATCGAAGATGGAAGACCAGCTGATGGAAATGGTGGGCGGCAGCGAATCTAATGTGTGGAAGCTATACGAAAGCATCATGTGCATCTATTTCGACATGGAAGAAATCATCAAGCAGGCCGTTTATTTGCAGGGAGCTTATGATCGGGAACGGATGTTAAAATGAGAATAGTGAATTGGTAAGAGCTGCCTTCGGGTAGCTCTTTTTAGATGGAGGAATATGAAAATGGCGGCTACAAGACTAATTGCGCTGCATATCAATAAAGGAAAGACGGTAGCGCAGTGTCTGGCTGACCGTACTGATTATTCTGAGAATGCAGCAAAGACGGAAGATGGAAAATATATCAGCGCGTATGCCTGTGACGCAAAGACCTGTGATGAAGAATTTCTGCTTTCTAAACGGCAGTATGAGCATATCACCGGTAGAACCCAGGCGCATGATGTGATTGCATATCAGATTCGGCAATCCTTTAAGCCCGGAGAAATCACGCCGGAGGAGGCGAACAAGGTCGGGTATGAGACAGCCATGCGATTCACCAAGGGAAAACACAAATTGTGTTTTCGGACACTCCGGGTGTATTGAAGCCAAACTATAAGTTGCAGGAGTCCATGCTTAATTTCTCCACTTCGGCATTGGCGGATGCAGATGTGTTGCTGTATGTGACAGATGTGGTTGAGACTCCCGACAAGCATAATGATTTTGTGGAGAAAGTAGGACACTTGGACGTTCCGGTATTGCTGCTTATCAATAAGATTGATTTAAGCAACCAGGAAAAGCTGGTGGAACTGGTGGAAGCATGGAAGGAATTGCTGCCGAAGGCGGAAATTATTCCTATCTCTGCTACTTCGAAATTTAATGTGGATTATGTCATGAAGCGGGTGAAGGAGCTGTTGCCCGACTCACCTCCTTATTTCGACAAGGACCAGTGGACGGACAAGCCGGCGCGTTTCTTCGTGACCGAAATAATCCGTGAGAAAATTCTGTTGTACTACGATAAGGAAATCCCTTATTCGGTGGAGGTGATGGTAGAACAGTTTAAGGAGGAGGCAAAGAAGATTCATATCAGTGCCGTAATCTATGTGGAGCGTGATTCGCAAAAAGGTATTATCATAGGCAAGCAGGGGAAGGCTTTGAAGAAAGTGGCTACTGAAGCGCGCCGTGATTTGGAGAGGTTTTTCGGGAAAACGATATTCCTGGAGACGTTTGTGAAAGTTGATAAGGATTGGCGGAGTTCGGACAAGGAACTGCGTAATTTTGGTTATCAGCTGGATTAAGAGTTATTCATACGACTGTGACAGTCGCAAAAAACAAAGAGTGTGAACTATGGGAAATTTAGTTGCAATCGTAGGACGTCCCAATGTGGGAAAGTCTACATTATTTAACCGTCTGACCAAGACACGTCAGGCAATTGTGAATGAGGAAGCGGGAACCACCCGTGACCGCCAATATGGAAAGACCGAATGGTTGGGACGTGAGTTCTCCGTGGTAGATACCGGCGGTTGGGTAGTGAACTCTGATGATATTTTCGAAGAAGAGATTCGTAAGCAGGTATTGATGGCGGTGGACGAAGCCGACGTGATACTGTTTGTGGTGGATGTGATGAACGGGGTTACGGACCTCGACGAGCAGGTAGCTGCCATCTTGCGTCGTGCCAAGAAGCCTGTGTTGCTGGTTGCCAATAAGACTGATAATCATGAACTGCAATACAATGCTCCTGAGTTCTATAGCTTGGGTTTGGGTGACCCTTATTGTATTTCTGCTGTAACGGGTAGCGGTACGGGCGATATGATGGACCTTATCGTCAGCAAGTTCAAGAAGGAATCTGATGAAATTCTGGACGAGGATATTCCCCGCTTTGCAGTAGTGGGACGCCCTAATGCCGGAAAGTCTTCCATAGTCAATGCCTTTATTGGAGAAGACCGCAACATCGTGACGGAGATTGCCGGTACCACGCGCGATTCTATCTATACCCGCTACAATAAATTCGGTTTTGATTTCTACCTGGTAGATACGGCGGGTATCCGTAAGAAGAACAAGGTGAATGAGGATTTGGAGTACTACTCCGTAATCCGTTCCATTCGTTCCATTGAGAATGCAGATGTATGTATTTTGATGGTAGACGCTACGCGTGGCATCGAAAGCCAGGATTTGAATATCTTCTCCTTGATACAGAAGAATGCCAAGGGGCTGGTGGTTGTGGTGAACAAGTGGGACTTGGTGAAGGACAAGACTGTGAAGGTGATGAAGACTTTCGAAGATGCTATCCGCAACCGTTTCGCTCCGTTTGTGGATTTTCCTATCATCTTTGCTTCGGCACTGACCAAACAGCGTATTCTGAAGGTATTGGAAGAGGCGCGTGATGTGTACGAAAATCGTATGACGCGTATTCCGACAGCTCGTTTGAACGAGGAAATGCTGCCGCTTATCGAGGCGTATCCACCCCCTTCAATTAAGGGTAAGTATATCAAGATAAAGTATATTACGCAGTTGCCCAATACCCAGGTGCCGTCATTTGTTTATTTTGCAAATCTTCCACAATATGTGAAAGAGCCTTACAGACGATTCCTGGAAAATAAGATGCGTGAGAAATGGAAGTTGACCGGAACTCCGATAAATATCTATATCCGGCAGAAGTAAAATATATCGTGATGATATAGTCGATTCTATTAACTGGTTTTATGAAGAGAAAGCGTCCGGAACATAGCTTCCGGACGCTTTCTTATGTAATAGGTTAGAAAATGAGGTGTGGTTTTATCCTTCAAGGTTCTGTATCTCCACTTCTTTGACTTTCCGGAATAGGTCAGATGCAAATATGAAACTGTTCAACCGCTCGTTGGTGGAAGTGAAGATATCGTCTTTATTGCCTTCCCATTCTTTGTGTCCTTCGTAAATATAGATGATTTTTTCTCCGATACCCATTACAGAGTTCATGTCATGAGTGTTGATGAGAGTAGTCATATTGTATTCTCGGGTTATATCTTGTATCAGTTCGTCGATGACAAGCGAGGTCTTGGGGTCAAGTCCTGAATTCGGCTCGTCACAGAACAAGTATTGCGGGTTTAGGGCAATGGCACGGGCAATGGCTACGCGTTTCTGCATACCGCCGCTGATTTCTCCGGGAAATTTGTCTTTGGCTTCAATCAGGTTTACACGCTCCAGGCAGAACATGGCACGACGAGTCCGGTCGCGCAGGGTATCGTTGCTGAACATGTTCAGTGGAAACATCACGTTGTCCAGTACCGTCATGGAATCGAACAGCGCGGCACTTTGGAAAATCATTCCCATTTCCCGGCGGAGCGCTTTCTTTTCCTTCTTTCCCATGGCGAGGAAGTTGCGGTGGTCATACAACAATTCTCCTTTGTCCGGTGTCAGCAGACCCACGATACATTTCATGAGTACGGTTTTTCCCGAACCGCTCTGCCCTATGATCAGGTTGGTCTTTCCATTCTCGAAAGTGGCATTGATATCTTTCAGTACCTCTTTTTCTTCAAATGATTTGCAAAGTCCTTTCAGTTCAATCATCCCATTAAAAGTTGAGTTAATATTAGGTCGGCGAATAAGATAAGTACGCTGCTGCATACTACGGAGTCGGTGGACGCCTTGCCCACTTCGATGGAACCGCCTTCGACGGTGTAACCGAAGAATGCCGATACGCTGGCAATGATAAAGGCAAAGAACAGCGACTTGATGATGCCGCACCAAATAAACCATTCGACAAACATGTACTGCAAGCCGTATTCCAAATCTACTGCCGACATGATACCGCCGAACCAGCAAGTACAGAAGGCACCTATGATACCGGCGAATATACTGAACGTCACCATCAGTGGAATGGTTGTCACCATAGCGGCAATTTTCGGTAGGATGAGATAGTTGGCAGAATTGACACCCATAATTTCAAGGGCGTCTATCTGCTGGGTGACTCGCATGGTGCCCAGCTCCGAGGCGATGTTTGACCCGACCTTTCCTGCCAGAATCAGACACATGATGGAGGAGGAGAATTCCAGCAGCATGATTTCTCGGGTTACATATCCCACTGTCCATCGAGGCATGAAAGGACTCTCGATGTTCAACTTTATCTGTATGGTGATTACAGCTCCGATGAAGAACGATATCAGCAATACGATGCCGATAGAGTTCACGCCGAGCTGTTCCAACTCGTTGACATATTGGCGGAAAAACATACGCATACGTTCGGGACGGGCAAATACGCGTCCCATCAGTATGATATATCGTCCCACTGTCTTAAGTGCTTTAAACATGACATATAAGTATTTGAATGCAAATGTACACTATTTCGGCTTATTTTTGCTACATTTGCGGCGAAAACCTTTAGAGTATGGAAGAAGAAAAAGGCATAAAGGACAATGTAGAGGAAGTTAAGGAAAATCTGCAGGCCGGACCAAGCTTGACTGCCGGGGCAGAGCCACGGGAGGAAGGTAGCATGGTGCTGCGTACGGAGGATTTGGTGAAAAAGTACGGAAAGCGTACGGTAGTGAGCCATGTGTCCATTGATGTGAAGCAAGGGGAGATTGTCGGTTTGCTGGGGCCGAATGGCGCCGGTAAGACAACTTCGTTTTATATGACCGTAGGGCTGATTACTCCCAATGAGGGACGTATCTTCTTGAATGATTTGGATATAACGAAATATCCGGTATACAAGCGTGCGCAGACGGGTATCGGTTATTTGGCGCAGGAGGCTTCCGTGTTCCGTCAAATGAGTGTGGAAGACAATATTGCATCTGTACTGGAAATGACCGACAAGCCTTTGGAGTATCAGAAAGACAAGCTGGAGAGCCTGATTGCAGAGTTCCGCTTGCAGAAGGTAAGGAAGAACAAGGGTAACCAGTTGTCAGGTGGCGAGCGGCGCCGTACAGAAATTGCCCGTTGTCTGGCCATTGACCCCAAATTTATTATGTTGGACGAGCCTTTTGCCGGTGTAGACCCGATTGCAGTGGAGGATATTCAGCAGATTGTGTGGAAGTTGAAAGATAGGAATATCGGCATTTTGATTACTGACCACAATGTGCAGGAGACGCTGAGCATTACCGATCGTGCTTATCTGTTGTTTGAAGGAAAGATTCTGTTCCAGGGTACGCCCGAAGAGCTGGCCGAGAATAAGATTGTGCGTGAAAAGTATCTGAGTAACAGTTTCGTGCTTCGTCGCAAGGATTTTATGAAGTAATCCGAATACTGCCATTGATAGAAATAAAAAAAGACCACTCATTCAGTGGTCTTTTTCATTTCTCCTTAAATCTCTATGATTAATATTTTGGAGGTCTTGCTTCTTTCACTACCATCTGGCGGCCGAAGAATTCAGCACCGTCTAGTTCGGCAATAGCTTTAGCTGCAGCAGCGTCATCTTCCATTTCTACAAAAGCGATGCCTCTGAAACGTCCGGTGGTGCGGTCATTGATAAATTTTACAGAAGATACTGTGCCGTAATCTTCCATTGCCTTCTGCAGGTCACTCTCCTTAACGCGGTAGTTAAGGTTTCCAACATAAATGTTCATAATGAAATTGATAAAATAAATATAATGAATAAAACTCTCTTGGAAGGAAGGCTGAATAATAAATGGATTACAACGACAGAGAGTTTACAAAAGCGTTCTTGAAAACGGAAGTAAAAACCATGTAATGGAAATCGAAAAACTAATGCGCCATCATTCCGCGACAAAGAAACGCATAAAATTCGGATAAACAATGTTTTTCCTTAATTATTTTTGTAGATTGTCGTGCCTTCGGGCAACTCCCATTTCTCTTCATAGAAACTGGACGGTTCGGTTTATCATCGTCTTTTCCCTGAGTATCTTTCCCATAAACGTCCTCCGTTGTCAGTCCGATGGTTGGGCTCTTCTACCGCTCTATCCAAGAATTAAACTGAAATAAATCGGCAATGTTCTTTTGATAATTGAAAGAATAACGCTAATTTTGCACGCCCATTTGAGATATGGAACAAAGTATAAATCAAATAAATAATTGTCAGAATGAACGTTTCATTACAAAACATTGACAAAGTAAGCGCACTGCTTACTGTAAAGCTTGAGAAAGCAGATTATCAGGAAAAAGTAGACAAATCATTGAAGAGCTTCCGTCAGAAGGCACAGATTCCCGGTTTCCGTAAGGGAATGGTTCCTATGAGCTTAGTTAAGAAAATGTATGGTAAGTCTGCATTGGCTGAAGAGGTGAACAAGCTGCTTTCAGAAACAGTATATAAGTATATCCAGGACAATAAGGTAAATATATTGGGCGAGCCTTTGCCCAACGAAGACAAGCAGCAGGAAATTGATTTCGATACTATGGAAGAGTTCGAATTCTTGTTTGATATTGCTTTGGCTCCGGAATTTAAAGCTGAAGTCAGTGCAAAAGATAAGGTAGATTACTATACTATTGAAGTTACAGACGAAATGGTGGATAACCAGGTCAAGGCTTACACTCAACGTAACGGCAAGTATGACAAGGTAGACGTTTACGAGGACAATGACATGCTGAAAGGTTTGCTTGCTGAACTGGATGAAGAAGGTAATACCAAAGAGGGTGGTATTCAGGTGGAAGGTGCTGTAATGATGCCTTCGTACATGAAAAATGATGAACAGAAAGCTATCTTTGCCGGTGCAAAAGTGAACGATGTGCTTGTATTCAATCCGAATACTGCTTGGGACGGAAATGCTGCCGAATTGTCTTCTTTATTGAAGATTGACAAGGAAGCTGCTCCCGAAGTAAAATCCAATTTCAGCTTCCAGGTAGAAGAAATCACACGTTTCGTTCCGGGTGACTTGACTCAGGAAATTTTCGACCAGGTATTTGGCGAAGGTAATGTGAAAACGGAAGAGGAATTCCGTGCCAAAGTGAAGGAAGTTATTGCCAACCAGTTCGTGGCAGACAGTGACTATAAGTTCTTGATTGACGCACGTAAGATGCTGACAGAGAAAGTAGGCAAGCTGGAATTCCCGGATGCATTACTGAAGCGCATTATGCGTCTGAACAATCCTGACAAGGAAGAAAGCTTTGTAGAGGACAACTATGACAAGAGCATCGAAGAGCTGACTTGGCACCTGATTAAAGAACAGCTGGTGAAAGCCAATGATATCAAGGTTGAGCAGGAAGACATCACAAACATGGCTAAGGAAGCTACCCGCGCACAGTTTGCACAATATGGTATGATGAGTGTGCCTGAAGAAATCCTGGAAAACTACTCAAAGGAAATGCTTAAGAAGAAAGAGAGCATAGAAGGCTTGGTTAATCGTGTGGTTGAATCTAAATTGGCTACAGCATTGAAGTCTCAGGTGGAACTGGAGCATAAGAACGTTTCTGCTGAAGAGTTCAATAAGATGTTTGCATAAGAGTAATGTGAGCCTACGGCTAAAATTTATAAAGAAACACAGAGTTTGACAAACTATAACTCTGTGTTTTTTTGTGTCTCTGTGTTCTTTTTTGTTTCTTTGTATCCTTATAAATTAAAAAATAGAAAGAAATGGATGATTTTAGAAAATACGCTACCAAGCATCTTGGTATGAACAGTTTGGTGCTGGACGATGTGATTAAATCACAAGCCGGCTATTTGAATCCCTATATCCTCGAGGAACGCCAGCTCAATGTAACGCAGTTGGACGTGTTTTCCCGTCTGATGATGGACCGCATCATTTTCCTCGGTACGCAGGTTGATGACTATACAGCCAATACTTTGCAGGCTCAGTTGCTTTATCTGGATTCGGTGGATCCGGGCAAGGATATTTCCATCTATATCAATTC
>OLQM01001735.1_pt1 | contig 23488 bp, 24 predicted proteins | sample 1673161 | NCBI WGS metagenome assembly OLQM01 (sample SAMEA3136761, study PRJEB25190) | human gut metagenome | reverse complement strand
CTGTCACCAGCAATCTGCAAGTCACTAGCATCCCACAGCCGTGCCGCCCGCATCCCTTGGTCGCCATATCATCCGCACGGTATAATCTATCCATCGATATTATAATCTATCCATCGATATATTGGTTGAACCATGGTGTCTCTGCTGTGACCATAAACCTCCGCAAGACGCTAGGACCTTGTTCTAAGGAGATCTGGTGGAGAAAAGTCAAGAGAACCCACCACAAGATCAGGCGCTTGCCCATAGAGTCAGGTGGGCTGACCTCGACAGCGTATTTGAGCACATGGGCGACAATACTAGCGTCGGAGAGGCAAGTAACGGCATCCATCTCATAAATGACCGGGAGCACGTCGCCGTGCGCCAGGACCACGAGGTTCGCATTCCCGATGAATACCTGCAGGAATCATACGTCGGACAGCGCGACAGCGACCTGAGAAAAGCAAGGGAGATGCTCCTTCAGGCCAAGCAGGAGCGCCCTCCCTACAAACCTGACATCCTTTTAGGCCTCGCGACAACGTTCCTGGGCTGGTTTCTCGGGGGTTTGTCGTCATCTGTCAATCTCGCATCTTTGTCCGGTATTTTGATGCTCTGCGTAGCACCGTGTGGCGCAGTAGGACTCTTTGTCGCTTTTATCTTTATCCGAAAAGAAGAGAACCAGAACAAATCTGATCTGGCTGAGCGCGTTCTAGAACACCTGGCGAATCCCGATGACAAGGAGACCAAGACCGATGAACATTAATGATACGAGCACACAGCTGCTCTTTACCACGGTTCCCATCGTGGGCATAACTACCGAAGGCACGGGCGTCTCGGGTACAGGATTCTTCTTTTCCTATGACCTTGAAGACGGGCGCAACGTGCCTCTGCTCATTACCAATCACCATGTCCTCAAGGATGTGATTCAGGGTCGCTTCGTCATCAATCTAGCCGAAGGTGACGCCCCGTCACGCGAGACCATCAGCGTGAACTTCGACAAGTCATTCATCGAGGGGAAGAGGCTCGGAGAGCTCGACTTGGTTGCGATGCCGGTGGCCCCTGTTCTCAGCATGCTTGAAGAAAACGGGAAGAAGCCCTTCTACCGCTCCATCGACTCTGGACTCATCCCGAAGAAGAGTGTGCTGGACAATTTGGCGGCGCTCGAGCAAATCACCTTCATTGGATACCCCAGCGGGCTCTATGACGACTACAACAAGACCCCCCTCATCAGGCAAGGCTGGACTTCCACGCCCGCTTGGAACGACTACAAGGGTAAGCGCGAGTTCCTCGTTGACGCATCTGTATTCGAGGGCTCCAGCGGCAGTCCCGCCTTCATCCTCAACCAGGGCAGCTATCCCACGACCGACGGAATTACCCTCGGCTCCAGGCTGCTGTTCATGGGCGTAATCACTCAGACGATTACGAAGGAGAAGAGTGAGCACCTCGATTTAGGTACAGTCATCAGAAGCGACGCGATGCTCGTCAAGCTCAAACCCTTCGTGGAAGGTCTGCTGTAGCTAAGAGCCCCGTCAAAAGCGGTGACGCCCCTTTGCTCCTTTCCCTAGGACGAGGTGACTGAGCTCGGCGTGCTGGTTGACATCTGGCTCCCCAACGGCTCATAATACAGATACATGGAAAGCCTTCGGGTTTTGTAAGGGCGGGACCCACTGGGCCTCGCTCTAATTTATGAGATGAAGATATGCTGGAAGTCATGGAATCACCGATTAGATGTCGTTGCCCATGGCGCACAGCGTCTCGTCTAGCTCGTCTTTCCCGACACGCAGAAGTCCCCCGATCCATATGGCGGGAATCTTCTGCCGCTCGATGGGCTTGTGGTCGACGTCTTCGATACACTCATGCAGTCCGCGACCTGCGGCACGTCCATGAGGCCGTCGGGCAGTTCGTTCGCTTTGGATGTCGAGGAGGCAGCAGCCCCGTATCTCCGCTCCGGCATTCTCGCGGTTTTCGGCATCATTATCTGATATTTCCTGGTGAGGCGGGAACGCGTCGCGTGGCATCTGGAGGATGTCGTCTTTCATGGGATGGCCTACCGTCCTTTCGTCTGGTATCTGGTGCGCTTGGGTTGCAACGAGACCCAAGGAGTCTCGTTTCGTCATCGCGGGCAAGCTGAGAGATACCTGATGGGAAATACGTACGCAACGTCACAAAGGGCGCTAGGCCACGCTAAGTCACGATTCGTCTTAGATCCGTTGGCCCGCGAATTAAGGGATGATTACAGCGCCCGAATGTCGGACTCTGTCACTGGCGATAAAATTGTTATTGATAATGCGAAGGGGCGTGTCGGGTATGAGTAACACTGATGACATTGTAAAAATCGTTTACTTTGATGAAGGCTCTGCAACTGACTATGTTCAGTTGAAAACAGGCGGGTCATTCATGTCGGAGATTGCCACGACTGATGACAAATCTGCTGAAGGTGGAGCAGAAATCAAAGGTTCCGTCGGCGTGCGTGCTTGGTTCGCCAACCTGGTAAAGGGCTCAGCATCTGCCGAGGGGTCGCTCTCGGCCTCCTTTAAAGATGACACCGTAGTCAAAAGCATCGTCACTAACACCGTGCTTACAGACTTCCTTGCTGCTGTGGATGGAGAGGAAAGCGATAAGCGAATTGAAAAGTTCGATAACTGCAAAATCGTGCAAATCCCAGGATCCATCTCTAGCCTCTCTTTGCTCACTCCCTATTTGTCGATGCTTCGGAGCGGCCAGGGCATAGAAGCTGGGGAATTTAACATCTCCTTGGACAAGCTTGATTCCACGTTGACGAAGGCAAAGGGGTACTTCGAATTCTTCGGCATCAACGACGATGGCTCAAGAATCGTTCTTCGATTTAACGGTTTGGGCTTCAAGAACAACTACAAGCAGGGTAATCTCCTCAATATGAATTTGAGGCTGTATGCAGTAAACGTTGGCAAGACACGGATTGCTGAGCTAGCTGCAGACAAGGAACTTAGTCTTGAAGGATTTTCGTCTGCCACCAATCCAGATTATGTCGAGGGCGCCGAGGATGAAGAAAGCGCAGTTGGCGAAGATGAAAGCCTGGACATGTATGATGTAATCCTTGCGGGAGTTGTTTCAAATGGCTGATAGCGCAGTGATCTTTTTTGGACCGCGAAAAGCATTTGATGAGATGGTAGAAAGAGAAACCGCTGAAGATGAGCGGAGCGTTACCTATCTCGAATCCATCCGCGTCTATAGCGCCCGGATAAAATCGAGTGATCTCACCACTAGGGATCTCGTCCTCAAGGCTCCCGAGCGAGTTGATAGCTGCGTGGTCCATGCCGATGACTTCGGTTCCGTCTTGAGCCATGTCCTACCAAGCTTTGCCACTATACTTGAGCAGACGTTTGATGTCGGAAAGCTCTACGTGCAGAACCCTCCAAAACGAGCCTTCGACTCTCTAAAGGCATCGCAGCCGCAAGGAACTCTTGATGTCGTACACTATGAGTACCCGTTCATTGAGAAAAAGAAACTCAACGACATATACGACAAACTGCAATCGGATGTCCTCGGGCAAGACGAGGGGAAAGAGTTACTGATCGCATCTCTGTATCGGCTTGCCGCCATGAACGAGGAGCGTCCCTCTGTAATCATGTTCTATGGACCGTCCGGCGTCGGCAAGACGGAAACGGCGAGGTGTTTAAGCGAGGCAGTTGGCGGAGAGCTTACCAGAGTGCAGTTCTCGATGATGCAAACGCAGGAGGCTTACGAGTATCTGTTTGGCGCAGAACACTCAAAAGCAAGTTTCGCGCGCGATCTTTTAGCGAGAGAGTCTAATGTCGTTCTAATAGACGAGTTCGATAAAGTCGATCCCCGTCTTTACAACATGTTCTACCAGCTCTTTGATGAGGGTAGATACGTCGACACGAACTACGATGTCGACATGAGAAATGCCCTTTTCCTCCTAACGTCTAACTTCAATTCCGAAGCGTTCGCTCGTCGAGCAATGGGCCTCGCCATGTTCTCGCGCATCGGCGCAAGCGTACATTTCTGCGATCTCGGAGTAGACGAGAAGGTCACGATAATCAACGAGCACATTGAGTTCGTTCTCTCAAAACTTGATGAAGAAGACAGGGCGACAATCGAGCAAAGCGATATTCAGGCTTGGTTCATCGAGCATGCTGCAAAGTATGACAACATGCGTACGATGAAAAACAAGATTGAGATGGCCATATTTAAAAAGCTTTCCGCTCCCATTATTTCGTCCGGAAGAAAGAGCGTTTAACGCAAAGAAACGCCTCCTTCTCCTCAAGATTCAACTCAGGGATGGGTTGTTTTGCTTGCGAGGACCGATGTAGCCACCTGCTAGGTAGAAATTCATATTTTCCCAGATCAGCGCAGTCACTCTTCACTCGAAATTTGTCACTCTTGGGTCGGCGGGCGCCCACCCTGCCGGCACCGTTTTCGCCCATGTAGTCAGTTGTGCGCAACAGAACTTCGTTTCCGCAGTTCAGACATGTCACTCTTCGGTCGGGTGAAAATACTTTTCCTAAGTGACTACATAGCATGTAGTCAGTGCTGACTACAGGATGACTACACGCTTTTCGCGATAGGAGAGTAGAGGAAGCGCCGGCTCAACCGCCCCGCTGGCTACATCAAAACGAGCTATGCAACGATCGAGTTGGAATAAAGATTTCCTTAGTTATGGGGATATAAATCATTTAAGTGATAAAAAATACCCCAATAAACCTCTAATTTGATATACTGGTTCCAATGAAGATTGGAGCCAGTATGCGTTTGTTCCCTAGAGAAAACTACCTGAATAAGATTCGCGGCTTTTACCATGACGACGGGATGATCAAGGTCATCACCGGCGTCCGTCGCTGTGGCAAGTCCTGCCTCATGCAGTGCATCGCCGAAGAGCTGAGGGCCGAAGGTGTTGATGACGAACACATCGTCTTTTTCGACCTAGACCGATACGGGTACCGATCTGTCAAGGTTCCAGAACAGCTTGAGGCCCTCATCGAGCCCCTGCTCGCTATCTCGGGGACGAAGTACCTTTTCATCGACGAGGTGCAAAACGTCGAGGGTTTCGAAGACGTACTCAACGGGTTTCGCACCGAAGGTGGCTTCTCCATCTTTATTACCGGGTCAAACTCCTATCTGCTTTCAGGCGAACTGGCCACGAAGCTAACCGGCCGCTACATCGAATTCGAGATGCAGACGCTAGACTTTGGCGAGTACTGCCAGATGAAGCGCTTCTTGGGACTGCCCGTGAACCCGAACCCGGTCACGGAATTCGATACCTACATCCTCGAGGGCGGCTTCCCAAAAGCAATGGATTACCCCGGACTCGCCGACAAGCGCGCTTACGTCGCGGCGGTAATCCAGGAAATCTTCGAAAAGGATATCCGCAGACGCGTGAAGATTAAGAACGTCTCCGTGTTCAACCAGGTGCGCGACTACGTCATCAACAACTTCGGCGCCACCACGTCGCTTGCGAACATCAAATCCGACCTCGAGAGCAAGCAGGGCGTGAAGGTCAAGCGCGAGACGCTCGAGCGATACCTTCAGATCCTCGAAGACGCGAAGATCGTCAGCAAGTGCGCCCGCTTCGACTTGAAGTCGCGAAAATCGCTGCGGGGTGAGCAAAAGTACTACCTGGCGGACCTGAGCTTCTACTTCGCCCTCAACACCGACAATCGCATCAACTACGGGCCCGTCCTCGAGAACATCGTTTATTGCTACGCTCGCGCGCAGGGTTGCAAGGTTAGCGTCGGACGCATTGGAAAGTTGGAATGTGACTTCATCCTCAGAAACCCAGAGATGGGTTACGCATACGTTCAGGTCGCAATGACCATCATGGCTGACCAGTCTACCGAGGAGCGCGAATACCGCCCATTCGAACAGATCAGAGATAACTACCCCAAGTACCTGTTGACACGAAGCGATCCCATTCAGCAAAGGGATGGCATCATCCATGCCAACATCCCCGATTTCATGCAGGAAGGGAGGACCTTCTAAGGGACAGGAAATTTTTTGCGAAAACCGTTCGGCACGCCCTTTGGGACAAAAAAATGAAAACTCAATACTCTGAGCTTGAAATGAGTTTTTAAAACTATCCCGACTTTTGTCCTCAAAACCGACGAGACACGACGTTGCGTCACTCGGCGGCACATGCTTTGCGCTGTCGCGAAAAACTGGGTGCAACTGGAATGGCGGGATGGTAGAACCAGAGCTATTGAGTGGGAATAAATTTACTCCTTTCCCCATTCATGTACGCTCCTCATCTCATTATTTCCGAGTTAAGGGTGCAAATTTTCAATATTTTCAAAAGTGCTACCCTTAAGCAGCCGATTACAAAGAGATATTTTGCTAATCACCTTGTAAAGGTGATGACTCCAGAATATTCCAGACTGCATTGAGGGTTTCCTGGAACGAAATACCGACCGCGTAGGAATGCTTAGAAACGTACACCTCCCACTGACGCTCAAGGCCATCGTCTTTCCGCATTGCGTTGATGGCTTCCTTTCGGTGTTCTACCGCTTTCCAACTGTTGCGCTTCTCGCACGTTGCTGCAAGTGCCTTCCCGAAAATGCGGCGATCGACAGTGTTGCCCTTTACGCGCCAGAGCTCGTAGATGTCGTAGAAGTCGCGGATACGCGTGGTGGTTACGTTTCTGACAAGGATGGTTTCGAGTTTTTCGGCCAAAACGGTTTCCAGAGGGTAGGCCATGATTCTTGCTGACCCCTCGTCGAACACGAACGGGTACTCGTAGGCGATGGCGTCGGGGATTATCCTGTCGCCTGTGGTTACGTCAACTGTAAGCGGAACCGACAGCGTACCGTAGCGAGCGTGCAGGAATACTCGAATGCCCGGGTATTCGTCTGTCTCGCGGATGTCCTCCGTGCGGAGCAGCTCGAAGGAGAGATCATCGTCGACGCCGATTGCGCAGATTGCGCTGAATACCTCAGTCGCTTTATCGTGCGTCAGAGTGAAGCCCCTAACCGTAGTGTCCAAGTCCTTCGTGGTACGCCTGTCGACGCCTATGAGCGAGCCGATGAGCATGCCTCCCTTCACGATCACGCACTCGCGCCAAGGTGACCTCGAGATGCGGTCGATCAGCCGCTCGAGCATGTAGTTCTGGAGCATCAGCTGGGGCGATACGCCTGCAGCTTTTGCCTTGTTGTTGATGCGTGCCTTGAGCTGCATGGAGTTTCTGGTTTTCATAGCAGTACCTCCATGTACTTTCTTACCTTCGTAGCGACGCCGAGCTTCTTCGCGTATGACTGCAGTTTCGGCAGGTCACGTTCGTCCGATGAAAGGTATGAGCGAAACGCTGGCGACAGCAGCTGCAGGTCGGGTGAGGACGTGCCACGTAGCATGTCACACAGGGTCCGCTCGGAGTTGTAGACACGTACGGTGTTGTCGTATGGCGTTGTCAGCTCGGTGAGCCCAAGGTCGTGCAGGCCGTTGGGGGACGATTTCGTGGTTATTCCTGACTTCTTGGCGGAGGATGGGTTATAGCCCCTCGGGAAGCTCATTGTGAGCGACTCGGGTGCCGAATCGGAGAGTCCCAGCAGATAGAGTGCTGTGTCGTGCGAGAAGACGCCACGCGCGAACCGGTGTTGTGCTGTTACGTACTCGTCCTCCCAAGTCTCGGGTGTGCAGTACAGGCCGCGCTCGACTTTGACGAGCTTGCCATGCCCCACCGCTGCAGAAAGCTCGCGGTTCTGGACGCCACAGGCCTCGGCTGCCGAAGCGGTTATGAAACCTCCGCTGGTTGCTGCTATCTCTATAATTGCTTCCGTAACGCTCTCCTTTGCGGTTTTATGCTACAAATTGTTTCATATTGTAGCATGATTCATCATAAAGGCGTTTACCGCTGCATGCTATTGAAGTCCAATGAGAAGAATCGTTCAACCATCCCATGAATTTCCAAATCACTTGTTGCTTCGGGAATGATTCAAACGAAGCCGACCATATCCGCAACCCTACAGGAACATACCTTCCATATCGATAGAGGTACTGTTGTCTATTGGGCAGACCCCTCCGCTGGCGCAGATGCGCCATGGCTTATATTCCTTCCCGGTCTCACCGCCGACCACACGTTGTTCGTGTGCAGGCGGATGTGATGCTCAAAGGGGAAGTCAAGGTAGGCTAGGGCATCAGCCTCCGCGTCCTCAAGCAAGCTCGTGACACCAACGTTCGGCACGCGGTCAGTGGGAGTGACGATAAACCCTACTTAAGGCGCTAATTATCACAAATTACCAAATATTGGTGTCGTAAACGCCTTCAACACCGATGGCGGCTTCTCGATTTTCATAACGGGTTCCAACTCCTATCTCCTTTCCGGAGAACTTATGACCAAGCTCACCGGGCGCTACGTCGAGTTCGAGATGTTCACCTTGTTATTCAGCGAATTTCTGACCATGAAGGAGTTTCTGGGCGTCGAGACGAAGGACGACCGAGCTGAATTTGAGGAATATCTTCGCTATGGCGGCTTTCCCCGCTCCCTTGAGTACGATGACGTCGAGGCGAAGGCCCGCTACATCGAAGACGTCGTGGGGCAGATCATTGAGAAGGACATCCGGTCCCGGAACAAGATACGAAACGTTGAAGCCTTCGAGCGCGTCATGACTTACGTCATCAACAACTACGGCGCGCCGACGAGCCTCACCAACCTTGTCGACCACTTGAGGAACGTCGAGAAGATCGCCGTCGAGAGAAGGACCGTGTCGGCGTACATCCAGATGCTCGTCGACGCGAAGATCCTCTGCAGATGCCAGCGCTTCGACCTAAAATCGAGGAAGTCCCTCAAGGGGGGAAGTACTACCTTGCCGATCCCGGTATCTACTTCGCTCGAAACGTCGATGTGCGCCTGAACTACGGGTCCTCCCTGGAGAACGCGCTCTATGTCTATCTCAGGCCCGGGTGCACAGGCTCTTGGTCGGGCGAATCGGCAAGCTGGAATGCGACTTCATCGCCAGGAAGCATGACCTCTACGTCTACATCCAGGTGTCCATGACGGTTGCGGACTGTGATGTGGAGGAGTGTGAGTACAGACCGCTCGGCCACATCAAAGACGGGTACCCGCGCTACCTCTTCACGTTGGACCCGCTCCTGCAGAAGCGCGAAGGCGTGAGACATCTCAATATGATCGACTTTATGAAAGATTACGAGGACCTACATGAGTAGGACTGCCCTAAGACTCGACCATGACTCATTGCTCAGTCTCTATTTGTAAGAGCCGCTCTCGAATTCTCCGCCGTCATCAGCCTCGGCTCAATAGGAGAGCGACCCGAGGCCGCATCCAAGTTTCACGGTGACGGCGGTGCAGGTGGCTTCCTTCGACCAGAAGGGTGTGTCCGGTCTCGGATTTTCGCGCTTCGGATAATCAGGCGTGGCAATTGTTCCCCTCTGTCCGCTGCGGCAATCGCTGCGAGCAGAGCTTCATTTGTCAACCAAACTGGGGCAGATTCAGATTCAGTTTCAGAAGGCGCGATGTCGTCGCGTTCGTCCAACCGGGCGTCTCATAGTCGGCCTCTGGGATCTCCAGCGGTGCACTGCCGAGAAGCCTCCCTCCGCCCTGAAACGTTGCTTCATGCTGTCAACCATAAGCGTATATACAGCTCAGAGCGGGACTGGCTGCCCATTATGACCCTTCGATTAAGGTTTGATTATCCCCGCATATCTCGGGAAAAGGCGATATGGAAGGCGATGCTGCTACCCATAGGTGTTATATTCGTAACTGTAGCCTGTATTTCGTAGTATTGGAAAAGGCTGGTCACATGGACTCAGACAGCAGCAACTCCCTCAAGCAATTCCTCGACCTGATTCCGAGGAAAGTAGATAGCTCCGCTGCTTCGGACATGGCCTCATACCCCGGTGCATGGGGTTTGAAGGTGATGGGAAAGCGTGGACAGACCGAAGAGATGCTTCGTAAGGCCATTGAGTTCGAATACGATATGAATGACTGGCACCAATGCTGCGCCTCCCGACTTCATGTCCTTAAGTACGCCTCAAAACGCGTGATGACGTACAATCTGTGTTTACAAGCATGCGAGAGGGATGCGTACAACCTTCCCTATGTTCCGGAGAAGTACCTCGATGACGCGATGTTCCTTGCTGCGATGTCGAACGAGGGCGAAGCGCTCTGGCGCGTGCCAGAGGAGCGTCGTTCGTACGACATCTGCATGGCAGCTGTCTCGAGTAATGGGCGGGCTCTCCAATATGTGCCAGCCCGCATCGCCGACTATGACCTCTGCAAAGCGGCGGTCAGCAACGACAACCGTGTGAATGGCGAGAGAGATCCCGCTCTCGCATATGTTCCTGACAAATTTCTGAAAGGTAATGTCGGCCGAGAGCTCTGCGAGTTGGCCGTACAGAAAAACGGTGCCGCCATCTCCAGCGTGCCGCCTGAACTTATGAGTTGTGAGCTCGCTAAGTCAGCGATATGTCACCCCGTTGAGGCGCTTCTGAAAGGAGTTCCGCCAACGAGTGACGATTACTCAAGATTCCGTCTTTGGCAATTGTCTTGGCCAATTAGCCGTGTTCCGGATGCCTTCATGTTCCGGGAGCTTGCGGACCTGTCCGTATCTCTATTTTCCGCGAGCATTTCGGGGGTGCGTGACGCCTTTGTCGACATTGAGGCGTGTATCAAGTTGATTTCGGAGAATTGGAAGTATTACGGTCTCATAGCATCTCCGACGAATGAGAACCGTCGGCTCGTCAAGACGGCGCTCAAGTCGTCTCCGCTCGCTCTGCAGTACGTTCCGAAGCATCTCCGTACAAAGAAGATGTGCCTCCAGGCAAAAAGGCTCGGGGGCGACGATGTGAGTTTCGATTGGTTTCCGGAGGAAGTCAAAAGGGAGCTTATAAGTTCGGCAAAGCCACGGGACAATACCAAGCTGCAAGTGGCTACCGAGCTGCAAATCCCGAGAATGACCACACCTGACGGCTCCATCGTGAGAAGCAGCGAATCCCCGGAACTGATGGTGAGGGACGAGCCAGACGAATCCTCACTACACGTTTACTACGTCACCGACCTCCATCTTGAACACCAACTAAGGCTAAGTGGCAAGACTCTCTCCAAGGTAGAGTCGATGATCGAAGAGAAGGTCGCCGAGTTGGTCAGCTCTCTCGACGATACCGTTGACGGTTTCGGAACCGAGAGAGGCATAGGATCCTCGCAAAAAGTTAACTATGGGCGGGGAGTCGCGCTCGTCGGCGGGGACGTCGCGGATGGTTTGGAGCTGACTACCCTTTTCTATAGCGCGTTAAGCCGCGGGCTGCCCCGTATGATCAAAATAGGAGTTCTGGGAAATCACGAGCTGTGGGATCTCGGCGTCGACGGGAAGAAGAGGAATCGACCGCTTGACGACGTTACAGCCAGCTACCGTGACAGGCTCAAGGAGCTCGGCGTCTATCTGCTCGACAACAGCCTTCTCATTTTTCATAGGGGTGTCGCCCTCAGGCATATACGCGAAGGGATCCTCCTCAAGACCGACGATGCAGAGCTTACGGAGGTCTGCCGCGAGTCCACGCTCCTCGTGCTCGGGGGAACAGGATTTTCTGCGCTGAATCCGACGTTCAACGCTGAGGTCGGGGACATCTACCGTGGTACGCTCAACTATGACGAGGACGCAAGACGAGTGGAACGCTTCCGGACGGTCTACGAGAAGGTGCTGCGGTGTGTCGGCGACCGTCGCGTTATTGTGCTCACCCACAATCCTGTGCACGACTGGTCGAATGCCGCCCTCAATCCCGACTGGGTTTACGTGAACGGGCACACTCACCAGAACGTCATCCTGCGCAAGGATGACGGTACGACGGTGCTCTCAAACAACCAGGTTGGCTACAAGCCTTGCGAGTGGTGCTTCGACGAGCTGATCGTCCGCGGTAGATACGACCCATTCGAGGGATGGCTTGACGGCATCTACGAGATAACAACCGTGCAATATCAGGACTTCAACCGTGGCCGCGGGATATCGATGGAGCCTTTCAAGCGCAAGGGGACCATCTGGATGCTCAAGCGCGAGGGAACGTACATGTTCGTGTTCTCAAGCGGTGCGAACCTGAATCTCCTGGTCGGGGGCCGCCTTAATCGCCTTGATCATCCGAAGGAGTACTATTACGAGAACATGTCTCGTTATGCCAATGGTGTCCGGAACGCGTTCGCGCCGTACAGGCGAGCCCTTGATGCCATATCAAAGGAAGTCCGAGCCGTAGGGGGCTACGGTGATATCCATGGCTGCATTGTTGACGTGGACTTCTGGAACCACGTATACCTGAATCCGTATGATGGAAAGGTGTCCTATTACTATGCGGAATCTACTGTCGAGAGGAAGGTCTTCAAGACCTTTCGGGCGCTCCTCAAGTCATCCCCGATGCGCCCTATGCATCCGGATGGCACCTATCTGCTTGGACGTTTCGATAAAGCCAGAAAGGGCGACGATCTTCCGATACTCTCAAAGAGAGTGATGCCCCTGGCGTCCGTGCCCGATGTGGTTCTCGATACTGACACTAAGATGTATGATCCGTCACGTATCATGAGGTCGATACAGTACGTCTTTGACCAAGATGTTATCCGCATCTGGCGTGACGCGGTGTTGGACTATGCTGGCAAGACTGTCACGCTTCCTGTTGGCGGATCTATCGGCGGGCTGGAAGACAACTCTTCGTCGTAGCCCCGATCACTCCTCCCGTGGGTACCTAGTGCTCGGGGCCGAATGGGGTGCAAGACATATAGTCGTGCTCATTGATGGCATGGGACTTCAGGGCGTCGAGCGCTCGGGACGAACGCTTGCGCATTACACGGAGCATTCTATGGAGTGACGACGAGGTCGTCATAGGGAGGCAGCCATAGTACTCTTCAGCGTGTGATGGCGAGGAGCTCTACCTGTCGCGTAGTGTTCTGCTCCCATGTAGTCAGCGTCGTGCCGCAGCGGTGTGTTTTCGCAGGTGACAGTTGGCATTCTTTGCTCGAGGTCTGTTACTCGCAGTTCGGGGTGCTCGCCGCACCGTTCCAGCCGTTTCGGGACATGTAGTCAGTTGCACACAACATAACTGTGTTTCCGCTGGTCAGACAAATCACTCTTCGGCCGTTCAAAATACTCTCCCCAAGTGACTACAGAGCATGTAGCCACCGTTGACTACAGGGTGACTACATGGTTTTCACGATAGAAGAGTGGAGAAAATCCCAACTCGCCTGCCTTGCTGACTACATAAAGACGTGCTATGCAACGATTGAGTGGGAATAGGGTTTTCAAGCTAAAACTCTCTGTTAACGGGATATTTTTTCGATTTACTAAAAAAGATTTCCTTAAATAACCGTTCGATTTATAGTGCTCCCGATTCGCGGTCGCAAATCGGGCTCACAGGTATCGACTGTTTATGTCCTCGATTGATATAGCCTATATATTGGCTATAATTCTAGCTAATATATAAGGAGGCCGGAGATGGCAGCATTGACAATGGGCCTTGCAGAGGCCAAGAATAATTTCTCTCGTGTGACGGCAGAGGTGAATAGGACTGGTAGGTTGGTCACCATCCTGAAAAACAACAAGCCTTGGGTCGTCATCCAGCCAGCTCAGGGGATCGGCAATGCCACAGATGTTGCTGTTGACTTTATGGACGAGTATGCTGACGTGTTCGAAGAGCTTGCCAAGTGAGCGCGCTGGCCTTCTCCAGAAAAGAAGTTCTCGTCATCCATGCGGCGACGATCGAACAGTTCGGCGGACTTGGCGGCTTGCGCGATGAAGGACTCCTAGATTCGGTGCTAGCGCAGCCGTTCCAAACCTTCGGTGGTGCGGGCCTGTACCTAAGCGCTATTGAGGAGACGTGTAGGTATGCTTTCGGCATCATATCCGACCACCCGTTTCTTGATGGCAACAAGAGGACAGGCGACGCCCTTTGACGGCCTCATGTCGTTCTCGGATGCCAGTGAGCTCTGGGACTTGAGCGAATCTACGCTGCGTAAGGCCGTTGCGTACGGTAAGATAGTTCCGGGTGTGGACGCCCGCAAGTATGGGAAACAGTGGATTGTTAACCGCGACGCTATGTTGCGCGAGTATGGTGATCCGGTCGGTGTATAACTCATGACCTTGTAGGTTTTAAGCGTTGAGTCCGATTGACGAATGCATCCGCCTGGTACTTGGGGAGAAGCACCTGATAAGACTGCTTCGGCTGAGTCGTACAAATTCTGATTTGATGGGAGCGCAATCAAGGTGAATGAATTCAATGAATATGTTCGTGAAGTCTTTTCTGTAGCAGGCGATATCGTTATACGATCCATGATGGGCGGATATCTTGTGTATCTTAATGGCAAGTTGATAGGCGATATTGGCGATAATGAACTGTTTTTGAAGAGAACACCTACATCGGATAAGCTACTTGCTGATTCAGAATTGCGTTATCCGTATGAGGGCTCAAAGACACTAATGCATGTATTTGATAGGTTTGAAGATACGGCGCTTGTTCTGGAACTTCTGGATGGTATGTATGCTGAGCTTCCGGAAAAGAAACCCGCGAAAGCCAGAAGAGAAAGATAAATTTGGGAATATAATTCCCAAATTTGACAACATTGAATACTAATGAGAAAATGACCTCCTGTTGCCGGGAGGTCCTTGTATGTATATAAAGCGTGAAATTGAACCAACGATTGACGCAATGCTAAAGCAGGGAAAAGTTGTGCTTGTGACCGGTGCTCGCCAGGTTGGAAAGACAACCGTACTCAAACAGCATCTCGGTAATGACTTTAACTATGTTTCGATGGAAAATCCCAGGGACTATCTTCTTGCCAAAGAGGACGCTGTCCTCTTTTTCGAATCAAAGGCCCTTCCGCTTATTATCGATGAAGTGCAGCGCGTGCCAGAGCTCTTCTCGCCGATAAAATGGATCGTTGATCAATCGGAGGAAAAGGGTCGCATTGTACTTACCGGTTCGCAAACATATCATCTTATGAAGGGTGTGAGCGAGTCCCTAGCGGGAAGGATACGGATTTTAGAGATGCCCGGTTTGAGCCTGAGGGAACTCTCCGGTAATTCTTCCAACCCCCATCCTTACGTTCCAGAAGTGATGGCCGATTCTTTGAATTCGCCCTTGACAGACATTTGGAACTTAATTCACCGGGGTTCGATGCCAGAGCTGCAAGACCCCAACATTGATTGGGATCTCTTCTACACTGACTACGTAGCTGCCTATCTTGAGCGAGATGTTCGCGAACTTGTTAACGTAAAGAACGAAGCAAAGTTTTACAGCTTTATGGTTGCATGTGCAGCAAGGACCGGTCAGCTTCTGAATGCCTCTGATATTGCAAACACCGTTGACGTGGATCATAAGACGGTCAAAGCCTGGCTCTCAGTTCTTCAGGCTTCCAATATCGTGCGCGTTATCGAGCCATTTTGGCCAAATATCGATAAGCGCCTGACGAAGACCCCGAAGATTTTTTTCATGGATACCGGTCTCGTATGTCATCTAACCAGGTGGACGACACCTGATCAGTTGCGAAATGGCGCAGCAGCGGGGCACATCTTTGAGACGTTTGTCGTCTCCGAGATTCTTAAGAGTTTTATGAACTCAGGAAAAAGTTTGCACGATGTCTGGTTCTATCGCGATGCCAAGAAAAGAGAAATTGACCTCGTTATTCAAGATGGGCATATTCTACATCCTGTTGAGGTAAAGGTATCAGCGACGGTGAGAAAGGATGCTGTGAAGAATTTTGCCTGCCTTGAAAACCTTCCCGGTTATGAGGTGGGTTTTGGCCATGTTGTTTGCCAAACTCCAGAGCCATACCTCATCGCGCGAACCGTTCAGGCAGTTCCCGTTTGGGGAATTTGATCTTTGCCAAGGTGAAATATTGCTCTGTAATTTTAAGCAGGGAGTCTGTGCCCGCGCTCAAGTGTTTTATGACGATAGGCGATAAGAACGTTGAGGAGCAGAAGAATAGACTATGACCGCGCCAAAGATTTTAATAACTTGAATACACAACGAATCGCTGGTAAACACGCTGCATAGTGCCTGCAATCACCACTTTATGATTTTGGCGTAAGGCTTTTATGGAAGTGGTGATTGGTAAATTAAAATGTAATAAGGGGGTGCTACATTTGGATAAAAGAACAATAGAAATTAGTTCCATTGAAATTATGGCAATCTTGGGATTGTTGATTTGGTTGATAACAATACTTTTAAGACACTATTATTCAATCAATTCAGTTGTACCTATATTTTATTTTACACCCAGTTTTGGAGGGGCATGGATTGCGACAGCTATGTTAAAACAGCTCTTTAGTCCAGTATTTGGTGAAAGTAATGCCTTCTCAAATATTGAATTTTCTAAGAAAGTGCTGTTTTGTATATGTGTTTCCGTCATATTCATGTCTTTTATTAACGAGCTATTGCCATGTATTAATACGAGTGCAGTATTTGATTTGTACGATGTACTTGCTTCGATGCTGGCAGAAATCATAGCTTTTAGCATCCCTGTCATTCGGAAAGAAAAGATTTTAATAGAGAATCGTTGATGCTGAGAGATTTGGTGAAACACGTGATGAAGGTCTTGTTGTCGGATAGATCTCAGATACACGAATCAATAGATGGGCTTCTCGCCCCATCAAGGCTCTCTTGTCTTAATGCGTTTCCAAAGCTACTATGGTTTTAACAATCTGCCGGAGCCTTTGGCAAGTGCCGGCACGAGAAGGGATCAGGCGCATGAAGAACTAGCGATACTCAAAAACCCGAATACACGTAACGTCGCCGACGGCTATCACGGGTGCAGCATCGCTTATTCATGTCTTAACATACGCTAAATAACGATATCTTTGCAGTTAGACATATTCAAAGTTAGATACAGTTGAAGTTTATAATTTGCATGCTGCTCCGCATAGCCTTCGGCAGAACCGAGGTAACATGCAGCTTAATCTATCGAATATTGAATATACCTATCCGTTGGCAGTTGAACCTACTATACGCAATGTAACCGCTACGTTTCCTGCGGGCTGGACTGGTTTTGTCGGCGATAACGGCTCCGGAAAAACAACACTTGCGCGTGTTGCGTGCGGCTTTCTACAGCCTGATGCGGGAGTTGTAAGTCCTTCGCTTTTCTCGACATATTGTGCTCAAAGTACAGAGGAAGCTCCGGACAATCTCGAAGACTTTGCTGTGTCCTATGATCGGGCAGCAATAAAGTTGAGAAACGAGTTGTCCATAGGAGACGACTGGCCTTGGCGGTATGACATGCTCTCGTGCGGACAGCAGAAGCGACTCCAGGTTGCGTGTGCGTTGTGGTCCGCTCCCGATGTGCTTGTTGTTGATGAGCCCACCAACCATGTAGACGCATCCACTCGGCATGCCTTGTTTGCGGCGTTGTCAAAGTTCAAAGGCGTTGGAGTACTCATTTCGCATGACCGAGAACTTCTCGACGCACTTTGTTCGCAATGTTTGTTCATAGCAAATGGCACCGCTATCATGCGGTCCGGTGGGTATTCGCAGGCATCCTCGCAGGTCGCTTTAGAGCGTTCAAGCGCAATTCACGTTCGAGAAATAGCGCAAAAAGAGAAGGCACGAACAGAGCGAGAAGCTCAGCGCCGCCGAGAAGAGGCGTCTCGGGTACAAGCGCGTAGGAGCGGGAAGGGCATTGCGAAAAACGATAGCGATGCGAGAGCAAAAAAGCGCCACTACATTGTTTCCGGTCAAGACGGGAAGGCGGGCAAATTGTCCGCTCGTATGCAGAGCAGGCTTGAAAAAGCTGAGAATGACGTTGCTGACAGTAAAGTTGAAAAACGATATGACGCTCACGTGTGGCTTGACGCTGAACCGAGTAAGCGAAAGGTCCTTTTCAGGATGGAGCCCGGTCGTATTTCCGTCGGTGAGTCTTTGCTCAGCTTGCCGGCGCTCTTTATTGGAAATACAGATCATATTGGACTTGTGGGAGACAATGGATCTGGTAAGACTACTTTGGTTAAGAAAATTATCGCGAGCATTTCCGCTGATACGAGCTCCATTGATACAAGCCTTATTGACACGAGTTTCATGGACGTAACCGCAAATACGGGTTGCGCCGATACAAGGGTACTGTATATTCCTCAGGAACCCGATGTATTGCAGAAAGAAAAAACGTTAAAGAAGATGAGAGAGCTTTCAAGTGCCCAGCGGGGGCAAGTGCTTTCCATTGTGGCGCAACTCAACTCAGATCCAGATTGTATTCTTGAGGGAGATACCGTAAGTCCGGGTGAAATGAGAAAACTCATGCTTGCTCTAGGTATTTTGGAATCGCCTGAGCTTCTTGTGATGGATGAGCCAACGAATTATCTTGACCTTGGATCCACAGAGGCCCTTGAGCGACTGCTGTCCGTATATCCAGGAGCGCTTTTACTTGTTTCACATGATGCGTCTTTAGTGAGTTCGGCTACGTCCACAACTTGGAGAATACGAAAGTCAGAGGATGGCTACGAGCTTACGGTCGGTTAACGTATCGTTTTTTATGTGGCGGACTATTGTAATAACAGTGCAAAGGACGGTACTGTGACGGAGCAAAAGCAGAAGACAGAGCTTGACCTGAACATTCCTCCTAAGTCTGAATAGTGAGCAATCACTATTGCTTTCGGAACTCTGAGGGGGTCATGCCCGTTTCGCGTTTGAATGCGGCAGCGAATTTGCTTGGATTGCTATACCCAGCTTCACATGCCGCAATCGAAACACGTTTTCCCTGCATGAGTGTCTCCTTGGCTAAGCGGATTCGCTGTCGACGTGCATACGAAGCAATTGTCATGCCGTACATTTTTTGGAAATAACCGTTAAGCGTGGTTGCGGAAATACCCATCTCAGAGGCTATGTTTCGCGCGTCATGAGGCTGGGTGGGTGAGGATTCTATTAGATCGTGTGCTGTTTTTGCCATGTGCAACTGTGTCGGCGTGAGCAGCGTTTGCGGCTTAGCCAAGTTGTAGTTGCGACGAGAGAGCGCCCAAAGAAGCTCAAGTACTGCGAGTTTTGCTTGTACCCAATCGCTTGATTGGGCTGCAGAACTCGCACGTTTCATCTGGGCTATAAGCTCCTTGTCGCCTGAAAATATTGCCGACGGACCTGCCTGACTCCATGCATAAACTACGTCGTTGCCCGGTTCACACAAAAGACTGAATTCAGGTTCGTTGAGAACCTCGGTGCATACGAATATTTCGATGCCAACGTATCGTGCAAGGGGGTAGCGAAACGAACGAGGCAGCTCGTAGCCCCCATCTGATGTGTGGGAGAAGCTCACACATACATCGGTTTCACTTACTACGGCAACACCTGCGTGAGGGATATCGGTCTCGCAACGGCCTTCGATGCAGTAGTTAATTGAAAGCCACTTGTCGGCATCCGAGTTTTCGGTACTTCTCGGAGCTGAATTGGTCTTGGTGATGTTTTTAATATGCTCCACAATATCGTTTCCGGAAAACTGACTTCCTGGCATCATACTTGGGCATTCTTCGCATGCAAAATCTACCAAACACACCACAACATGAGGAGAAAGCAAGTACCCCGTCATCGTACCTTTTCCGATAGGGTCGGAGAGCTTCAGTTCCACCATACGCTCGTTTTGGAAGGAAAGCGTCATACCCTTGCGGATAACTAAATCGGACAGCAAAGAGTTTTTCATAGGTTCCCGTCTTGTTTTCCGTTAACAATACATCCGAGATATGGAGCTATTTTAGGATAAATGGAGTTGCATACATCTAACTTCTTGGATATTCTCCTTAATTAACAGGTGTTTAGCAATACATCTTACGTGATTAAAGGAAATAACATGAAACTCAATGAGATGGAAACGGGACAAAAGGGGATAATCACATCCGTTTTGGGAACAGATCGCTTCGTGTCACGCGTAACGGCCATAGGGCTTACCGAAGGTTGTTCCATTGAAATGGTGCAGAATGCCAAGCGGAGGCCGCTTCTTGTGTTTGAACGAGACAGTGTGGTTGCCATTGATCGTGCCGATTGCAAAAACATCGAAGTGGAGGTTCTCTCATGAGCTGTGAGGCCTGCGCAAGTGTGAAGCCCTCTTGTGAGCATTGCTCGCATGGTTCGGTTGAATTTACGAAACGCGGCGATGCATGCATAGCGCTTTTAGGGCAGCCAAACTCGGGCAAGTCAACCTTGTTCAATGGCCTCACGGGATCTCGTCAGCATGTGGGCAATTGGCCGGGAAAGACGGTTGAACGCAAAGAAGGCGAATTTTGTCGCGGTGATGCAACGTATCAGGTTGTTGACTTGCCTGGTGCTTATGGACTTGCAGCGAATTCGCCCGAAGAACAGATAACTGCAGATTTTGTGACGTCGGGAGTGGCTGACGTAACCCTTGTGATGGCTGATGCTTCCCAACTTGAGCGCAGCCTGTATATGCTGGCTGACTTTGCCTGTATTGCTCCTGACGCGCCTTGTGTACTTGTACTCAATCTCATGGATGTCGCTGAGCAACAAGGTAAACGCATCAATGCGAAGAAAATTGAGCAGCGCCTCGGCATTCCTGTTGTACCGTTCGTGGCGGCTGAAAGTTCAAATTATGATGTGCTGCTTGAGGCTATCGATTGCGCACTGAGCAAGAAACCTCTTCTCGATACTAAGTTGTTGAACATCGAAATGTCTCACCGTGCTGATACCATCCAAGGGCGCGGTGCGGCAAAGTTTGCGTGGATCGAGAAGATCATTGAGGGCGCCGAGACTGCACCAAAGACAACTCATACGCTTTCCCGTTTTGACCGTTTAGCCACTGCATCGCGCGCATCAAAACCGCTTGCCATTGCCATGATTTTGGTTGGCTTCGTACTTGCGTTCATTCCGGCGACACCTATCATGCTTTTGGGTGGCGGCATATCCAGCTTGGGTCAAATGGCAGCAGCGGCGCTTATTAATGCAGGGGCTCCGGCGATTCTTGCCAGTATACTTTGGGGTGTTGTTGCCAATAGCTTGTGCTTCGCGGTTATGATGACAGGCTACGTTTTTGGCATTAACCTCGTGTTTCTCGCATATGAGGAATGGGGATACATGGCTCGTATCTCCTATGTGTTTGACGAAACGCTTTCTCGTTTTGGTTTGCAGGGCAAATCGCTCATGCCGTTTCTTATGTGTTTTGGCTGTACCATGGGAGGTGTCTCAGGCGCGCGCGTTATTGACTCATGGGGTCAGCGTATGCTCACGATGATGATGGCTTGGGCCATTCCATGCGGATCTACGTGGGGGATTGTGCCCGTGCTGGCTGTGACTTTCTTTGGTGTAGGGGCTCCGCTTGTAATTGTTGCCATATTCGCGGTAAGCCTGTTGCTTATGTGGCTCATTGGTATTATCTTCGGACCGCATCTTGTTCCCGAAGGAGATCGATCCGGTCTCGTTATGGAGCTTCCGCCCTACCATGAACCACGTGCGAAGAACGTGTTACGTGGAGCGCTTATCAAATGTTGGAGCATGTTCCGCCGTGCATTTAAAGTGGTGGCGGTATTTACATTGGGAATTTGGTTGCTTACCTATACTGCAAGCGGCAACATAGAAGATTCCGCGCTTTATGCCATTGGTATAGCGATTGAGCCGGTGACACGTATCTTTGGTATGGGTTGGGAAACATTTACTGCCTGGGTCTGTGCATTGGCCGTCAAAGAGTCGGCTGTGGGAGTATTTTCCGCGTTGTTTGCAGGTGGATCGACTCCTAACGCGGTTATTATGGGGGCCGTTTCAGGTTCAGCGGCCGTAGCACCCAACATTGGTGAGCTTATCGCCGCGCGTATCTCAGCGCCAGAAGCGCTTGCATTTATCTTTGCATTTACGTTCAATGTGCCGTGTGCCGCAAGCTGTTCCATGACCGTTGCCGAGGCGCATTCACCAAAGTGGGTTGGTATAACTGCTGCCTTCTATATTTGTTCGGCGCTTCTTTTGGGATGTGCAGCCTACCACGTGGGATTGCTGCTGTTTGGATAGGTTGCATTTCAAAACCTATATGATCGTATTTTCCGGAGCAGCCTGAGATTTATCCGGCTGCTTGTCTTTACCTGTCTGATTAAATAACTTCTAGGAAATCCCCTGCTACATGAAGTGCCAATGGGATGCAGATATTACCGCGCTTCTCGATAATCCAGCAATATAAGAAGTGTGAGAGAAATGCAATACACAGCTGAACCGTGAACAAGCCTGTCCACGGTCTGATCTGCATTTGAAAGGGGATATGCGACGCAGAAAACATTGCTGCGCCAATCAGATAGCTGGCTTTTCTGCTGATATGTGATGAAAACAGATGAGATTGAATGAAGCCTCTATAAACAAGTTCTTCCTGCAACACAACCCAAAAGATAAAATACAGCCAGCCGCCAACTGCGTATTCCCAAGGCATGTGGTATAGGTATACTCCAACCAGCAGTTCGATGACGAGTAGACAAAGCATTACGATTCCATCGTGTTTTAGATGATCGGGATAGAATCCAAGGCTCTTCAAGTCATGATTTTGCACATAAGTGACAAGAACCACTGCAGCGACGGGAATGATTCTCAGACCCCAATACACATACTCATTGTCCAAAAATCTGCCCGTAAGATATAGACAGAGCATGTCCAGCGACCAAATCAATATCGCAAAGGCAATTCCGTTTTTGAACCGTTTATGATACATGCGTTGTTGTTCTTCTCAGAACATGCTTGGGATCCTTGATAACAAGGTATACGGTCCAGGCTGCAAGTCCTATGATAGCAACGAGAAGTCCGAGCATCGCGTCATCGAACATGACCGCAGTATCAGCTATCTCGATGAACGGTTCTCCATCTAACAGGCGATACATACCATCGACAAGCCACATGAGCACGGCGCCCCAATACATAAGAGCAAGAACGCCAAATCTCATGGAGTTGTCGGGAGCTTTTGCGTACCAAAGTACCGTAGCGACAGCCGCGCATGCAAGTGTAATAGCTAAGGTCATGGTTATGCCCTCTGAACCGTAAGAAGCGTTGTGTGCTTAACCGCATAGTCAGCAACAAGTGTGGTTACGAACCAGACAGTGGTGACGAGAATGGCCATACTCACGCCAACCGTTGCCATTTCACCAAGCATGGCCGGTATTTCTTCCGGAGTATTCATAGCCGTGAGGAAGGGAGGAAACGGTACAACCTCGCCGTGCCATATGTGCTCAATGCAGAGAAGCAGCACGCCACCCCAAAGCATGTTCATGAGCCAGCTCAGTTTGCGTGTCCAGCAGATTCCATGTTGAGAAGGATCTGTCAGCTGGTTGCCTTTGGCATCGACGATGCCTTCTTGCTCTTCCTTCTTCTTAACTTTAGCGCGAATAGCTGTGACTACGATGGCTTCTCCACCGCTGACAAGAAAGCATGCCATGATAGTTCCTCTCTCTTTGGTCTCGCAGAGTAAGTCATAATACATGATCAATCCACGACGCCATAAGTTGTATACGCAAAACATACGTGCAAACGAAAAACTCTTGATAACAATAATATGCTATTTCAGATGCGAGCGATAGCAAGGGGCGGCGGATTAAATTCAGGAGTACAGCTTCGTAGTGAAAGCAAGAAAGATTATAAGAAGGGT
>OLQM01001734.1_pt1 | contig 23493 bp, 19 predicted proteins | sample 1673161 | NCBI WGS metagenome assembly OLQM01 (sample SAMEA3136761, study PRJEB25190) | human gut metagenome | reverse complement strand
CATGATCGAATTTGGTAAGTATGCGGCAGACTTGGTAGATGCGAACCCAGATAACTTCCGTATCTTTGGTCCAGACGAAACCAAATCAAACCGTCTTCAAGAAGTCTTCACTCGTACAAGCCGTCAATGGTTAGGACGTACGAAACCAGACTATGATGAAGCTTTGAGCCCTGCTGGACGTGTCATTGACTCTCAATTGTCAGAGCACCAAGCAGAAGGAATGCTCGAAGGATATGTCTTGACAGGTCGTCATGGCTTCTTCGCTTCTTACGAGTCATTCCTTCGTGTCGTAGACTCTATGATTACTCAACACTTCAAATGGTTGCGTAAGTCTAAGACACATACAACATGGCGTAAAAACTACCCAGCCTTGAACTTGATTGCAACTTCAACTGTCTTCCAACAAGACCACAATGGTTACACTCACCAAGATCCAGGTATCTTGACTCACTTGGCTGAGAAAACTCCTGAATACATCCGTGAATACTTGCCAGCAGATACGAATACGTTGCTTGCGGTGATGGACCAAGCCTTCAAGGCAGAAGATATGATTAACTTGATTGTTTCTTCTAAACACCCACGTCCTCAATTCTACTCAGCTGATGAAGCAGAGGAATTGGTTCGTGAAGGATACAAGGTGATCGATTGGGCATCAACTGTGTCAGCAGATGAAGAGCCAGATCTTGTCATTGCAGCTGCAGGTACAGAGCCAAACTTAGAAGCTCTTGCTGCCATCACAATCTTGCACAAGGCCTTCCCAGAATTGAAGATCCGCTTTGTCAATGTGGTAGATATCTTGAAATTGCGTCACCCATCCGTCGATGCGCGTGGACTTTCAGATGAAGAGTTCGACAAAGTCTTCACAACTGATAAACCAGTAATCTTTGCCTTCCACGGTTACGAAGGTATGATCCGTGACATCTTCTTTAACCGTCACAACCATAACCTTCGTGTACATGGTTACCGTGAAAACGGAGATATCACAACACCATTCGATATGCGTGTGATGTCTGAGTTGGATCGCTTCCACTTGGCACAAGATGCAGCTAATGCAGCTCTTGGAGAAGCAGCAAGCGCATTTGCAGCGAAGATGGATGAAACAATCGCCTTCCACCATGACTACATCCGTGAAAACGGAGACGACATTCCAGAAGTTCAAAACTGGAAATGGGAAAACGTGAATAAATAAGAAAAAGAGCCGGAGCAATCCGGCTTTTTTGCTGCTCTGAATGTAGGGGGATAAAAGATACATGAAAAGATGTTCGGAAATCAAGCGCTTTCCAATAAAATTGTAAGAGTTTCTAGGAAAATATTGAAGTAAAACCGAAAAAATAGTAAAATGGAAGAGCTGATTGCAGCAAATCAACTGTTCTGCGTTCTCCTTTTTGGAGAAGTGTTCTACATTAGAAAATGGAGTATTCTATGAAGAAAAAAATTATCTTGAAAAGCAGTATCCTAGCGGTCGCTGCAGGTCTTAGTGTTTTTGCGATCAATAGCGTTTTTGCAGACGAATTGCCCGTACAGTTCATGGGCGTTAATGACTTCCACGGTGCCTTGGAACAAACAGGGACAGCTCGTTTAGAAGGCGAAACTGTGAAAAACGCAGGAACAGCCCCACTTTTGGCAACCTATTTGAACGATTCGCAAAAAGACTTTGAAACGGAGAATGCCGGAACGCCAAATGCCAGCATCCGTGTGCAAGCTGGAGATATGGTCGGAGCTAGTCCAGCCAATTCTGCCCTCCTTCAAGATGAACCAACTGTAAAAGTCTTCAATGAAATGAACTTTGAATACGGAACCCTTGGAAATCACGAGTTTGACGAAGGACTTGGTGAATTCAACCGGATCATGAAGGGGGAAGCCCCAACACCTGGTCAATTCAACAAGATCGTCGATGAGTATCCTCATGAAGCTTCTAAACAAGAAGTCGTGATTGCCAACTTGGTTGACAAAGATACCAACAAAATCCCATTTGACTGGAAACCTTATACCATCAAAGAAATCCCAGTCAATGACAAGACTGTTAAAGTCGGATTTATCGGGGTTGTTACGACAGAATTCCCAAATCTTGTCTTGCGTAAAAATCATGAACAATACCGGGTTTTGGATGAAGCAGAATCGATTGCTAAATATGCTCGTGAATTAAATGACCAAGGGGTTCATGCTATTGCTGTCTTAGCCCACGTTGCTGCCACTAGTAAGAATGGTGTAGCAGAAGGTCCTGCTGCAGACATGATTAAAAAATTAAACCAAATCTATCCTGAAAACTCAGTGGATATCGTCTTTGCAGGTCACAACCACCAATATACAAACGGGATGGTTGGAAATACCTTGATCGTTCAAGGTACGTCTCAAGGGAAAGCTTACTCGGATGTCCGTGGAGTCCTAGATACGGATACAGCTGACTTTGTCAAAGCTCCAACTGCAAAAATTATTGCGGTAGATCCATCTAAAGGCAAAGCAAAAGATGCCAAGGTTCAAGCGATCATCGATGATGCCAATGCGACGGTTAAAAAAGTAACAGAAGCAAAAATCGGTACAGCAGACAAGGCTGAAAATATTACCCGTGAATTGAATGCACAAAAAGAAAGTGCTGTTGGAGATTTGGTCACAGCAGCGCAACTAGATATTGCCAAAAAATCAGGTTATCCAGATGTTGACTTTGCCTTCACCAACAATGGAGGAATCCGTGCAGACCTCGTGGTGAAACCAGACGGAACAGTCACTTGGGGTGCAGCTCAAGCAGTACAACCATTTGGAAATATCCTCCAAGTAGTAGAAATCACTGGGGACCAAATCTACAAAGCTTTGGACCAACAATATGATGAGAAAGAGCTTTACTTCTTGCAAATGGCAGGAATCAAGTACACCTATACGAAACCAGCTGATGCAACGGAAGAAAATCCATATAAGGTCGTGAAAGCATACAAGGCAGACGGAACCGAAATTGATCGCAACAAGACCTACAAGGCGATTATCAACGACTTCTTGTATGGTGGCGGAGATGGCTTCTCAGTCTTCCGTGATACAAAATTGATCGGTGCGATTAATCCAGATACGGAAGTCTTTATCCAATACATCGAAGATGTGAATAAGGCAGGGAAGAAGTTGTCTGCTTCAATCTTGGGCAACAAGACCTTTGTGGAAAAAGTGGAAGAAGAAACACCTACTCCAGAACCACAACCAACCCCTCAACCAACTCCAGAACCAGAACCACAACCACAGCCAGCGCCAGTTGATCCAGTAAGTCCTGTAAATCCAGTCCATCCTGTAGCTCCAGTGTCTCCTGCTACCCCAACTCCTCAACCTGAAAGCCCAGTAACTCCAGCTCAACCAGCTGCAAGCGAAACAAAAGAAGTGGCAACAAACAAACCAGTCGCTGTCACTTATCATACAGGTGGTCAAGCGGAAGTAGTTGCTACACCAGCAACCGGTCTTCCAAAAACAGGTCAAGATGAATTGGCTTCCACAGTCCTTAGCCTCTTTGGCATGACCTCACTAGTTTTAGCGGGATTTGTAGCCAGCAAAAAACGTGAAGAAAAATAAAAAAGAAGATTCCTCTTTTGATATGTTCCGATGGGGATTAAACAAAATTAAGAGTTATCGGAACCTTCAAACGAAACACCCACGGGTATAGACCTGTGGGTGTTTTGTTCTATTTTGTATTATATGGTGCTTTGTCCTCAGCAACCATTGAAACTGATGCTGATTCAGTTGTGTCATAATGAATTCCTTTACGAAGTCGTTCATAAAGAACTCCGCCTATGGTATCCATTACCTGTTTCATCATATCAGGGTCAGAGAACATTTTTACAAAGAAGGATTCGTTCTGCTCATATCTGCTTGCTGCCATTTCCGGGAAGTCTTTAGCGAATAGAAGCATAAATGTTTTAAAGTCATTGTTGTGAGCATAACTTTTCCATTTATCCTGAGTAGCATAATCGTTCTCAATTTGAAGAAGAACTTTATCCATCTCCGTAAAGGTAGTCCCATATTTCTCATTGATTTTATCAATAATAATTGTAAGAGGATCTTTCTTCTTTTCTCTGCGTCCAGCCTCGCCAGTAATTGGTTTGAAGCCTTCTTCTGTAGGATCTAATTCGATACTTCCTTCAAAGTCTTTTTCAAGACGATAATACTCGAGCAATACCTTATCATCTACATTTATGATTTCATTGCCACCTTTTGGTAACTGCAGATCTAAAAACTTCGCATAAACACTAAACCTGTGAATGTCTTTATCAAACAATCTGCATACCTGTGTAACAAAAGCATAGATGCGATTAAATCTTGCAAGTGTAGATTTAAATAAATCCTGCTTTTCTGCCGGAAGAGCTTTGAATCTATCAAGTGCAGGTTGAATCTGGCTTTGCAACTTTCCTAAATCTCCAGCATTTTGGGTTTTACTAGCAAAGAATATTTCTGCGAATTTACCAATTTCCATTTCTTGATACACATGATATTCATCAAGGGTATTCTTTAAATCATATATCACGTTCGGATTTGTTTCCTGTTCAAGAACAGTTTCCTCATAATATGGCTCAAATGATTTTTTGATATCCTCTGCTGAGTTTACGAAATCAAGAACGAAGGTATCCTGTTTACCACGCACCGTACGATTTAAGCGTGAAAGTGTCTGAACCGCCTTTACTCCTGATAATTTCTTATCTACAAACATTGTATGAAGTAAAGGTTCATCAAATCCTGTTTGATATTTTTCTGCAACAATAAGCATACCAAAGTTATCTGTGTGGAACGCTTCCGGTAATGCCTTTTCTTTGATGGTACTTCCGTCTTTTGCTTTGTTAAGCTTTTCTTCGGTATATGTTTGTCCATCGTCCTCAACTTCGCCGGAGAATGCAACAAGCACATCTAAACCAGAATAGCCTTTTTCAGATATTTGTCTCTTGAACTCCTGCAAATAGCGAACAGCATGTAGACGTGAAGGCGTAACAATCATCGCCTTAGCTTTTCCACCGATTTTATGCCTAGTCACATTAATAAATTGTTCAAGCATAACAGTAGTCTTCTGCGAAATATTATGTGGGTGCAGCGACTCATAGTTCCGGATTGCATTCAGTCCAGCAGTGCTATCTAATTCCGGATCATTAGGAATAGACTTTACAATTTTATAGAACATCTTGTAAGTCATATAGTTTTTCAACACATCTAAGATAAAGCCTTCTTCGATAGCCTGTCTCATAGAATAGATGTGACACGGATGGAATTTTCCATTTTCATCTTTCCAACCAAACATCTGTAAGGTCTTATCTTTTGGTGTAGCCGTGAAAGCAAAGAAAGACATATTTTCATGAACGCCCTGTGCAGAAAGTTCATCTAACATCTTGTCTTCATCGTCCTTGCATTTGCTTTCGTCTTCATATTCCATATCGGCATATTCTTCCAATATCTTTTCTGTATCTGCCAGAGCACGTTTTAGTTTCTTTGCAGCATCACCAGTTTGGGAAGAATGTGCTTCGTCTATAATGATTGCAAATCTCTTATTATCAGATTTTACTTCTTTATAGATGACAGGGAATTTTTGTAATGTTGTTATAATAATTGGAATGCCATCATTGATAGCATCCTTAAGCTGTTGAGCGTTTTTATCAATCTTCTTTACCACACCATCTACATGGTCAAATTGATAAACTGTATTTTGTAATTGTCCATCAAGAACACGTCTGTCTGTAACGATAATAACAGACTGGAATATTTTTTCATTTTTATAATTGTGTAGACCGCTGAGTCTATGTGCAAGCCATGCAATTGAGTTGGATTTCCCGGAACCTGCACTATGCTGAATCAGATAGCTTTTACCGGAACCATTCTCTTTAACATCCTCAAGAAGTTTAGTGACTACATCAAGCTGATGATAACGAGGGAATATCATACGCTCTGTTTTGATATCTCCATTTTCATCTCGCTCAATCTGTAAGTGAAGGTATTTATGCAATATTTCAAGCAGTCTGTCCTTGCACAGAACATTTTCCCACAGAAATGCCGTGTCATAACCATCCTCATTGATAGGATTACCTTGTCCACCAACTTTTCCTGCTCCATTGCTTCCTTGATTAAATGGGAGGAAATATGTCTTTGCGCCTTCGAGCCTTGTGGTCATATACACACGGGATAAATCAACAGCAAAGTGTACGAGCACACGCTCTTTGAAAGTAAAGATTGCATCTTTGCCTGCTCGGTCAAATTTATATTGCATAATGGCATTAGCAGTGCTTTGACCGGTGAACTGGCATTTCAATTCCATCGAAACAATTGGAATACCGTTTACAAAAAGTACAATATCAATACTGTTCTCGTTATTCAAAGAATAATGCAACTGCCTTGTGCAGTGCAGAATATTCGATTCATACTGTTTAACCGTAGTGGCATTAATGCTTGTTTCCGGCTTCCAAAAGACTGCTTTAAATTTAATACCTCTGTCTGTAAAACCTTGGCGAAGGACACGGAGTAAGCCGACCATTTTGACTTCACGGCAGAAACGCTCGATTACTTGCTTTTCACTGTCAGCGCCATATATCTTTTCGTAGCGTTCCCATGTCTTAGGCTGACTATCTTTAAGAAAAGAAATAAATGTAGCTTTATCCAATCCTAATTCTCTGTCAAAAGATTTAGGGTTTCCTTTTATATATCCGCCTTGAGTTGTCAGATATTCTTCAATATCTTGCTCGAAGCGTTTTTCTTTTACATCAAAATTTGACACTTGTTACACCTCCTTTATTCTACGGCTTAATTTAGAAGCCTCGATGTCTAATAATTCATCAAGCTTATTTTTATCATTAGTGATTTCGTTGCATAATTCCTTTTGTTCATCTGTTATAGCATGATTCATGTCATAAAATGTAATTCTTAGAGAAATGAACGATTTATATAATTCCATTATCTCAAAATATTTCATTAAATCACCACGTGATATTGCACCATTTTCAGCTAGTGAAAGTATCTGTGAGTGTTCCGTAAAAGGATTATTCTGTAGATTTAAAATGATAGGATTATCCAAATTTGTTTTATTAAAATCTATCTTAGGAACTATATAATTTTCAAGCAATGACTGTGTATCTACGAACTTAGATAACTCTTTACATTGGTTATACGTTGATAGTATCAGTATATCGGCTGTTCCTTTTGCATTATCATCTTTTCTTATCTGCCTTTTATCTATGAGAAAAAAGGTGATTATATATAATGAAACCATAGCTGCCACATTAAGAACTGTATCGAGTAACGTGTAGTTTACATTTCTCATTTTAAGTCCCAGAATCGATGGAAGATTAAAATAATCCAAAACGATTACAACTACTGTGGGAATGAACAAATACATTAATAACGATAGCCGATTTTTCTTTTTCATATCCTAGATTTCCTTCTTTCCCGTGACAACCTCATAGATGAGGGATTTTTTATATGCTATTAGCTTATCAATTAGAGCTTGCTTTCCTAAAATTGTTTTATCCAAGTTATAAGATAGTCGTTCTACGTCATCTATAGCTCTTTTTTGTATTTCTATAGATGGCACAGTAATAGATATCTGTGAAAGCAACACTTGATTAATATTATTTATGTTTGAACCTTGGCTGTATTTTTTTAGTTGTTCTCTAAAATATGGACTTCTGAAAAAATATAATAAGTATCTATCATTTAAGATATCTGTTCTTATATTTCTAAATCTGATACAAAAGCCACTATAAGAAAGAGGAAAATCAATATTTTCCACCATAACAGCTCTACCCACTAGATCCTTACTTCCATTTGAACGAACAAAAACTATATCGCCATCCTTCAGCATATAATCTTCATCAATTTCTTCATCAATAAGAATATCTGAAAACATATCCTCTCTATTAAGAACAAAATAATCTTTAAAATCACCAACACCAAGAAATTTTAGAGGTTTACCATTTGGTACAGCATTGAAGTTCAGTCCATTTTTCATATTTGCAATATATCCTAGGTGGATTGACTGTCCTTCAACCTCAACTATCAGTTCATTTATCTTTGACAGCTTATATGCTTTCAGCTTCTCAATCACAGTTTGCTGTTTCTTAATGATAGCATCAATCTTAGAGCATTTTTCATCGAGATAATCTGCAATTCTATGCTGTTTACATTCATTAATAAAAGGAACAGGAATAGCTGTTAAGTCCTTAGCATTTAATGCACTACGTACTCCATCTCCACCTAAATGATTAAAAACTTCATTGTAGTACATAAACATAAACCAATAATAATAAAAGCGGTTGTCTTTTGATTCATTAGTAAGAACAATGTACGCTGGAGAAACTAATCCTGTGTATGAAGATAGACCTACACGACTTGTTTTTACATTCTCTAGGTCAATCAATTTAAAAACAAGTTCATTTTCTTTTAAAATCTGATATCCTTCGAATTTTTCTGGTTGCAAACCTTCATTATCTTCTTTACTACGTTTAATAACGCCATTTAATGTAAGAGCAAGTCTCTCATATTCACCTACTTGGTTTCCAACAACTCGCTTTATACTACGAAATACACGCTTAGTCTGTACAATTTCCCAGTCGTGCGGAATTTCGCCTATCCAATCCACTCCGCTGTCTTTCATCTCTCTCATAGATCGAACACCTCCTTAAGACTTCCGGACAGCTCAGTTTCCAAATCCATGATTTCTGACATAATCTCTGTAGATGACTGTGGTGCTTCGTACTTGTAGAAGTATCGTGTGAATGGAATTTCATAACCAACTTTGGATTTCTTCGTATCAATCCATGCATCCGGTGCAAAAGGAAGGACTTCACGCTTGAAATACTCATCAATATTCTCTTTGAGCGGTACATTTTCTGTGTCGCGAAGGGAAGAGTCTGCTTGTGGTTTATTTTTCTTTAGAATAGGATTTCCCTCTTCATCAAGAAGCGGACGTTCAACCGTAATCTTTGTATATCCAAAATCCGCATTATCGTAAATCTGGCTAATTTCATTTTCTCTGAATTCACCATAAATGCGTGTGATTTCTTCTATTGCATTTTCCGGAATATCGTTTCTCTTGTTTCCGAGTGCTTTTCGTCTTTTTTCAAATAGCCCATTAGCATTGATAAGCTGAACCTTACCCTCACGCTTGGTTCCGGCTTTCTTATTAGAAAGCACCCAAATATAGGTGGCAATTCCTGTGTTATAGAAAATATCGTTAGGAAGCGCAATAATTGCTTCCAACAAATCATTTTCCAAAATGTATCTTCTGATTTCAGAAGGACCACTTCCGGCATCGCCCGTGAAGAGTGGAGAGCCATTGTGAATGATAGCGATACGGCTTCCACCATCACTTGGCTCTTTCATTTTGGAAATAGCAGTTAGTAAGAATAGCATTTGTCCATCTGATACAGCAGGAACTCCTGCTCCAAATCTGCCTGCGAAACCACGCTTTGCTTCTGCCTCAACTTTCGTTTTTTCGTTTTTCCATTCTCTACCAAAAGGCGGATTGGAGATAATATAATCAAATTTCTGACCTTCAAACTGGTCATCAGAAAGAGTATTCCCATCTTTGATAAAGTTCGCATCATTACCTTTGATAAGCATATCTGCCTTACAAATGGCAAAAGTCTGGTCATTCAGTTCTTGTCCAAATGCAAGAAGTTCTGTAGCAGAATTCAGTTCATGAAGATATTCCTCAGAAACAGAGAGCATCCCACCTGTGCCGCAGGCCGGATCATATATAGTTTTTGCTACGTTGTTGCCAGATAAAATATCATTATCATCATGGAATAGAATATTAACCATTAAGCGGATAACTTCACGGGGAGTATAGTGCTGTCCGGCATCCTCATTGTGCGACTCAGAGAATCTTCGAATAATCTCTTCAAAGATATATCCCATCTCAAGATTGCTAATTACATCAGGATGTAAGTTTGCCTTAGGAGAAGTGAACTCCTTAATGACAATATAAAGTATTCCTTTGTTTGCCATAGTAGTGATGTGGCCATCAAACTTGAACTTTTCGATAATATCCTGAACGTTCTCAGAAAAGCCATTTAAATAATCACGGAAATTCTCTTCAATGTTATCTGGATCATCGAGCAGACGTTCGAAGGTATACTTGCTTGTGTTATAAAAAGCTTTACCTCCAGTAGCACTGCGAAGAAGAACATCCTTCATTGGCAGATTCTTTACTTCATCATATTTTTTTAAAACTGCATCCTTTGTATCTGATAAGATGCAGTCAAATCTTCTTATAACAGTTAACGGTAAGATTACCTCACCATACTCATGTGGTTTATATACCCCAGTTAGTTTATCTGCAATTGCCCATATAAGTGCAGCCTTTTCATTTACATTAGAACTTAAACTCATCGTTCAATTCCTCCATCTTATATTTCGTTCCATGCTTTTTCCAAAGCAGTAAAATCAATATTCTGTGATTCACAAAACTCTTTGATGTTCTTCATAGATGCCATACTCGGCTTGCTTTTTCCGCCTTCCCATCGATTTACTGAGGAGAAGGAAATATTTAATTCTCTAGCGAATGCCTCTTGGGATAAGAAACATTTTTGTCTTATCTTTTTGATTTCTTCTGAATATGCCATATTGATTATCTCCTAATTTCAATGTGTCAATGTTATAACATAATTATAGCTTTTTTCTATGAACTTTTCTACATCTCTGGACCCCTCCAGAGATTTTTCTTTTTCTCCAGAATTTCATCTTGTAAATCCCCTTAGGATGTTAGAAAGGAAAAAAGTTTTGTTTAGATCGGAAATTTGAATTAATCAACTACTTATGGAATTAGAGGGTTAAATTTTGGCATTTTTCTTTACATATGATTTGAGAAGAAAATTTATCCGTTTAAATTTGATGGCAATCCCTTACGGAAATTGCCTTTAGGAGGGCTTCCTTTTTTACTATTCTTAAGAAGAAGCCTACAAAAAAAGTCGTAGCCTAAATTGACTACGACTTTTTATCAATAGTTGATTAAGTGGTCAATTCCACTTTATTCTCCACCCAGACACTGCGGACAAAGAAGAGGCTGATCAGAGCTAGTGCTAGAAAGGCGACTCCAAGGTAATAATAGGGTTGATCCATTGTGGTAGATCGACCAGAGAGGTTGACAATCCCTCGGTAGAGGGCTCCGGCTGTTAGCGTAGCCACTCCTGAATTCCAAAGATTGAGACTCAGGCGAGAGAGGCCTTTCACCATCAACTGTAGAAGCACTAGTAGGGCGCCACCGATCAAAGGAATCAAGAAGAGGTAGTGCATGAAGGCAGAGGTTTCGCCAAAACTAAAGTGTTCATAGATGCGACTTCCGACAAAGAAGAAAGCTGAAATCAGAGTATACCAGAGAATCGTTTTTTTCAATCGTTTTTTGATAGGATTAGTAACCGATGTAGACAATGTCACTCACCGCCCTTTCTGAAATAGTACCATTTGTAGTTGGTTTGTTAATGACTTGGCCATTGAAGTAAAGTGTAGAAGATCCACCACCATCCAGGTTGTAGGCTGTTTTGACGCCGTACGATTTCATCACTTCCGCTAATTGGTAGAGAGAAAGTCCTTCACTCTCTGAAGTCCGGCCGTCCGAGACGACAATGATGTAGTGGTTTTCGTCGATGATCCCAATGGCAGTACGTGGATTAGACGCCATGGATTGTCCCACCTCTGAGTTGGTATCTACGGTAATTTCTCCATTTTCAACTAAGGAAGGTCCGAAGGCAAGGAGATTAACAACCCCGTCTTTGACCAACTGATCCGCAGAGATCTCATCTTCGTAGATAATTTTGAAAGATCCATCCTTGTAAATGGCTAGGTCCCCATTGCTTGAATCTTCCCGAACGGTATCACGGTAGACCACTCCATTTCGGATGACGTATCCTGTACTGTTAGCCCCGTAATAGTCACCATTCACTGCTAGAATGGCACTGTTGTTGGCAGCTGTGACAGAGGTCTTAGCAGTCACGTTGGTTCCGTAAGTGTTTTGTGCAAAGGCTGTTTTGAGGTAGTCAGATGAGCTGACTGTGATATCTGCAATGTAAACCTGGGTATTTTCAACCGTTTTTTCTGCGAGGCTCACCTGGATATTGTCATCTGAATAGCTAGTATCAGTCGTTGTAGCCGATGCAGCTGCTTTTTTGGCTGCCTTGGTGTCCGTAGTCGTAGCTTTTACGGTTTGGATGGCATCGGATAAGACAAAGGTCTTGAGCATAGAGTAGCTAAAACTGCTGGTCAAAAGAAGGCCAAAGCAGGCAGCATAGGTGTAGGATTTTTTAAAGAATTTCATGGTGGGGAGCAGTCCTTTCTTTGAAGATCACTTTTTTCTGGATCACCCATGAGACCAGAAAGAGGAGGAAGCCGACGACAATCTTACTGATCAGGAGATTGAGCCCGAAAGCAGTATAGAAGAGTCGAATCAAGAGCGTATCGAGAATAAAGAGGCCAAGAGCTAGACCAAAGTAGCCACTTCCAGTTTTAGCGACACTGTCTTTATTCTTAAAGACCAGGTGCTTATTGGTTGAGTAGTTAAAGATGGAACTCGTCACACGAGCGATCCCATTCGCTAGGAGAATACGTAGACTAATGGGCACGGCCATCATCACGAAAAGGAAGAAGGCGTAGACCAGATAGTCAACGATAAAACTACTCAGAGAGGAGAGGGCAAACTTGAACATGTCCTTGTAGATCATGAGGCCATCTCGAATAGGTCGGAAGTGGGAGCCTTCGTTGTCATTGATGTAGACCGTCTCGATGGGAACTTCCACGATGGGGAAGGACTTGCTTGCTGCGAGGAGAACATTCATTTCATATTCATAACGCTGACTGTCAACCTCAAGCATGAAAGGCAAGAGATTCGTAGTGAAAGCCCGTAAGCCCGTTTGGGTATCGCTGACCGCCACCCCTGTTTGTTGCTTAAACAAGAAACGAGTCAATTTATTTCCGAAAGCAGAACGCAAAGGAACTTTTCCAGAGAAGGCGCGGGCTCCTAGAATAAGTGTTCCAGGATGCTCTTGAGATTGGTTAACAACCCTGAAAATATCCCAAATTTTGTGCTGACCGTCTGCATCAGCTGTAACAATGCTTCCATAGGTACCTCTTTCTAGAATGTAGGCATAAGCAGTCTTGAGAGCTTGCCCTTTTCCTTGGTTGTGCTCGTGAGTCAGAACTGTCGCAAGACCCTCCAATTTGTCAAAAATCACTTTCTTGTCAGCGTCACTCCCATCGTCGACCACGATGATGTTAAGATCGCTCTTAGCGTGGACCAAGCGAACCAGTTTGACAAGATTCAGATCCGGTTGATAGGCGGGGATGATAAGATAATTCATAATCGTTCCTCGTTTCTTGAGATTTGTTGTAGCTAGTATAAAGACTCAAGCTTAAAGCTAACTGATATCAGTTTTCTTTAAGGAAAGGAGAGGAAGAGTGGGAATAGTTTCTTCTATAAAATGTCATTTTTTAGGACATTTCTTTCTTTTTTCTCGAAGGGGACGTCCAGAATCATTTTTTAAATCCTAAAGATAATTCTTGCCTTTGTTCGCAAAGTCTGGTATAATAGTTTCTTGTGAGTAAACCTCACTTACCCCTTGCAAAGACAGGGGGTCATTAGTCCAAAAGGAGGAACATTATCAATGGCTAAATACGAAATTCTTTATATTATTCGTCCAAACATTGAAGAAGAAGCTAAAAACGCTTTGGTAGCACGTTTCGATTCTATCTTGACTGACAACGGTGCAACTGTTGTTGAATCAAAAGATTGGGAAAAACGTCGTCTTGCATACGAAATCCAAGATTTCCGTGAAGGACTTTACCACATCGTAAACGTTGAAGCGAACGACGCTGTAGCTCTTAACGAGTTCGACCGTCTTTCAAAAATCAACGGTGACATTCTTCGTCACATGATCGTAAAAGTTGACGCGTAAGAAATCATCCGAGGTGACTTATGATTAACAATGTTGTACTTGTCGGTCGTATGACCCGTGATGCTGAACTTCGCTACACTCCAAGCAATCAAGCAGTTGCTACTTTCAGCCTAGCTGTCAACCGCAACTTCAAGAGTCAAAATGGAGAGCGCGAAGCCGATTTCATCAACTGTGTGATCTGGCGTCAGCAAGCAGAAAACTTAGCCAACTGGGCTAAGAAAGGTGCTTTGATTGGGATTACCGGTCGCATTCAAACACGTAATTACGAAAACCAGCAAGGTCAACGTGTTTATGTCACTGAAGTCGTAGCAGACAGCTTCCAACTATTGGAAAGCCGTGCAGCACGCGAAGGGCATGCAGGTGGTGGCTATTCATCAGGCAACGGTGGTTTTGCTGGAAATGCGACCCCAAGCTTTGGTGGATCTGAACCAAGCAATGCAGCGCCAAACTTTGGTCGTGAAGAAAATCCATTTGGAGCGAATCCAATGGATATCTCAGACGACGATCTTCCATTTTAAGAATGGGTTTAACGAATTAAAACTATAAAGGAGAATTAAACATGGCTCAACAACGTCGTGGCGGATTCAAACGCCGTAAAAAAGTTGATTACATCGCAGCAAACAAAATCGAATATGTCGATTACAAAGATACTGAGCTTCTTAGCCGTTTCGTTTCAGAACGTGGGAAAATCCTTCCTCGTCGTGTAACTGGAACTTCAGCGAAGAACCAACGTAAAGTAACAACAGCTATCAAACGCGCTCGCGTAATGGCTTTGATGCCTTTCGTAAACGAAGATTAAAAAAGAGGTCCAGTGGACCTCTTTTTCACGAGCTTGAAAATAAAAAAAGCGAGTAAGACCCCAACGGGTCTTTTTTTCATGAGCTTGAAGACAAGAGAGCGAATTAAGACCCTAACGGATCTTTTTTCACGAGCCTAGAAATGTAAGAGCGAGTTGAGGTCCAGTGGACCTCTTTTTCAGACCCTTTTGGATCTTTTTTGCGAGCATAGAAATATGATAGTGAGTTAGGTCCGTGTGAAGCTCTTTGACCTTTCCCAAGCTCTAATTATGCTATAATGATGGGGAGAAAGGTATCAAGGAGCGCAACATGAAGGAAGGTGTAATCATCAGGAGGATGATAAAGGCAGATATTGAGCACATCTCTCAAGCCTTTATCCACCAAGGGTGGCCAGGTAGAGAGGATATCTTGACTAGCTATTTTCAGGAGCAGGAGAATAGAGAGAGGGACGTATTAGTAGCTGAGTCGGATGGATTTGTGGCAGGCTATATCACTATATTGCCTGCTGCCAAGCACGGCCCTTTCGTGGGAGTCTATCCTGAACTATCTGATTTTAATGTTTTTGAACCATTTAGAAATCGAGGGATTGGGAATCAACTCTTAGAGGAGGCAGAAAAAAGAGTCCGGCTACTATCAGAGATTGTTACTTTAGGGGTTGGTTTACACTCGGGTTATGGCCCAGCTCAAAGACTGTATGTCAAACGGGGCTATATCCCAGATGGATCTGGGGTTTGGTTTAGGGATCACCCCTTGGCCCCTTACAGTTCTTGTGAAAACAATGATGACTTAGTCCTCTATTTTTCAAAAAGATTGAACAGGGAAATACAGTAAAACAAAAACGGATGAAAACTTCATCCGTTTCTTTTTAACGTCGAGTTGCAGGTGCTGTGCTCGAACTTTTAATATTAAAGCGTTTCTTGAGGTAGAAGCGAAGGACAAGCGCTAGAGCTCCTAAAACGATGGCAAAAACATCTGGAATAGTTGGGTTGAGAACTTGTGGAAGTAATGAGGTAAAGGACAAGACGATGACCCAAAGGAACATGACACCGACAAGAATCGGCATGGATTTCCAAAGAGAGGGACGCTCACTGCGATCTTTTGTGCCATCCATATACTGATAGAAGAAGTAGTACATGAGATACAAGAGCAGAGCCCCTGTCAAACTTCCAAGGATCAAGGTGATCAACCCATAGCCAGTACGACGCGGTGCGACCAAGTTCATAAAGGCGCTAATCGCAGCAAAGACACCAAAGATAAAGAGGAAGGAATCCAAAATCATAAGAGAGGGAGCATCGTTTAATTTCGGATGCTCTTTTTCATAGCGTTCTTTCTCGCTGAAAGAATTCGCCCAAACAGTTGGAGCTCCAAAAAGAGTCCGTGCCGGAATCCCTTTTCCTTGGTTTTCATGGATAGCTGGAAGGATTTCTTGGATGAGGCTTTCTGCTTCTTCCTCTGATTTCCCGTTTTCAAGCAATTGGTGTTTGGCGATGCGGATAAATTCCTGGTTTTTCTTGCTGAGTTGATTCAAATCAAATTGAGACATAAATACTCCTTAGTGTTATTAGTAGGTGTTAGAACCATTTTTTATGAATGAGGTAGACGACGAGAGACCCGGTCAGGGCAAAAGCGATGAAAATGATGAGCCAGAAGGCGTTTGGTTCTCCATTGAGCGGTAATTCATTGTCTTTGAAGTTCATTCCGTAGGCCGAGAAAATCATGGTTGGAATGGACATGACGATGGTCACCATGGCCAAGGTCTTCATGATGTTGTTCTGGTTGTTGGAGATGATCGATGCGAAAGTATCGGTCATGGAGTGGAGGATATTTCCATAAATATCCGCCATCTCAATGGCCTGCTGGGTTTCGATCAAGGTATCTTCCAGCAGATCTTCGTCTTCTAAGTATTTCTTGATGTTACTAGTGGCGCTGGTCAATTTCTTGATCACGCGCTCATTGGTTTTCAGAGAGGCCTTAAAGTAGACGATGGTTTTTTCTAACTCCATCAACTCAATCAGCTCTTCATTACGCGTTGATTTGTGCAATTGGCTTTCAATCTGTTCGCTCTTTCGATCCAGGGTACGAAGCGCAGACAAGTAGAGTTCAGCGTTGCGATAGAGGATCTGAAAGATAAAGCGCGACCGCATAAAAGTATAGAAATTCCGCAAGCGTCGGTTGATAAAGATATCAAGAAGTGGCAATTTCTCCAAGCAGGTCGTGATGATAGCCTCTTCTGTCAGGATAATTCCTAGCGGAATGGTCACGTAGTAGGTCTGATTGTTCCGCTCTTCCTTGATGGGGACGTCGACGATGATCAAGGTATACTCATCTTCAATGGTCATACGAGACATTTCTTCCGCATCGAGTGGTGCCCGTAAGTCGGCAATATCGATGTTAAAAGCAGAGGCGATTTCCATCGATTCACTTTGGGAAGGGTTAACAAGGTTGATCCAGCTACCGGGTTCCAGCGTCTCTATTTCTTTAAATTCAGTCGTTGTCGATAAAAAGACCTGTTTCATGGTGCCTCCCCTTGTTTTTTTACACCTTAACATTATATCAGAAAAAGGACGGTTTTGGATAAAAGAATACTAAAAAATTTGTTATAATGGAGGTTAACAAAAAGGTGATTAGAGTAAGAACATGCAAGATAAAATTGTCATTCATGGGGCACGCGCCCATAATTTAAAAAATATAGATGTGGAAATTCCACGGGACAAATTAGTCGTGGTGACGGGGTTGTCTGGTTCTGGAAAGTCCAGTCTGGCCTTTGATACCCTCTATGCAGAAGGTCAGCGCCGCTACGTGGAGAGCTTATCGGCCTATGCCCGGCAATTCTTGGGAAATATGGAAAAACCAGATGTGGACTCCATTGACGGCTTGAGTCCAGCTATTTCCATCGACCAAAAAACGACCAGTAAAAACCCCCGTTCTACAGTGGGGACGGCAACAGAGATCAATGACTACCTGCGCTTGCTCTATGCGCGTGTAGGGACGCCTTATTGTATCAATGGGCATGGAGCGATTACAGCTTCTTCGGTTGAGCAAATTGTCGATCAAGTCTTAGAATTACCAGAGCGCCAACGCCTGCAAATTCTAGCCCCTATTATTCGCAAGAAAAAAGGCCAGCACAAGAATATCATTGAAAAGGTGCAAAAAGACGGCTATGTCCGGGTGCGGGTCGATGGTGAGATCTATGATGTGACAGAGGTTCCAGAACTATCTAAAAGCAAGCAGCACACGATTGAAGTAGTTGTGGACCGAATCGTGATCAAAGAGGGCATCCGCTCGCGGCTCTTTGATTCGATTGAAGCAGCTCTTCGGATTGCGGATGGTTATGTGGTGATTGATACCATGGATGGCAAGGAATTGCTCTTTTCTGAGCATTATGCTTGTCCAGTCTGTGGCTTTACCGTTCCTGAATTAGAGCCCCGTCTCTTTTCTTTCAATGCGCCTTTCGGCTCCTGTCCAGACTGTGATGGGTTAGGCATTAAGCTGGAGGTGGACTTAGATTTGGTGGTGCCAGATGATCGCTTAACCCTTCGTGAAGGAGCTCTTGCTCCTTGGAATCCGATCTCTTCCAACTACTATCCTCAGATGCTGGAGCAGGCCATGATCCAGTTTGGCATTGATATGGATCAGCCTTTCTCAGATCTTTCTCAAGAAGAAAAGGACTTGGTTCTCTATGGTTCAAACGGGAAAGAATTCCACTTCCACTATGAAAATGAGTTTGGTGGGGTTCGGGATATCGAAATTCCTTTTGAAGGGGTCGTAAACAATATTCACCGTCGTTTTCGTGAGACCAATAGCGATTTTACCCGCAACCAAATGCGTTCTTATATGAACGAATTGACCTGTGCGACCTGCCATGGCTACCGTCTCAATGACCAGGCTCTTTCTGTTCGTGTCGGTGGGGAGAAAGGGATGCATATCGGAGAAGTGTCAGATCTATCGATTGCGGACCACTTAAAAGCTGTGGATCAGTTGGTCTTAACAGACAATGAAGCCACGATTGCAAGACCGATCCTAAAAGAGATCAAAGATCGTTTGACCTTCTTAAACAATGTAGGCCTTAATTACTTGACCTTGTCACGATCAGCTGGGACCTTGTCAGGTGGAGAAAGCCAGCGCATTCGCTTAGCAACCCAGATTGGCTCCAATCTTTCGGGTGTCCTCTATATCTTGGATGAGCCGTCAATCGGCCTCCATCAAAGGGATAATGACCGCCTGATTGCCAGTCTCAAAAAGATGCGTGATTTAGGCAATACCTTGATCGTCGTCGAACACGACGAAGATACTATGAGGGAGGCAGACTACCTGATCGACGTCGGCCCAGGTGCCGGTGTCTTTGGTGGAGAGATCGTTGCGGCTGGAACTCCAAAGCAGGTGGCTCGTAATAGTAAATCCATTACCGGCCAATATTTGTCCGGCAAGCGCAAGATTCCGGTTCCAACAGAGCGCCGTTCAGGAAATGGTCGTTCTATTGAAATTACAGGGGCCAGTGAGAACAACTTACAAGATATCACAGCACGTTTTCCTCTGGGCAAATTTATTGCGGTCACTGGAGTTTCTGGCTCTGGGAAATCGACCTTGATCAATGGCATCTTGAAAAAAGCCATCGCTCAAAAGCTCAACCGCAATTCGGAAAAACCAGGGAAATACAAGACCATTCAGGGGATTGAGCATATCGATCGCTTGATCGACATTGATCAAAGCCCGATTGGCCGGACTCCTCGTTCCAATCCAGCGACCTACACAGGTGTCTTTGATGATATTCGCGATCTCTTTGCTCAGACCAATGAAGCCAAAATTCGGGGCTATAAAAAAGGCCGCTTTAGTTTCAATGTCAAGGGTGGGCGTTGTGAAGCCTGCTCAGGAGATGGGATCATCAAGATTGAAATGCACTTCTTGCCAGATGTCTTTGTCCCTTGTGAGGTCTGCCATGGACGTCGATACAATAGTGAAACCCTCGAAGTCCACTACAAGGAAAAAAATATCGCAGAAGTTCTGGATATGACGGTCAATAAGGCAGTCGAATTCTTCAAGCACATTCCAAAAATTGAACGCAAACTCAAGACCATCCAAGATGTGGGCTTGGGCTATGTAACGCTGGGGCAACCAGCGACCACCCTTTCAGGTGGGGAAGCGCAGCGAATGAAGTTGGCTTCTGAATTGCACAAGCGCTCTACAGGAAAATCCTTCTATATCTTGGATGAACCAACGACCGGACTCCATACCGAAGACATTTCTCGCTTGATCAAAGTCTTAGAGCGATTTGTGGATGATGGCAATACAGTCCTTGTGATTGAGCACAATTTAGATGTTATTAAGACAGCAGATCATATCATCGATTTAGGACCAGAAGGCGGTGTCGGTGGTGGAACCATTATTGCGACCGGAACACCAGAAGAAGTAGCAGCAAATCCTGCTAGCTACACAGGACAATATTTGAAAGGAAAATTACAATGAATCAACGGATCAGCAACTTAAGAAACAAAATGAAAGCCCAAAACCTCAAAGCGGTATTGATTAACAATTTGAAAAATGTTTATTATTTAACCAATTTCTGGGGTTCAAACGGGACTGCTTTGGTGACAGAAGAACGCGTGGTACTCTTTACAGATTCGCGCTACACCATCCATGCCCATGCGACTTGTTTCCCCTTTGTAGAGATTGTGGAAACCCGCGATGAGTTGACTGCAGCTGCAGAGATCGTTAAGGACCTTGGAATCAAAGAACTTGGTTTTGAGGATGAAGTGACGGTGGCCTACCATGCCCGCATGGCTTCTGTTTTCAGTGGTATTAGCCTTCAATCCCTAGCGAACTTTGTCATGGAATTGCGCTTGATTAAAGATGAGACCGAGATTGCGGCGATTAAAAAAGCTTGTAGCATCTCTGACCAAGCCTTCCATGATATTTTAGACTATATCAAGGTAGGGAAAACGACAGAGTTGGAAGCAGCGACTTTCCTAGATTTTAGAATGCGGGAGTTGGGAGCTTCTGGTGTATCTTTTGATATTATCTCAGCAGCTGGTGAACGCTCTGCCATGCCTCATGCGACTCCAAGTGATCGGGTCATTTCAGCAGGAGATGCCTTGACCCTTGATTTTGGTTGCTTGTATAATCACTATGTTAGCGATATGACACGGACAATCTATGCAGGACATGTCAGCGACAAGGAAAGAGAGATTTACGAAACCGTTTTGAAAGCCAATCAAGCCTTGATTGATGCTGCTAAAGATGGACTTGGCTTCCGTGATTTTGATAAAATCCCACGTGATGTGATCGAGGCAGCCGGCTATGGTCAATACTTTACTCATGGAATCGGTCATGGAATTGGGCTAGATATCCACGAAGAACCATACTTCAGCCAAACGTCTAAAGAAGCGATTCAAGCAGGTATGGTCTTAACAGATGAGCCAGGTATTTATATCGAAGGTCTCTCTGGCGTGCGGATCGAAGATGACCTCTTGATTACAAAAACTGGCTGTGAAGTCTTGACTCTTGCTCCTAAAGAATTGATTGTCCTATAAAATAGACAGTATTTTCTTAACCCCTGTGTAACAAACAAAGATAAGAAATGAGGCCTATGAAAAAACGAATTTTAGTATTGGGAATTCTTCTAGTAGCCCTTCTATTTGCATTTGCTCCTTCTGCTCATGCTGGTGTCGGCAATACGCATAGTGGTGGTAGTAGCACTATTCATTCTGGCGGTGGTGGTGGTAGTAGCTGGTCTGGAGGGGGAAGTAGCTGGTCTGGTGGCAGTAGCTGGTCTGGTGGATCCAGTAGCTACAGTTCTAGTTCTGGATCAGACTCTGGTGGGGCGGTAGCAGTTGTCGCCATCATTGGATTGATTGGATTTGTCTATAATATTGCAAAAGAGGCTAATGAGAGTGATGATTCGTCCTATTCAAATAGTGGTCCAAAACGGACAACCGAAGAACGGGCGGGTCGACCAATTGAGAACAACTATGAAGCGATTCGCCGCATCCGTAAACTGGATCCAATGTTTGATGAAGACCGCTTCTTGTCGCAAGTTAAGCTGGTTTATCTTCAATTGCAGTCTGCCTGGACAGAAAAAGATTGGAATTCTGTGCGGAACTTAGAAAGTACGAGTCTTTATGAGCAGCACTTGACGCAGTTACAAGAGCATATTCGTGCCAAAACAACCAATGTTATAGAGCGCGTATGTGTGGAAGATTCGAAGATCAAAGACTTTATCGAAAATCCAGAAGGCAATGACCGCATTGAAGTCATTCTGTCTTCGACGATGAGAGATTACATTCGAAATGATGAAACGGGTCGTGTGATCGAAGGGGATCCAACCAAAGATCTCTTTACCGTTTACCGCATGGTCTTCCTCCGTGAACATGGAGCCCAGACAGAGATCATTAAGAATTCAGAAGTCGTTAGTGATCACTGTCCGAACTGTGGTGCGCCACTAACGATCGATTCAATCGACAAGTGTGAATATTGCCAAGCATCCTTGAAGCACAATCCAAAAGATTGGGTCTTGGATGTCTACGAAGTTGTGGATGAAATTGAATTCTACAGATAGGAGAATGTATGGGATTTATTAAAGCAGCCCTTTCAGCGGGCATTTCAAGTTTTCAAGATAGTAAATTTAAGGAAGCCATTACCTTGCCGGAAGCTGTTCCAGCAACAGCTTTGGCCATTAAGGGACAGCTCTTGACCAAAGATCCAGATGGGCGCTCTCGTCAGAGCAACCAAAATACGGGTCTATTGACAGATGGCTCTGTTGTCATTGTTCCCCAAGGCTATGTTGCTCTCTTGGTCAATAATGGAACGTTTCTAGGAGACCTTCTAGAAGCAGGGAGTCACGAATGGCAAGCCGGTGAAAATGCCTGGTTGTTTGAAAAGGGTGGTGTGAAAGGAACATGGGATCAGTTCAAGAATCGTTTCTCATTTGGAGGCCAAGTGGTCACCCAACAAGAAATTATTTTTGTGCGGATGCAACCTTTTACAGGAAATAAATTTGGCACTCAAAATCCAGTTGAGTACTTTAGCGACCGTTACCAACAACTTCTTAGCATTCGTTTTTATGGTCTTTATGATGTTAAAGTGGCAGATCCTGTACTCTTTTACATCAGTGCAGTCAGTCGTCAAATCACTGCAGATAAGCCATTTACCTTGGAAGATGTGGCTCAGGGAACCTTGCGCCAAAATCTAGCACCAAAAATTGCAGTGGCCATTTCAAAATATACGGCTGAAAATAAGGCAGACATCTACAATATCAATGCGGACCAAGATGTCTTCAATGAAGTTGCAAAACGCGAAGTCAACAAAACGTGGACAGAATTATATGGTATCGAATTAACCAATGTCCTCATCGAAGATTTGAGCTACGATGCAGACAGTATGGCCAAGGTCAATAAACTGGACAGTGAATTGGCAGCGATGAAGTACAATACCATTGAAATCGAAGAGCGTCGTGCTCGCAATGAGGCCTTGGTCGCAGCTGCTAAAAATGAAGGTGGCAATGGCATGAACATGATTATGGGGATGAACTTGGGTCAAGCACTTGGCAATGACCTTCAAAAGCAAGCCTCTCCAGCTCAAGACAAGCCTCATACCTTCTACATTGAAGTAGATGGAAAATATGTCCATGTCACCAAAGATGCTGATGGCAATATTGTGCCTGTAGACCAATAAGGAATTGTGAAGCTGGTGGTGGAAATGTAGAGATTCTAAGGACTCGTTCCTACAATCTCTCTCCGCCTTCTAGCCTTCCTAAAAAGAGAAAATTGCTGTTTGAGAAAAATCAAATAGTGTGTTACAATAAAGAGTAATCT
>OLQM01001730.1_pt1 | contig 23530 bp, 24 predicted proteins | sample 1673161 | NCBI WGS metagenome assembly OLQM01 (sample SAMEA3136761, study PRJEB25190) | human gut metagenome | reverse complement strand
TCTGTAGTGTAAGTTCTTCCGGGTCTGTGATCACGTCTCCAATATAATATGGAAGCCCACAATTCGCATAGGATATGTATCCGGATCTTTCAAACACAGTAATTTCTGCATGTTCATCCAATCTTCGTATTCTTGCTGCAGCTGTAGCTCCTCCAGCTACACCGCCTACGATTATTACTTTCATCTTATTTTTCCACCTTTCCTCATTAAAGCATTTCTAAAATTGCATTCTTAGGTCTCACACCTGAAACCTGTTGTACAATCTTCCCATTCTTCATAACCACCAAAGTTGGGATACTCATAATACCAAATTTACTTGCCAGTTCAGGCTGCTCATCCACATTGATCTTTCCAACTTTGATATCAGGGCGTTCACTTGCAATCTCCTCCATGATAGGAACCACCATACGACAGGGAGCACACCAGGGAGCCCAAAAGTCTAAAAGAACGGTTTTCTCGGAATCCATTATTTCATTCTGAAAATTATTTTTATTGATATTAATAGCAGACATTTTACAGTCCTCCTTGTTTTTTCTTTTGTGGCTTTATTATAATCTGAAATTCATTTGTTTTCTGTGATATCATCACATTATTATCATGATTAATTTTTTATCAAAAAAACCTCCGCAAACATTACGTCTGCGAAGGTCTATTTCTCTCAGCATTTGACTAATCTTGGATTAATTTACTTCTCACTCCTGTAGATCTTTATCTATAATCTCCCAGTAACCATTCTTTGGAGAGCCATGTCTTATGAGAATACCATATTCTTTTAACTTCTTAATATTGTTCTCAATATTTCGCCTGACAACCCCGATTTTTTCAGCTAACTTAACCGCTGATAATTGATGATCTTCTGAAAGCAACTTTATAATCTTTTGCTGTGTATCGTTAAGGTCTGTTCTCCACTCTACCTCCGATGTTTTCTTTTTCATTTGTCACCGGAAATGAATTACGGAACAGCTCTATCCGAAACATATTATCAAATCTATTACTTACAAAACTCAAATGCCACATAATACACATAATCATTTTTTGAAAGAAAATCTGTTTGGCTATTTATAAAATCGTCTAAAGTCGGAACACTCATTTCATCATTATCATAAACAAAGGCAATAAGTGGCTGCTGCTTATCGTATCTAATGTCTACGACATTTTTTATTTCAGTTGCTGTTCTGCCATAGTATTCTCTATTTTCTACATTTTCTAAAACAGGAATTTCTGTTGACAACCTACTACCACCTCCAGAAATAATTAACTTAATTACATAATTATCGAAATCAGGCACCATTACGATTTCACCACTTTTTGGCGAACCAATATCTTCAAATCCCATTTCAACTTTGTCCTGATCACTCAATTTTCCTGATTCGTATCGATAAATATGTAATCTGAGTTTTTTATATTCATCCGTTGTGATAAACTTATAGACAAATGCTCCATCCGGTCCAGCAAGCAGTTCTGCTGTCTGCATTTCTATGCTATCCTTTGCAACAGGAGAAATATAATTCTGTGGTTTTTTCAGACGGTATATGGTAAATCCGATTACTGATACCGCACAGATAGATATGACTAATAATATACATTTCATAACCTTTAGACATTTCTGTTTATCTATATTATCTCTGATCACTTCAATAATATTTGTTTCTGACTTCTGAATCATATTCTCTTGAGCTATATCTTCTCCAGCCAAAAACTCATTGAGGCTAATACCAAGAATTGAACAAAGTTCTTTATAAACAGATACATCCGGCAGGCAAACTCCTCGCTCCCATTTAGAAACAGACTTATCACTCATACCTAATTTTTCTGCCAGTTGCTTTTGTGTCATCCCCAATGACTTTCGCTTACCTGCAATATATTTTCCAATTTTGATAAGATCCATCCATCTACCTCCTTTTTTTATTAATCGTACTCTATTTTAGATGAAAAGCATACCCCTCGAAGGTAGAATATGACTTTTAAGTCTGTCTAGTTTGCCAGATAGAATACAAAGCTTATATGTCCTGTCCCTTCGCACACCCACTTTGCATTTTTTTAGCAAACTCACTTGTAAAAACTTCCCTTTCCGGCCCTTCCGGGATACTGCACTATTTTTACTTTTTTCTTTCTGCCTTTTTCTCCCGGCGATGCATACAACACCAGGTTCTTTTCAGGCATACTTTTGATAAGATTCTTTTGTAACTTTTCTCTCAGAACGGCTGAAAACAGCTTATTTACTGCATTTTCTCCGGGTGTGGATTTCTTTAAGGTTTCTTTTTTTCTCTTCTTTCAGGACTGAAAAAGCCCTGCATCAGGATGGTCTCTGATGCAAGGCTTCTAATTTTTTTCTCTATGTTTTTATGTCTTTTTTTGATGTTTTCTCGGGTGCTCCGTATGGCTCGGATTTTCTGATTCTTACAAAGGGGATTATCAAAAAAGTGCCAAAGAGGAGTGCTAAAAAATATAGAGCAGAAACCTTATGCCTGCATTATACAGCATTCTATCTGGCATTTCAATAAAATTCACAGTACTTATCCCGCATACTCGGATGCCGTGCTACTTTTCTCCTGTAAGCGGAATCATCCCTTCTTCCGAAACAATCTTCCCCAGATACAAGATAAGCCGTTTCCGCAGCAGTGATTTCAAGATGGTAGCCTGCATGCATTGCTATCTCCTGATTATAGTGTTCACCTCTAATCAATTTCTTCATCGTATTTAACCCTCCTATATGTCTTCATTATGGCATTGCAGCCAGTTTGGAAATCTCAGTTTCATATATGCAGGTATCCTCTTTTACCGAAGATACCCGCAATCTGTTTTACTCTTCGCACTCTCCGAACAGTTCAATGTAGTCATCCACATCCATATGTTCTTCCACCCAGTCCCTTGCCTCATCCTCAGACAACGGAATGATTTTTTCACCATCTGTATAACCGCATCCCTCAACATACTTTGCGTATTTGGTCATTGCACCACCTTCACCGCAGAGGAAAAACTCTTTCGTTCTCTTCTGGTATAACTCCTCTTCAAGATAACGGAAATCTCGTCTGCTCATGGTGTCAGTACGGTATCTGCCGATATAAGTTGCAGTTTCAGTGTTATACATTTTTCCTTCAATTATTTTCTTCATGATATTTAATCCTCCTTAATCTTGAGGCTGGTATCCTCCTCACAGGACTCAGATACCGCCTCGTATGTTTTTATCATCACAGTGTTACTGTCATATGCTTTAGAAATCCTGCCGGTTCACCGGCTCTGACCGGCTTCTATGCCGCCCCATTGCTGTTCCTGAAAGCCTCCATGCCCCTTTTTTTCTCCTCCTCCGCCATTCTATACAGAGAACCGGCATGTTCATTCTCAAATGTGCGGATATTGGTTTCCAGAATATGTTCCAGCCAACACCACTGGTCTATCGTCAGGGAAAATCTGTTTCTGACCTCATCGGTTTTCTCCTTCGCCAAAACATTCAGCAGTCCTTTATCTGTTTTCACGACCGGGGCATAGAAGTTCACTATTTCAATTTCTATCGGTCTCTCTGCTCCCGGATTCCAGCGGATGTAAATACTATAAACAAAGCACTTATCACCTTTTTTCCTGCGGGTCAGGGGTCTCAGTTCTGCCCGGTAGATTGTCTCAGTCTCCACACAACCCTTCTGTGCTTCCTGCTGGTTTAATCTTCCTTCATGATAGAGCTGTAACGCTGCCTCGATTGCCTGAATCTGTACTGCATTCCTTGGATATGCGGCCAGGTTCTGCTTCAGCCACTGTACCTGGCTCTTTAACAGGCTCTCGCCCTTTGCCCCATCCTCTGCCAGAGCTGCCGCAGGGGTCTTTCCCTTTAACTTGCCTGCATTGATGATTGTTGTGTAAGCCGGACTCTCTGAGGCTCCTTCGCTGACCGGTCTGGCAGTCAGCAGATGTTTCATTTTAAGGTCGTGTACCTTCTCAAAGATTCCTGGTATCTCTCTCATCGGGATGTTTGCGGTCGTTGCTTTCTTATCGGCACTGATGATAACAAAATTGAAGCGGCTGAACGTCTCGTGATGGAAAGTCAGGGGCTCGCTGCCATCCTTGCACTCTGGACGGGTAAGTTCGTTTAAAACAATAAATGTCTGGTTCTGTACTATACTGAAACATTCTTTTGGGTTCTTCATGATTTTTTCTCCTTTTCATTAAAATCTGGGGGAATATCTGTTTTCCTATGTAAATCCCCCTGTATATGATTGCTGCGGTTGTAGCTGCCGCTTATAAAAGTCTGTGGACAACTTCTATGTTTTCATAAGGCATATCCTCCTTTTCATCTTCTGATATCAGTATGCTGGTTTTTCAGCAAGAAAGTTTCTCCCGGGAGAAAAAACTTTAATTTTTTCTTGCTGTATCTACTATGCTTAAAATTCTATGAGAAAATGATTTTTTTGCGGATTTTTACGCAGGCAGGGATTTTCCGGATTGTCCGGAGTCTGGAAATGCAGTACAATAAGGGCAGAGAATCTATGAAGGAGGATTTCAGACATGAAGAAAAAGAATTTGCTTCTTATGTTACTGGCTGTGATGGCTCTGCTTCTCATACCGGTATCAGTACAAGCTGCGGCAGCCAAGCCAGGCACGGTCAAGCTGTCAAGTATCAAAGCTGTTGATTACAATAAAATCAACATCAAGTGGAAGAAGCCAAGTGGTAAATTCACAAATTACTGCATCTATTACCGCGAAAAAAACTCTAACGGAAAATGGATAAAAATTAAGACTGTCAATAATAAGACATTATCTTATACCCATACTTCTTCTGCAAAATATCCAATTGTTACAGGTGAGACCTACCAGTATACTGTCAGAGCTTACAATAAAAAGTCAAAGCAGTATGGGAATTACAATAAGTCAGGACTTACAACAAAGACCAAACCTCAGCAGGTTAAGTTAACAGGTATATCTTATGACGAAGATGAAGGAGTTACAATTACCTGGAATAAAGCTGGCGGAGCATATCTTTACAGAGTCTACTGTAAATCTAAAGATAACACAAAATGGCTGTCCTGCGGGCAGACAAGAAATTTAGAATTTACAGATGCTGACCCGTACACAGGCAGAACAAACATTTATACTGTAAAAGCAGTTGCTGCAAATGAAACAGCAGGAAAATTTGATACAACCGGGTTATCTATTGTTGTTCCTAGCGATGGAGAAGGGGATGTTGATTCTGTTACGCCAACACCGGCATTAACAATGCAGCAAATGGCAGATGAAGTTGTTAGATTGGCGAATATTGAGAGAGCGAAGATTGGAAGCCAACCGTTAAAAGTTCATCCAAATTTACAAAAAGCTGCAATGCTGAGAGCCCAGGAAGTCTCAATTAAATTTTCTCATATTAGACCTAACGGAACCGATGCTTCAACTGCTTGTTATGAAGCGGGAGTCGGTTGTGTTGGACTTGAAAATATCGCCAAAGGATATTCCACGCCACAGGATGTAATGAATGGGTGGATGAATAGTCTTGGACACAGAACAGCCATTTTAGAATCATATGCATCATATGTTGGCGTTGGAGTATACAAAACCGGAAACGATTTATATTGCTGGACAATGGAATTTTCAAGTGGTCCGGATGAAAAAAGGATTCTTACGATTGATGCGAATGGCGGAATTTTTGAAGACGGGAGCACAGTGAAAAAGATTGAATTTCCTTGTAATATTACTATTGATTTTAGTAAAGATATTCCGTTGCCAAAGAAAAACGGATATACGTTATCATCTAAATGGCAATGGTATAGCGTTACAATACCTGGCGCTACATTAGGTGATAATGAAACAATTAAAGCAATCTGGATTCCAAACAGCTAAATAATAATATTTAAAATTAATACAAAAGAGAACGCTTAAGCGTTCTCTTTTTTTTGTTGTTACTTCTTTATTTTTCGATATTTGCGCTTCTTATAATTCTTTGAATTCAATATTACATATGCGCAACCTAAAGCTGCAACCATACCGAATCCGATAAAGCCATATTTCCACTTACCATCGTCACCAGTCATTGGCATTTTAAATGTCGCGTTATTGGTTACTTCATACAGACAATCATAGAAATACCATTTGTTTGTGTATCCTACGTCCTCTTTTGCAGAAGAGAAGTCTACATTTTGATATTCCTGTGCTTCCTGCATTGTCATTGTAAACGGCAATGTAAATACAATTGGTTCTTTTAGCAACGCATTTCCGTCTTTTGTCTTGATTTCAGTAACTTGATATGTTCCCTGGTCAAGGTTATCAAAGAATACTTTACCTTCGGCGTCGGTATGTCGTACTGTAGACTCTCCTTCTTTAAGCAGTCTCTTAAAGTTTGGATGCTTCTTAGATGTTGGTTGAATAGTTGCTTCCAGAATTAGCATTATCATCGTCACCATCAAGGGCTTCTGCCTGGCAGAGTGACCGGCAGGCGCTGACAGGATGCTGACAGGCAGAACAGCCCGGATGAACCGGCAAGATACGCGGAAGGATACTGGCGAATGATGTTCTATCAGAAGGATACTGGCGGGACAGTCCTTGGGACTGCCCGTTCCGGGTTAATCCCTGCCGGCAGGTGGTCAGGCTCTGTATAAAAGGATTAGCTGCGCCGGCCGGGGATATCGGCAGAGCCGGCAGGTGGTTCTCTGCCAGCACATCCCGACTGCTTCTTATACGGGTACGCTATACCTGACGGCTGCAATAACTGATATTTTCACCCATACACCCCTGACTGCTTTCTATACGGGCACTCATACCTGACGGCCGCAATAACCATCTCCTCCATCAATACCTCCAGCCTGCCAGTACTCAGATATTGCACGGCTTACACAAAACTTACACTTCCGCTATAAGCCCCACGGCATCCAAACCCCTCTTTTTATTATGCAATATATCTAATTTATAATCCTTTTATTTAAATATAATTATATATTATATATAATAAATATCTATATCTTACTAAATCTTACAAACTTACAGGATTTTCCAACATACACTGACCTATAGAAAAAGTTTTTGATGAAAAAAATATCATATCCTTCTCCATAACAGCAATCACTTCTGGAAAACTTTGTAAGAATCCCATCCGGAGCCCGCAAGTGCCCTGTTTATGCGGCTTTGCGGGCATCCGGGCTCTTACAGCAGCCTGTAAGCCTTCTGTATGTTTCTTATAAATCCCTGCATCAAAACAGAGAGCCCGTTTCCAGGCTCTCCGCTCTTATCCTCCCTATCAGTTACCAAATGGACAATCCCCATTACCAAATGAGGCATCACAGGAATCCTTGTCGGCCTTCTTCATCTGAATCACATGCATCCGGTTCCCCTTCGCCAGGCAGGAAGAATACACATTTTTTGTCAGGTTCCCGTTCTTATCCTTATCAATCATGCCTTTTCCATCCAGATATTCCAGAAAGGCCTTCACATCATCCACACCAGCATCTTCTGCCAGTTTCCTCAGGACAGACGGGATAATCCCAATCTTGTTCGTTGCGCTGTCGTAACGTCCCCAGTAATTCTGCGGCGGGAAGTCCGTATTCATACCAAGGCCTTCAAATTTGCTTCCATTTGTCATCACAGTGTCCATCAGAGTCTCATAGAATCTTTCGTTCTGGTCTGCCAAATCCTTGTCTGTCATCCATCTCACCGCATCTTCCACGGAAATGACTTTCCCATCATGGAACAGATGCTCTTCTGCAAGCCGGCTTGTCAGCACCAGTACCGCTATCGGCAGCACCTGTCCTCCGGATTTTCCCGCTTCCTTTGCCTTCTCATCAACCTCACGCTTTACCCCCTGCAGCATCTCTGCAACGGTATCTTTTCCCAGTTTCTGAAGGACTTTCACAAAATCCCTGCCGCAGAATCCGTGGTTGTTCTCTGCAAAATCCAGAAGTTCTGCCGCATTTTCCTTGTATGGACAGTCTTCTTCATCCGGTGCTTTCACCATCACCAGACGGTTATAAGCACCCCCATTGTCACCATCTTTCAAAAGCCTGAACTCAGAAGTCGAGATTCCTACCAGATACCAGGTCTGTACCGGTTTCAGCTTTAAATCTCTTCCCATACGTGCTTTTCCAACCCCATTCGCGGTTTTCATAATGACTGATGACATGTCCACTTTTCTTTTTTTATCCATGTTATTGGCATCTTCCATGATGAACGGCAGGGTATTGTACGTTCCCAAAATCTCATCCAGGGAGTTGATGGTATTGTTTACACCGTAGACAAATCCATCCCTTGATTCATGTCCAGCCCAGACGCTTGCACAGAGTTTACTGGTAACACTCTTTCCTCCGCGGGACTGTCCGTGGAGGTTTACAGTGAAGCCTTCCAGCCCAAGCAGCCCCACTACAGGAGCCGCCAGATTGGCTGCCAGCAGCAGCTGTACCATCTCGATATCACGTTCTTTTTTCATAACCTCATACCACAGCTCCGAGTCACCCTTCGGTTCCAGAGCTTTTGGCAGTTTGCTAAATTTCCCCTGGTCATTGAACATGATTTTCTCATCTGTATAAGGGATAAATGCTGATTTGTCTTCCGTCCATCCCATTTTAGATGTGACGAGTGAGACCGGGATAGTGCCGTTCTCTATGCCCCTGTCCAGCATATCCTGCAGGAATGCAACGATTGCTTTTGCGTTCTGGCTGGTAACACTGAATCCCTGTTTATACAGTTCGATTATCTTCTGGGGGGATGCCAGGATTCCTCTGTCCACCTCTATCCTCTTCCATTTCTTGTTCCTCCGAAATTCCAGTTTGACTATCTCCTCCCCGCTCTCTACTGAACGGAGGATTCCGGTAATCGATACCGACTGGCTGCAGACCTTGATATACTTCTCCTGCCCGTTGAAATATATGCCCTGGTCTGTTGCTTCCCAGCATTCCGCGCAGTCCAGGTTCTGCATCCCTTCCGGTAAATTTGTATAATTTGTCCTTCCCAGCACTGTTCCGGACGCCGGCATCGTTTTTTTCTTCATACCCATCTTTTCTCCCTCCATCCATTCTTTTTTTGCAGTTTTCAGCATTTCATCAAAGAATTTTGCCATCTGTGTTCCGCCAAGCTCCTTTGCCCTTTCCCGGTATGCCTTAATCAGCCTTATCCTGCGGAAATCATCCTCTACCTGTACAATCCCTTTATACAGGCCTTTCTTTTCAAAGCCGGTCTTGTCTATCTGTTTGGCATATTCCTCTGCAGACGGCTTCTTCTTTAAAGCTGGCGGGAATCCCACATCACAGCTTGTTTCGTAAGTGTTATAAGCATCGTAATCATCATACTCCGGCTCCTTCCAGTTCTTTGCTTCCTCCAGGAGCATCTCCGCTTCCTCTTTTGTTAATGGGCGAAATTCCGGTTCCACCTGCTGGGTATTATTTGTTTTTAATGTATTATCTGTCATAGTTTTTTCTTCCTTTCGTATCAGTATTTTATATCAGGCTGCCTCAATGTCACCGTTCTGTCCATGGGCTTCCCTGTGTGCAGCATTCGCAATAAAGTCAGCTTCTTCAAATGGGAGCACCCCCGCCTCCATCAGTTCCCTGAGCACTTTCAGGAAATCACGCTCAGCAGCAATACAGGCTTTTATTTCTCCCTGAGTTGCTTCAAGTGAAGCTTTTGTCCTGACATCTTCCAGTTCCTTCGCTGATATATAGCGGAAAGGCCTGCCCTCTTGTTCTATTTCCCTGACAGTTTCCATCAGATACCGGGTTTCGGCCTCGTCAGCGGCCTGGTCTACTTTCTTAAATAATGTCCTGACAGTATCTCTGAACCTGTCGTAACTCTTCTCCAGTTCCTGAAGGTCTGCATGGTTTTTATTATCGTATAGTTCTTTAAATGGTCTCATAAAAGTTTTCCCCTTTCGTAAAAAATATTGTTTACAGATAACACCCCTCAAAAATCTAATCCCGCTTCATCCGCTGTTCATCATAGTTCCTCCTTTTTTCAATTTTTATCCTATACTTTGTTTATAATTCATTTTTGTTTTGTTATAAGTATGTTTATTTGTTTCATACTTTGTATATAGTTATATATCTTTTGTTTTTAGTTGTCAATATGTTTCTAATTGATTTTATTTTTTGTTTATAATCATATACATATGGTTTATTTTGTGTTATAATATCAAAAGCAAAATAATGTATATAGGAGCATAAGCTTATGACAGATGATACTAAAATTCTCTATAAAGACTACACTGAGGAAGAACCCTATGAAGGAGATTGCTGTCCTCCCAATTACTGGACTTGCGAAAAAGGAGTTGGAATAACTTTACCAGAATATGCCCTCAGCCGCAGTCTCACTTATGAGGGCGCACGGCGGAAAATATTAAAATATAGGGACGAACTTATCCCACACATCAGGATAAGAAGCGGCACACAGTATCTTGATGATGTTGCAGTGGATTTTTTAGACAGACACGGAAGAAAAAAAGCAGGCAATTCTGTAGCCGTGAAAACTGAAGAATTGGATGAACTACGGGAAAAGATTGATTCCCTGACGCAGGAAAACGACTCCCTGAAGGCTAAATGCCAAGACTTGACAGATAAATTAGAACAAAATGCAGTTGCCTATAAGGAACTATATGAAAAGTATGATTATCAATTAAGACGTAACGTGGAACTTTCTACTGAACTTATAATATCAGACAGACGCTCCCAGCACGTCATTGATACTCAGTTTGATATGTTGCGCAAGTCCGGTGTTATGACCGCTGAAAAACTTGATATAATACTTGATGCTATGAACTGGAATGGTCTGATACAGGAAAGTAAAAAGCCGCGTACACCACTTTCTCTTGATGATAAGTATGATGATGTCGATGACAATAATGATACCGACCGTAATAAGTAGTGATAACAGGTAATCCTAAACACCACAAGGGCGCAATTACTGACCACCTATAAGGTGTTCTCGGGGCATCCACCTTCCGGTGTCTCCTGCCCTCCTGCCGTCCTTCGTCCGTCACCCCAAAACCGTTCTCCCGATAACGCGAAGAGCAGCCAGACAATCCGGCTGCTCTTCTCCATTAAAAAAGTGTGTATTACTGCATGAGTGAAGTGTTCATGCACTTTCAGAGTACTACATTCTTCTCTAACAGACAAGTCTTTTCTACAGATTCCCCCGTAATCTTTCACAATCTGATATTTTATCACCTATTTAATTGACTCTTCCATCTTCCGGTACTATAATCAGACATATAAAGAAAAGGAGGTCTTCATCATGAAAACATGGAAGAACAAGTTTCAAAAAGTTCTGGCAATCCTGCTTGCTATCTGTCTCGTTACCGGATTCATGGAAGTCTCGCAGGTACAGGCAGCAACTAAGAAATCCGGCACGACATACTATTATACCCATTTAATACGTCAGAAAGGCGGCAGAAAACCGGGTGCGAACGGATATTATTACGATACCGGAACAATGAAAGTCATATGTAAAGGAAACACATTGACAATGTATTCCTCATTTAACAAATCCAAAAACAGAGTATTGAATACAAGCAAGAAAAATTTTGTAAAATACGGAAAACATACCTTTAAACTAACTTCCAAGACAAAATACTTCTCACTTGAATTTAACCCCGAAAATCCAGATAAGCCATATAGAAATAATTATTCCAAGTCAAACTTTATAAACATCATGAAACGCTTGAATGGTTTAGGCGCATGGATTACAGTAAAAAATGGTAAAGTCGTTAGTATGCAACTTTGTTCATAACAGGAAAAGCGTAGAACAGGTAATCATCCCTGCTCTACGCTTTTCTCATCTAACACATCCAATTTATTCAGAGGTATCTATCTTTCCATATATTTCCAACTATCCGGCAGAAACCTGAATCCGTATTCCTTCTTGTTTCCATGAAATCTTAGTAGTACAATATACAACATAAAGGAGGACTCTGTTTATGAAAAAAAGAAGATTTTTTCCCTGTCTGCTGTTTTTGCTGGCAGTCATACTGCTGATGCCAGCATCCATTCAGGCTGCATCTGCACCCGGAACGGTTAAGCTTAGCAGCATTTCAGCTCCGGCTTACAACAAAATTAATGTCAAATGGAAAAAGACATCAAGCGCCACTCATTACATCGTTTACTATAAGAAAGAAGGAACGAAAAAGTGGACAAAAATCAAAACGCTTGACAATTCCAAGAGCAGCTACACTCACACTTCTTCCAAGAAGTATCCAATCGTTGTAGGCCAGAAATATACCTATACCGTAAAGGCTTATAATAAGAAGACCAAAAAATCAGGGTCTTACAATAAGAAAGGCCTTACGGCTTATACCAAGCCGGCAATGGTAAAAAACATTAAAGCTGCATATAAAGACGGTATTGTAACACTGACATGGGATAAGGCAGCAGGCGCTGACAAATATCTTGTATACCGTAAAGATAATGGTAAGTGGAAAATGCTGGCACTGAAAAATTCATTATCATATGAAGATGCAGCTTACAAAAAAGGTGAAGTCAATACCTATATGGTACGCGGTTATTACAGCGGCAAGAAGACGAAAGGAAGCTACGACAAGGACGGAGTTTCCGTCAAGGTTCCGGCTGATGCAGCAAAACCTACTGAGAAACCAGAGCCAACAGAAAAACCGGTGATTCCAACTCCTACCGCTACACCGTCTCCGAAACCTACAAAGGCTCCAGACCCAACAGAGACTCCGAAGCCTACCGAAAAGCCAGCGACTCCTACACCGACAGCTACACCGAAGCCAGTTACTCCAAAACCTACAAAGGCGCCGGAACCTACTGAGAAGCCGGTAACCCCGACTCCTACTGCTACACCGACAGAGAAACCGGCAACACCTACACCAACCGCAACGCCGATTCCTACCGCTACTCCTACACCGAGTCCAGAACCGGAGATGAGTGTTGAGGAAATGGCCTCCGAGGTTATCAGGCTGACAAATATTGAGAGAGTTAAAGCAGGACGTTCACCGTTACAGTATCACGCAGGACTTCAGAGGGCAGCAATGGTCAGAGCTGAAGAGATTACAAGAAAGTTCTCTCATATAAGACCAGACGGAACGGACAGTAGTACAGCATTATATGAAAACGGAGTAGCTTGTGACGGAGGAGAGAACATCGCCGCCGGCCAGAAAACCCCAGAAGCAGTTGTCAGAGCGTGGATGAACAGCTCTGGACATAAAGCAACAATGATGCAACAGAGCATTACACATATCGGGGTTGGCGTATGTAAAAGCCCAATCACCGGGCAGTGGCTATGGGTTCAGGACTTTTCATCAAATCCGGATTTAAAGGGAACTGTTAATTTTAATGCAAATGGAGGATTATTTATAAGCAATAATAGCAATCTTGTATCAATTGTAGAGCCAGTTGGAAGAGACATGGACATTTCTACAATTGAAACTCCTGTAAAAGAAGGATACACCTTTAGTGGTTGGACATATCATGAATCTATAATAACTAAATTTAGAGTTCAGAAAAGAGTGCTAGAGATAATCGCGACTTGGACGCCAATTTCCGAATCTTAAACACAAAAAAACAACGCATCTGACGATGCGTTGTTTTTTTATTTTTTTTGTTCTGTTGTTACCTTTATCTTTCAGCTTTTTCAGATTTATCTTCTTTTCCGTCTATGTTTTCTCTTATTTTTCTTCTTTTCATTAAGAAGTAAATATAAGCATCCGGTAAACGCAATTGCGACAAATCCTACAAAGCCATACATCCAGGTTCCATCAGAACCGGTCATCGGCATTAAGAATACCTGATTGTTTTTGATTTCATACTTGCAATCAAAGAAATACCATTTTTTCGTATAGTTTGTATCTTCTTTTGCAATGTCTTTGTTTCCCTATTGTCTCCGAGAAATCCCCGTAGTACAATAGATACATAAACACTCAGAAGGAGGATGTGTGAATGGATACAGTAAATATCAAGAAATATTTTTACCAGATACTTTCAATCTTCGCAGCGCTCCTGCTCGCTTTCAGCATCGCGCAGATTCCAGTACAGGCGGCAGCCAAGCCAGGCACAGTTAAGCTGTCAAGTATAAAGGCTGTTAATTACAATAAAATCAACATTAAATGGAAGAAGACTTCCGGGACTACGAACTACATCATATACTACAAAGAGGCTGGTAGCAAGAAGTGGATTAAAATAAAGACGCTGGATAGTGCAAAATCCAGTTATACGCATACTTCTTCCAAAAAATATCCAATAGACACAGGATATAAATACACATATACAGTTAAAGCCTATAATAAGAAAACAAAGAAGTCTGGAGCGTACAACAAAAAGGGATTGACAACCAATACAGTTCCTCAAACTGTAAAGCTAAATGAAGCTAAATTAAATTCTAATGGTTCTGTTACAATTTCATGGTTTAAGGCTGGCGGTGCTGACCAATATGAAGTATATGTAAGAAATAAGGATAACACAAAATGGTTATCTCTTGACACCGTTTCAGGATTAAACTGTACAGACAAATATCCTTTTGAAGGACAGGATAACACCTATACCGTAAAGGCATATGCCAAATCAGGAAAAGCCGGTAAATACGACACAAATGGTGTTAAAGTTTACGTACCATCAGGCGATGATGATGATAAACCTGATATCACACCTGCTCCAACATTCACGGAAGAACAGTTCGCAGCTGAGATTTTTAGATTGACAAATGTTGAAAGAACAAAGTACGGAAAGCCGTTAGTACAGACAAATGATGATTTAAATAGAGCTGCTATGCAGAGGGCAAAAGAAATTTCTGTCAAATTTTCACATACGAGACCGGACGGAACAGACAGCACTTCTATTTTAAGTGAATATGGTATCCCTGATGATAATGGAGGAGAAAATATAGCTGCAGGTTTTACATCTCCACAAAGTACAATTGATGGATGGATGAACAGCCCAGGTCATCGTGTTGCACTGTTAAATACATACTCAACTCATCTTGGAGTAGGAGTATATAAATCAGGTTCTACATATTATTGTGTACAAGTTTTTACTGCTTATGGTGAAAAGGAAAAGTTGACAATTGATGCAAATGGTGGATATTTTCCTACGTTGAATAATGTTAGTGTATATGATATGTATTTTTATCATGGGACGAAAATTAAATTTAGCAGGGATATTCCTACACCTGTAAGAGAAGGGTATACATTTGTTGGATGGTCTCGTTATGGAAGGACAATGACAAATTTACGGCTTACTTGCGATGAAGAAATTTCAGCGATATGGTCTAAAAATTAGCATCCATTGCAAAAAATTATATCATTAATTAACATGTATTTTATAAAATTCATGTTATAGTAAAAGAGGCTTTGAGATTTTACAATCTTCAAGCCTCTTTTTTTAGTTAAAACAAAAAATTTAATTATTATTTATTGCAAGTAATTTACTTTCTATGTTTTCGCTTCTTTGCTTTTTTGTTTTTTGTATTACAAATTACAAATCCAGCACTTACGGCCATAACAATTCCAAATCCGATGAATCCATATTTCCATTTGCCGTCATCACCAGTCATCGGCATCTTAAATGTAGCGTTATTGGTAATTTCATACAAACACTCATAGAAATACCATTTACCAGAATAATTCTTATCTTCTTTTGCAGTTTCGTAGTTGACATTGCCGTATTCGTTAGCTTCAGCTTCCGTCATTGTCATAGGTACTGTTACAATGATAGGTTCCTTTAATAATGAATTTCCATCAAGGGTCTTTATCTCCGTAATCTGATATGTTCCCTGGTCAAGATTATCAAAGAAAACATCACCGTTTTCAAAATCAGTATATTTTTCCGCAAAAAAATTTCATCCCTCCAAAAATACAGCATATTAAAAGAAAACATCCAAGGAGGAATCAATTTTATGAAGAACAATACAACTGATACAAAGAAACCCAGCAGACAGGAAAAGGTGCAGGCATTGTCGGAAGACCTTGAAAAATCCATCCACGAATTTATGAACGGGGAAAAATATATGGCATTCCTTTCCAGCATGTCAAAATTCCATACATACTCCCTTAATAACCAGCTCCTCATCGCGCGCCAGAGACCCGGGGCAACCTGCTGTGCCTCTTACACTACATGGAACCGGCTTAACAGGCAGGTAAGGAAGGGCGAATCCGGCATTAAGATTTTCTGCCCCGCACCGTATAAATCCACCGTTCTCAGGGATGCCAAAGACCCTGAGAACGGAAAACCCTGTCTCTTACCGGACGGCAGCCACAAGAAAGAAGCCGTGGAGAGGGTCATCCCTTACTTCAAGGTCGGATATGTTTTCGATATCTCCCAGACAGACGGGGAAGCACTGCCGGAGATAGCCAATGAACTGACCGGGGATTTGGACAGCAGCCAGAAAGAGCTGAAGGATGCACTCCTGAAAATCTGCCCTGTCCCCGTCACATTCCAGCCGATAAAGGGGGAAGCCCACGGATTTTACCGGAGGGATACAAAGGAAATCGTTGTAGACAGTACCCTCTCTGAGAAACAGTCCCTGAAGACCCTCATCCATGAGATGGGGCATGCCATGCTCCACAGCACGGATATCCCGGATGCACCCGGGGATGTTTCCACCCGTGAGGTGCAGGCCGAATCTGTTGCATATGTGGTGTGCAAGTACTTCGGGCTGGACACCTCGGACTACTCGTTTGGCTATATCGCAGGCTGGAGTTCCGGCAGGGAAACAAAAGAATTGAAAGCCAGCCTGGAGACTATCCGGGAGGCCTCAAACAGCATGATTGACCAGGCATCTGCTGTCCTGGAAAAGGCCAGGGCAGCAAAGCAGCCCCTTGAACAGACCGTGAAGGCCGTACAGGGGAGGTGCATGTAGATGACAGAGATAGAACAGACTGCCGAGGAATTAAGGCAGTTAAGGGAAAAACAAGCCCTGCACCGCCGGCAGTTAGAGGAGAACCGTCAGAAAGCCTTAGACAAAAAGAAACAGACCCGGCGGTATGTGAACCTGGGAAAGATGGTAGAGGGGATGATACCGGGTGCAGACAGGCAGAGTGAGGATGAGATACTGGATTATCTGGAAAAACATCTGCCGTTTTCCGGGAAACCGACACCGTAAGCCTGCGTCTTTGCAGAAAAAAAGGAGAGCGCTGACTCTCCTTTTTTAACTCTCAGATTCTTCTGATTCCCTCTATCTTCTTTCCATCTGCCAGGGTGATATCCACTGTAATCTTTCCCGGCTTCACACGCAGATAGTTCTCAAAACTCCTCTGCAGCATCTCCACATTCTCCATCTCTGTCCCTCCTATATCAGCTTAAAACCATGTTCTTTTGCTTTCCTTGCAGCCTCTGTCATGGTCTGGGTCTCTTCCTTTACTGCGGAGAGCGTCCTGCCGTCATACCGGAATATTTTAAAGGACAGCAAATCCTCCGGGCTTACCGTTGAGATATTGACCTCTGACACCATGTTCCGCAGTTCCTCCGGGCTGAACCCTTCGCTCTCCTTCACCAGCAGCACCTCATGGGTAGAACTGGGAAGCACATAATACGGCTCTCCCAGTGTCTCATAAGCATCCTGCAGCACCTGCGGGCAGACCAGGGCATTGGCTCCGTTTAACCGTTCCTCGTTCGTAAGGACATACAGCGGGGAAGGATTTTCTTTTATCATCCTCTCCAATGCTTCCACATCTTCCGGTGCAGACGCCATCGCAGAAAACATCTCCCTCATGATATCCTCCATGCTCATCAGGGAAAATTCCTGCCGGGCGGTATTTCTATATGCCCGCTCCAGTACCTCCCCCTCTGTCATCTGAAACGCCGACAGGTTCTCTTTTGTCACAAGGAAGGAATAGACATCCCCTCCCTCCTGTCCTGCCCGGCATCTGGCAATGGCCGCCATATCCTCCTTCTGATAATACACGGCATCCTTTAACAGTTCCCTGTTCACATCCGCATTTACCATCTGGATATAGAGCCTGTTCCGGAAATCCTCTGCCGTCCTGCTGACCTCTATGGGAGGCCTGCGGTTCTCCTCCACGATGCCTGCCAGGTATTCCCCAATCTCCTCTGCACCGGCCTTTTCCCCCAGTGTCACCTTACAGCTCTCCGGGTATACCGTCACAGCCATGTTCTCCTCCTTATACCGGCAGGACAGGCCTTCCCGTTGCCCGCCCACTTTATTGACTGTGACCGGCTGGATATCCCAGTCATCCCCCAGCCGTTTTTCCATCTCTTTCTGTATCCTTTTCATCTCTTCTCTTTCCATCTCTATCTACCTCTCAGTCTCCTGGCCGCCTCTTCCAGGCTTTCTGCCAGCCTGCGGGTGCACCAGGTGTAATATTCTTTTATCTTGTTTTTTATATATCTCTCAGTTCTTTCCGGGAAGTCTTCCTCCTCCGGCAGTGTTACTTTCACCTCCGGCAGCGCTTTCCCTTCCAGCCCGGCAGCTTCCCGGTTATATCTCTGTGCCTGCATGGATTTGGCGTTCAGCACCGGTTCTTTGAAATATGAGCATTTCTTTACCCGGCAATAGGAATATTCTGCCGTTATCAGGATGACCTCATCCATCTGTACCAGCCTGGACAAATCTGAAGGTTCCAGGATGGGATGGTCACGGTAACAGGTGCTCCTGTTTCTGTGTTTCCCGCTCCCTGACCAGGTGGTCTCACGCTCCTTATACTTCCCTGCCATGCTGCAGATGGTCTTTGCCGTCTCCTGGCTCCTGACATCCAGGACAGCCAGATAAGAGCAGTTGGATATCATGCTCTGTACGTCTTCTTTCGTATAGCTGTTTTGCAGCGCCTCAAATGACTGTGTGATGAGGATTAAGGTGATATTCCTGCTCCTGCCGGTCAGGAGGATTTCATTATGCAGGTGGGGGATTTTTCCCCGGCTGCAGAGCCTCCCTAACTCGTCAATAGCCACTATCACCCCCGGGCTCCCCTCCGGACGCTTAATCAGGCATCCGAAAACTTGGCTGATGATTAAGTTCACCACCCCGTAATACGCCTCCAGTTTCTCTTCCCGGACGGATAAAAAGACTTCCTTCCCCTCCTCTATCATCTCCGGGCATGCCCTGCGGGGATTGGCTGCAAATGCATACTGCACATCATCGTCAATAAAACATTTCAGCGCCTCCTCTTGCTGCTGGCAGACCCCCGAGAAAGTTTCATCTGCCAGTTTTTCAAATGAGGAAAGGTATTTCACCTCCACAGCCCCCGGTGCCGCACCTCCCATCAGTTCCTGCACCAGTTCCCGGCTGTCCCTGGACAGTATCCCGTTGACCAGTGCCGCCAGGTCATGGATATGTCTCTGTTTATACAGTCCAACCAGTTCTCCAATCAACAAAGACCGGGCTGACTGTTTCCAGAACTCCTGGCTGTCTTTTGCAGAAATGGGTATCAGGCTGTCTGCTATCTCCTCCATCTGCTCCCGGATGTCCTGGTCAGAGGGGGAAGCCTTCCTGTTCAGGGCTGCCAGTGCATCCCAGCCGAAAAGGTTCCTGTCCTGGAAGTCCACAATCACCACACGGTCATCATCAAGGCGCCTGGTCTTGCTCCATAATTCTCCCTTTATATCAATACAGAACAGCCCTATATGTGACACGGATAACAGAGTCGGGATAAGGATGGCCGAGCTCTTTCCTGACCCGCTCCCCCCTATCACGAGGGCGTGTCCGTCAGTATATCTTACTCCTTCCATCGGCTTGCACAGATATTTTGTCTGCCTGGAGATAGTTCCAATCTCTGTTTTTCCAAGCACCACTCCCTCCGGTGCATCAAACAGGAATCTCTCGTCAATTTTCGGATACATAGCCTGCATTTTCAAAGGGCTTTCATACTGGGTCGGCCTGTCGTGGAAGGTATCCTCTATGCCAAACTCCGTCTTGCCCGCTGCTCTCTGTCTCTGGTTCTCTGACCACACATAGACAGACGGCAGCCAGGACAGGAAGAACAGGGACAGGATGGACGGCCTCTGTCCAAAGACCGCCCGGAAGAACAGGATGAGCCCCGCCATCACAAAGGGCTGCAGCCAGATGCCCGTTGCGAAGATGCGGTTCAGCCATTTCCAGAACTTTCCGTTCATGATTTCACTTCCCTTGCCGCTATCGGGCAGTCCGGGGATACCGTAAACCCGCGGCTGTACAGATAGGACATCTCCTGCTCCATCACATTGAGATACAGAACCGGATATCCCTGCCTGCGGGCAAATGCCTCTATGGCATCCAGCAGGACGTCCCTGTCCTCCGGTTCCTCTCCTGACAGTCTGTGGATATACAGGCTTCTCTTCCCCCTGATGGGAGGGAAATTCACTACCGCCAGAGCCAGTGGGTTCGGGCTCGCATCCGGTCTCAGGGAGAACAAAAGCAAATCATCCTGCATCTGCCCTCCCGGAAATCCGGAGCCCTTATAATCAATCAGGACGCGCAGGTTCTCCCTGCCTCCTGAAACTACTTCTCCATTCATGGTCTTCAACTCCTCGTAGGTTATTTGACAGAATTTTTCCTGTCACAATTAATATGCAGAATCTTCCACGCCATAAAAAACGGTTTTCACGGATGCCGGGGATTGGCATTACGCAAGATTGTAAAAAGGCTTTTACAAAAACATTGTCACAGAAGCCAATGGGTATTATAATATCGTTATCAAAACATAAAAGAATGGGATAAAGATATGTATAATAATGAACGTTGCCTGATTTTTGATGAATCTGGAAACCTGGGCGCATCTGGCAGATATTTTGTAATCTCTTGTATAGATACAATGAACGCAAAATCTTTACACAACATAATGAAGAGAAAACTCAAACAAGCCGGGAATATGTTTCCAGCTCTGGCAGCCATGCATTCACATGAGATAAAAGCCAAAGATGCTTACCCTTGCGTAAAATATCATATTTTAGAAAGTATTATTTCTAAGGATATTAGCATTTCTTATATTGTAGTGGATTTACAACACATTGAAAAAAGGCTGTTAAAAGACAAAAATATTCTTTATAACTTTGCAGCCAAGATACTTATTTCTAAACTCATCACAAAATCTGATGAGGGAAAAACTGTAAACATCTTATTTGATAACAAAACCACCAAGATTGCTTCTACAAATTCTTTACGTGAATACATAATCGCTCATATCGTATATGAAGAGGGTCTGAATGTAGATATCAACTTTGAATACAAGGATTCTGATGCCGGAGATGCTTTTATCATTCAGGCAGCAGATTATGTTGCAAACGCATTGTATACGAAATATGAGTATGAAAACTGCTTGTACTCAGATTTACTCGTATCCAAATTTAACTGCCGACAACATTTCCCATATCGGGATTTTGGAAAATAAACTATAAAATATATGGAATAACCCCTTGCATTCCTGCATACAATATGTTAGGATAACAGTAAGAAATCTGATGGGTATGTAAGCCCATATTAGTGTGTGAATTTTTTTAACATAAGCTGCCTGTGTGGTAGCCGCTAATATGGCAGTACCCATTTTTATTATGCAAATCTATATTCATTTCAACAAAAACGGTGTTCTTTCTCTCAACGCAGAAAGAGCACCTGTTTTATTTTCAACAGCTCTTATGTTTCAAAATACTCTCTATTTATAACGGTTTTCACGGATGCCGGGGATTGGCATATTAAAAGAAAAAGTATTTAGAGGTGAAATAAAATGGCAATATTTCAATGTCATATCCAGGTCATCAGCAGAGGGGAAGGCCGCAGCGTTGTCTCTGCAGCCGCTTACCGTTCTGCTTCCCGGATAGAGAACAATTACACCGGCCTGACCGATGACTACACCCAGAAGGGCTGGGTGGAATACAGTGAAATCATCCTCCCGGCAAATGCACCCGGGGAATGGAATGACCGGGCTATCCTTTGGAATGCAGTAGAGGAAGCCGAAAAGAGCAGGGACTGCAGGCTGGCACGGGAGATTGAGGTGGCACTGCCCCAGGAATTATCCCTGCAGGAGAACATCCGCCTGGTACAGGAATTTGTCCGGGATTCCTTTGTCTCAGACGGCATGATTGCTGATATCAATATCCACAACCCGCCGGTCAGGGATTCCTCCGGCATCCCCGTAGATGCAGACGGGAACCGGGTCACTGACCGGAAAGCTATGGTTTTCCGCAATCCCCATGCACACATCCTCCTGACCCTCCGGCCTCTGGATGAAAACGGCCGGTGGATGCCGAAAACGGAGAAGGAATATCTCTGTAAGAAAGGAAACCAAACAAAGGCTTTCACAGCTGAAGAATTTAAGGCCGCCAAGGAAGAGGGCTGGCAGAAACAGTACCAGTATTACAAAGGCAAAAAGAAAGTCTGGCTAACCCCTTCTGAGGCTTTTGAGGGAAACCTTATCCGGGCATCCAAATATCCACGCTGCACTCCCGGCAGGCAGAATGAGAAAGCCCGATACTGGAACTCCCGGGAGGCCATCCTGGCATACCGCAAATCCTGGGAGGAACATGTAAACCTGGCTCTGGAACGGGCAGGCAGACCCGAACGGGTGGACTGCCGCTCCTATAAAGACCAGGGGCTGGATACCATCCCCGGCATCCACTTAGGCTCCTATGCATCCAGACAGACGGATTCTGACCGGTACAGGGCAAATGAGGAGATTCAGGAGCTGAACAGAAAGAATGAAGACATCCAAAAATGCCTGGACGAGGTGGAAAAAGAGATTGAAAAGAAAAAGGAACGGCTCTTTGACCGGCTGGCAGAGCAGCTGGGAAAAATCCGGGGCGATATCCTCTCTGTCCGGTATGACCTGGAAAGCCTGCTGGAACGGCAGGCCGCCGTGGAGACCGAAAGAAAGCGGCTGGATGAGAGAATCAGCCGGGTAAGGACAATCAGGGAAAATGCCCTGGAGCGTGACAGGGCATCAAAGGAAAAGATTGCACGGTTAAAGAAAGAGGCTGCTGATTTCCCGGCACGAAAAGACAGCCTGGGAGAAGCAATACAGGCAGAGCAGGAGGCCGTCCGGTTTCGGAGGGAAAGACTTGACAAGGTGCTGGCAGAGGAAGGGTTTGCTTCCCTCTCTGACTACCTCCAGGAAGCTCAGATACTCTCTCAGATGGAACTGGAAGCGGAGACCCTGGAACAGGGGATAACCCGCTGCAGGGAACAGACCGAGGAACTGGAACGGCGGTACGGGGAGCTGGAAGGAAAGCTGGATGCTGAGGATTTGAAGGGATTTGAACCCTGGCGTGAGAAATGGTCAAAGGATTATGAGAAGAAGGCTGCGGAGCGCATCCGGAAACGAAAGGGCAGCTTCCGGATGTATCTCTTTGAACGTGCAGTACAAAATACCGGTTACAGCCTGCGGCACGGTGCATATCTGGCCGGCAGGGCGGCATATGTGGTGAAAGAAATGGTGCAGGCCGCAGAAGAGACTGACGGGCAGGGACGGAAGCGATGAATAGAAACCAGTGGATGATGTTCTATCGGAAGGATACTGGCGGGACAGTCCTTGGGACTGCCCGTTTTGGGTTAATCCCTGCCGGCAGGTTGTCAGGCTCTGTATAAAAAGATTAGCTACCGGCCGGGGATATCGGCAGAGCCGGCAGGTAGTTCTCTGCCAGCACATCCAGACTGATTCTTATACGGGCACTCTATACCTGACGGCCGCAATAACCATCTCCTC